>JFJP01002297.1_pt1 | contig 11668 bp, 9 predicted proteins | sample 431651 | NCBI WGS metagenome assembly JFJP01 (sample SAMN02602958, study PRJNA72255) | Microbial mat metagenome, whole genome shotgun sequencing project. | biome: fresh water; feature: sink hole; material: water; isolation source: purple microbial (photo- and chemosynthetic) mats found in... | reverse complement strand
AGCGACTGGAAGCGATCCAGAGCATGGAAGACCTCGGTTCCGGCTTCTACCTGGCCATGCACGACCTTGAAATTCGCGGTGCCGGCGAGGTGCTGGGCGAAAACCAGAGCGGTGAAATGCAGGAAGTCGGCTTCAACCTGTTCAACGACATGCTGGCCAGTGCGGTGAAATCACTGAAAGCCGGCAAGGAACCCAATGTCGATGCGCCAATGGCGGTGACCACCGAAATCAACCTGCATCTGCCAGCGTTGTTGCCGGAAGACTATTGCGGCGACATCCACGAACGTCTGGTGCTCTACAAACGCCTGGCCAACTGCGACGCCACCGAACAACTCGACGAATTGAAGGAAGAGCTGATCGACCGCTTCGGCCTGCTGCCGGACCCGGCGCACACCTTGCTGGCATTGCATCGCCTACGTCTGGAAACCAAACCCTTTGGCATCGCGCGCCTTAACGTCGGGCCGGACGGCGCCAACATCCAGTTCGAACCCAACCCGCCGATCGACCCGCTGAAACTGATCAAATTGATCCAGACCAAGCGCGAATACAAGCTGGCCGGACAGGATAGGCTGAAGATCGCCAAGGATTGCCCGACGCTGGAAAAACGGGTTGAACTGGTGAAAAACCTGCTGCGAGAAATTTCGTAGGACGGAAAAGCCGGCGGCTTCTTGCCGGCGCCTTCCGCCAGCCCCCACAGAATTCGGCGGAAGGTGCGATAAGGCCGCTTTTCCGCCCTACCTGAGATTGCGTAATTGCCGCACCCGCTCGAACAGGCAAACCGCCGCCGCCGTCGCGACATTCAGCGATTCGACCTTGCCAGGCATCGGGATGATGAATGGCTGCGCCACCGAGCAAAGTTGCGCCGACAATCCGGCGCCTTCGTTGCCGAAGGCGAAGCCGACGCGACCGCGCAGATCGAGATCAAACAACACATCGCTGGCACCAAGACTGGCGGCATACACCGGAGCGCCAAAGTCCTTTGCCAGCATCGGCAATTCGGCGTTTTCATGAATCGCCAACAGGAAATGCGCGCCCTGCCCGCCGCGCAGGCATTTCGGCGACCAGGCTTCGGCGCAACCTGGTGACAGATGTACCGCATCCGCGCCGGCCGCCGCTGCGACGCGCAGAAGCGCGCCCAGATTGCCGGGATCCTGAATGTTTTCCAGTAGTACGACGCAGGCTTCTTGCGCTGTGATTAAAGGCTGCGGAATTTCAATCACGGCCAACACGCCGGTCGGCGTTTCAACCGGCGTCAAACCATTGAACATGGCATCCGGCAACACGCAGGCGGGCGCTTGCGGCAATCGCAGGCACCAGTCCGCCAGTTCTCCGGTGGCGCCGGTCTCGGAAAATACCAGACGCTGGAACACCACACCCGCATCCAGCGCTGCTTGCAACAAATGCGGGCCATCGAGCAACGCGCGTCGGCTATGCCGGCGCGCCCGGCGGTCGTTCGCCAGACCGAGCAATTCCTTGAACAGCGGGTTGTCGCGCGAGGTAATGACTTTCATCGATACCGGCTTTATTGACATAAATCCTATCGGCAAACATCAGTTGAACCCGCCAAGCAGACCCGGCCATCAACCCAGGTAGCTTTGTCGAGTTGTGTGCCGGCGAAGCGGACGCCGGTCAAATTGGCCTTGGCCAGCACGGCATAACGCAGATCAGCGCCGCTGAGATCGGCGCCGCTGAGATCGGCATTGGAGAGATCGGCGCCGGTCAGATTGACGCCGACCAGTTCGACGTTGCGCAAACTGGCTGATTGCAACGACGCATAGGCCAGGTCCGCCCCCTTCAGCCGCGCGTCATCCAGCCGAACCTTGTTCATCATCGCATTACGCGCTTTTGCGTTCGGCTGGACATAGCCAGCTTTACTGCAACCCGTCCAGTTCACGCCATCGCGCAAAGATTCGGCACAGTTGACGGTCTGGCTGATACCGGCCTGAATCGGTTTATCGCCCTGCCCCAGCCAGATGGTGAATCCAGCGGTTGCAAGCAACACCAGCGCCAGCAAACCGATCCAGGGCGAACGCCGCTTGTGCTTTGCCGCCTCCACCAAGGCCTGGGTGCGAATGTGATTGCGTTCGACCGAAATCCGTTCAGCGGCATCCTGCACCGGATCGCGCGCCACTTCGGTCACGCTCGCGCCCTCTTGCAGCCAGCGTTTGCGCGCCTGGCGACGCTGGTCATGCCAGGAAACCGAATCATCCGACTCATCGATGATCTCGGGATTGGCCGAGATGTCGAATTGCCCGCTATCGGTGATGCTGAGCCAATCGACCGCGTTCAAGCTGACTTCCGAATCCGGATTGATCTCCCCGGCTCGCAGCGCCTCTTCAATCTGCTGATGTGGAAACGGGCCAAAGATCTTGTCTTCATGCCTGAGATACCAATTTGACTGCGCCATATCAGCCCCTGCATCGAAGGTTGATGCGAAATTTGACTGTTGGATTGTCGCAGATAAAAAAAAGCCCGGTCCTTGGACCGGGCTAAATCCACCTATGAAGGAGGATGGAGGAGACAACACTGAAAACGCTCAGAACAAGTGCTTTCACTGTTATGAGTATTTTCTAATATAAGGATTCAACGAACAACAGAAAATTTGTGCAAGACAACATCAATCGCTGAATAACTCAACAATGTTGTTTACCAACCACAAAGGCTTGGCTAATCTCCAAATAATTCACCGGAATACAGCCATGACCCCAGATTCGAAGGCGGCTCGCAGCCACATTGCGCCAGACCACAGCACTGAATGCGCGCAAAATGCCATCAATCCACCTGCGAATGGGCCAATAATCTGGTTTTCTGATGAAATTCAGCACCGAGAAGTTCCGGAACCGGGATTTTCACCGCTTCAACCTCGAGAACATCAGCCAATCCCCCATGACGCATCATTTTTTGCGTCCTGGTAAGTTGTAATTTGTAGGTAATCTCCGACTCGCTGTCCCAACTGAAAGTCATCCATGAACCCCTCAAATCTACGTACTCTGGCTCTGGTCGGCCATGGTGGCGCTGGTAAAACCACGCTGATCGAAAACCTGCTCGCCGCCACGGGCGCAATTCCTGCCGCCGGTTCAGTTGAACGCGGCACCACGGTCTGCGATTACGATCCGCTGGAAAAGGCGCATCTGAACTCGATCAAGGTCGCGGCGACCCATCTGCAACATCAAGACACCCTGATACATCTGCTCGACACGCCTGGCTACCCGGATTTCATGGGCCAGGCACTCTGCGCACTGGATGCGGTGGAAACCGTGCTGGTGGTGATCGACGCCCACAAAGGCATCGAACTCACCACGCACCGGATGATGCATTGGGCGCAAACCCGCAAGCTGTGCCGGATGATCGCGATCAACAAGATCGACGCGCCGGATATCGACCTGCCGGCCCTGCTGGAAGAGATTCAAACCGCCTTCGGCCGCGAATGTCTGCCGATCAACCTGCCTGCCGAGGCGGGAAGCAAAGTTACCGACTGCTTCTTCACGCCCAGTGGCACCGCCGATTTCTCCTCGGTTGAAGCGGCGCACCGCGCGCTGGTCGACCAGGTGGTCGAGGTCGATGAAGATTTGATGAATATTTATCTGGAACAAGGCGAAGTCGCCCCGGAGCAACTGCATGCGCCATTTGAAAAGGCGTTGCGTGAAAACCATCTGGTGCCGGTCTGCTTCGTCTCCGCCCAATCCGGCGCCGGCGTGCCGGAACTGCTCGACATCATGGTTCGCCTGCTGCCCAACCCGACCGAAGGCAACCCGCCCTTGTTCGTGCAGGGTGAAGGCGAAGCGGCGCAACCGCTGATCTGCGAGCCGAATCCGGACAAACACGTTCTTGCCCACGTTTTCAAACTCGAAGTCGACCCGTATATCGGCCGCATCGCCACCTTCCGCGTGCATCAGGGCACGATCACCACCGATTCCTCGTTGTTCATCGGCGAGCTTCGCAAGCCGTTCAAGGCGAATCACCTTTTCCGTGTGCTGGGCAAGCAACTGTTGCCGGTCGACGCCTGCGGCCCGGGCGACATCTGCGCGGTGACCAAAGTGGAAGATCTCAACTTCGATTCCGTGCTGCATGACGCGCCGGAAGACGACCACATCCACATGCTGCCGCTCGACTTCCCACATGCGGTGTTTGGTCTCGCGGTGCGGCCGAAGAAGCAGTCCGATACCGACAAACTGGCGGAAGTCCTGCATCGCCTGGTCGCGGAAGACCCGGGCCTGCATGTCGAACACGATCCGACCACGCATGAAGCGGTGATCCGGGGCCTCGGCGAAACCCACCTCGCCCGCGTGCTGGAAAAGATGCGCGAACAGTTCCGCCTCGATCTGGAAACACATCCGCCGACCATCGCCTATCGAGAAACCCTGACCCAACCGGCCGAAGGCCATCACCGGCACAAGAAGCAGACCGGCGGCTCCGGCCAGTTCGGCGAAGTCTATCTGCGCGTCGAGCCATTGCCGCGCGGCGCCGGTTTCGAATTCGTCGATGCGGTGAAAGGCGGCGTCATTCCCAACACCTTCATCCCGGCAGTGGAAAAAGGCGTGCGTCAGGCGATGCAGACCGGCAGCGTTGCCGGCTTCCCGCTACAGGACGTGCGGGTCACGGTTTACGACGGCAAGAACCATCCGGTCGATGGCAAGGAAATCGCATTTGTCACCGCCGGCAAGAAAGCCTTCCTGGATGCGGCATCGAAAGCAAAACCCATCGTGCTGGAGCCGATCGTCAACGTCGAACTGACCGCGCCGGACAGCGCCATCGGCGACGTCAGCGGCGACCTTTCCGCGCGGCGCGGCCAGATCACCGGCCATGTCAGCGGCCGCGGCGGCATGATCACCGTGGTTGGACATGCCCCGCTGGCGGAACTCGACAGCCTACAATCTCGCATCAAGTCCCTCACTGGCGGCCAGGGTTCGTACACACTGGAATTCAGCCATTACGAACCGGTGCCGCCGCACATCCAGCAGAAGATGGCCGCCGAGCACCACCCGGAGCAGGATGAGCAGTAAGTAAAGCGATATCGCGAACAGCGTCACCCTGCCCCGAATTTCCCCTTTCCGGGGTGAGGCCAGGCCGGGATCCGGCAAGTTAACGCTTCCGGATTCCGACCAACGCCGGAATGACGATTAACCCAGACATGGACCGCACATGGAACGCTTTACCATCTCGCTGGATGAATCACTCGCCCAGGAATTCGACGCCTTGCTGCGCGAGCGCGGTTATGCCAACCGTTCCGAAGCTGTGCGCGACATGTTGCGGCGCGAACTCGAAGCCAATCGGCTGGATCACCAGGACGCGCCGTGGTGCATCGCCAGCCTGTCCTATATCTACAACCATCACGAACGCCGGCTATCCGAACGGCTGACTGATCTGCAACACCATGCGCATGATCTGGTCGTATCCAGCATGCACGTTCACCTCGATCACGATAACTGCCTGGAGACCCTGTTTCTGCGCGGTGCAACGGCCGACGTACGCGCGCTGGCGGAGAAGATTTCCGCTGAACGCGGCGTGCGCCACGGCAAGATGAATCTGGTGCCGGTCGAAGTCGAAGGCGACCACCAACATGTGCATCACCACGTCCACAGTCGGCCGCACACCTGACGGGCATGATTGAGCCGCCAGAAGCATGAACATCTCGCGCTATGCCCGTTCCCTCACCCCCAACCCCTCTCCCGCTCACGGGAGAGGGGAGCTTCGAGCGTTGCTAGTCCGACGTTCAGTTGAATCATGAATCCATACCTTTTGCTGCGCCCACTGCTGTTCAAGCTTGATCCAGAAACCGCCCACAACCTCACCCTCGACAACCTGCCGCGCTTGCATCGCCTGGGCCTGCTGAAAGCCTTTCTGCCCCGGGTTCCAGCGCTGCCAAAGCGGGTGATGGGACTCGATTTCCCGAATCCGGTCGGCCTCGCCGCCGGCCTCGACAAGAATGGTGAAGCGATCGATGCGCTGGCGGATTTCGGCTTCGGCTTCATCGAAGTCGGCGCCGTCACCCCTCGGCCGCAGCCGGGCAACCCGAAGCCGCGCCTGTTTCGGCTGCCCGCCGCCGAAGCCATCATCAATCGCATGGGGTTCAACAACCTCGGCGTCGACAACCTGCTGAACAACCTGAAAAACACCAAATGCTTAGGCAAGCCGGGTTGCATCATCGGCGTCAACCTGGGCAAAAACTTCGACACACCGATCGAGAAAGCCGCCGACGATTACCTGATCTGTCTGGAAAAGCTTTACGGCAAGGTTGATTTCGTCACCCTCAACATTTCCTCGCCCAACACCAAAAACCTGCGCGCGCTGCAGGGCGGCGATGAACTCGATGCGCTACTGGCGGCGATCAAGGCCAGGCAAGCCGAACTCAGCCAGCAACACGGCAAATACATGCCGGTAGCGATCAAGATCGCGCCCGACCTGGATGCGGACCAGATCGCCAACATGGCCGGGTTATTCAGAAAACACCACATCGACGCGCTGATCGCCACCAACACCACGCTGGCGCGCGACGGCGTCGAGCATCTGGCGCACGGCAACGAAACCGGTGGTCTCTCCGGCCTGCCAGTGCGCGAGAAATCGACCCGCGTGATCAGCGCCTTCCACACCGCGCTGGCCGGCGAAGTGCCGATCATCGGCGCTGGCGGCATTCTCTGCGGCGCCGACGCAAAGGAAAAAATCAACGCCGGCGCCGATCTGGTGCAGTTCTATACCGGCCTGATTTATCGCGGACCCGCGTTGATCAGGGAATGCGTTGAAGCGCTTGGAAATTCCAATTTGAACCACCCGTAGGATGGGAAAACCAAACCGGCCAAGAAGGTAATCCTCATGCATATCGGCATCCCGAAGGAAATCAAGGATCACGAATACCGCGTCGCTGCCATGCCCGCCGGTGTGGCCGCGCTGACTGCAGCCGGGCATCGGGTCAGCGTCGAAATGCATGCGGGCAAGGCCATCGGCTTCAGCGATGCGGCTTACCAAACGGCAGGCGCGGAACTGACCGATGCCGCCGGCGTGTATGCCGCCGACCTGATCTTCAAGGTCAAGGAACCGCAAGCCGTCGAAGTTGCCCGCCTGCGCGCTGATCAATGGCTGTTCTGCTACCTGCATCTCGCCGCCGCGCCAACGCTGGCAGCTGAACTGATGCAACGCGGCGTCAACGCGGTCGCCTTCGAAACCGTGCTCGATGCCGGCGGCCACACGCCGCTGCTGGCGCCGATGTCGCAAATTGCTGGCCGGCTATCGATTCAGGCCGGCATGCAGGCGCTGGAGATGAAAAACGGCGGTCGCGGCGTGCTGCTTTCCGGCGTCCCCGGCGTTGCACCGGGCAAAGTACTGATTCTTGGCGGCGGCGTCGTCGGCGCCAACGCCGCGCGTATCGCGGTCGGCATCGGCGCCGATGTGACCCTGCTCGACCGCAACGCCAGCCGGCTGAATGAATTCGACGTGCAATACGGCGGTCGTCTGAAAACCCGCTATTCCAGCGCCGCCAATATAGCCGAGTGCGTCGCCGAAGCCGATCTGGTGATCGGCGCTGCGTATGTCCATGGCCGCCGCGCGCCGCGCCTGCTGAGCCGCGAATTGATCCGCCGCATGCCAGCCGGCGCCGCCCTGGTCGACGTCGCCATCGACCAGGGCGGCATCAGCGAGACCTCGCACGCCACAACGCACAGCGCACCGTTCTATGTCGAAGAGAACATCGTGCATTACTGCGTTGCCAACATGCCCGGCGCCGCCGCGCGCACCGCCACGCTGGCGTTGGCCGAGGCCACCCTGCCCTACCTGCTGAAACTGGCTGCCGACGGTGAGGCCGCATTGAATGCCGATGCCGGTTTTGCCGCCGGGCTGAATGTGTCGGGCGGACGCATCGTGCATGCCGGCCTGGTTGCCGATATGGTTGCCGACATGGCGTCTGGTACAGCGTCCGTCAAAAGCTAAAATTCCGCCCTTTCGCCCTCGCCCTACCCACCATGCAGACCGATTGTGTCCAACCCTTCCTGTTCGAGCATCTGGATATTCGCGGCGCGCTGGTTTCGCTCGACCAGACCTGGCGCGAACTCGCCGCCGGGCGCGATTACCCGGCCGATGTAACGCGCATCCTGGGCGAGATGAGCGCGGTGACCGCGTTGATTTCAGCCAATCTGAAACAGCCGGGCCGGATGACTTTCCAGCTGCGTGGCGATGGCGCGATCAACCTGCTGGTGCTCGATTGCGATGAACAATTGCGCCTGCGCGGCATGGCGCGCTGGAACCCGGAAACTCTGCGGCCGGGCGAAACCTTGCCGGAACTGCTGGGCGACGGCCAGTTGCTGTTGTCACTCGATGCGGCGGCGATGCGGCAGCCGTATCAGAGCTTCGTGCCAATGCAGGGTGACAGCGTGGCGGCGATCTTCGAGCACTATCTGACCCTGTCCGAGCAACAGCCGACGCGCTTGGTGCTGGCTGCCAACAATCAACGCGCGGTCGGTTTGCTGCTGCAGAAACTGCCGGATGCCGATCACCATGATGCCGATGGCTGGAACCGCATCAACCACCTGATCGCCACCCTGAAAGCCGACGAGCAACTGGCTCATTCGCCGCTCGATCTGCTGCACCGCCTGTTTCCGCATGAAGAAATCCGGGTGTTTGCGCCGCGCGCAGTCAGTCATCACTGTCCGGAAGACTGGGAAAAAATCCACGCCATGTTGCGCAGCCTGGGCCGCGCAGAGTGCGAAGCGATCCTGCGCGACAAGGGCGAAATCCATGTCCGCGACGACATCTGCAACCGCGATTACCGCATCGTTGCAGCCGATCTGGATGCGATGTTCGACGCACCAGCGCATCGCCTGCACTGATCCGGATGTCGTTCACCCCGTTGCAACCAGCCCGCCTGGCTTATGCGCCGGACGGCACGCCGATCTCCGAAACCTTCAACGACATCTACCACTCCGCCGATGGCGGCCCCGGCCAGGCGCAACATGTTTTTCTGGATGGTAACGGCCTGCCGGAAAGATGGGCGTGTAAGCGCCAGTTCGTGATTCTGGAAAACGGTTTCGGCACCGGCCTCAACTTCCTGACCACCTGGGCGGCCTGGCGCGCTGACCCGCAGCGGCCGGAAAAACTGTACTACTTCGCCAGCGAGCTGCATCCGTTCCGGGTCGAAGACCTGGCCAGCCTGCAGCGCAAATGGAAAGACCTCGATTTCCTCGCCGGTAGCCTGCGCGCCAACTGGCCACCGTTGCTGCCGGGGTTTCATCGGATTGAATTCGCCGCCGGCAAAGTCGTGTTGACGCTGATGCTGGGCGAGGCGGAAGCCAGCCTGCGCAAACTGCGCGCGAACGTTGATGCGTTCTACCTGGATGGCTTCGATCCACAAAGAAACCCGCAAATGTGGTCACCCGCATTGCTGAAACGCTGCGGCCAACTCGCCGCGCCGAATGCGACGTTTGCGACCTGGACGGTGGCCGGACAGGTGCGGCGGGCAATCATCGAAGCGGGCTTTGTTGCGGAGAAGAAACCCGGCTTCGGCAGCAAGCGCCAGATGCTCGCCGGCAGCATCGCCGAGCGGCCGAAAATGGCGCTGAAGCTGCCCAACCAGGGGCGGCGAGAAGCCATCATCATCGGCGCCGGCCTTGCCGGTTGCGCCATTGCCGAGCGGCTGGCTTCGCGCGGCTGGCGGGTGAATGTACTGGATCGGCATGCGCAACCCGCCGTCGAAGCTTCCGGCAACCTGGCCGGCATCCTGCGGCCGATGCTGTCGCGCGACGACAATCTGGCATCGCGCCTGAATCGCGCCTGCTTTCTTTATCTCGAACAGAACTGGCAGCATCTGGATCAAATCGGCCAGCCGCCACGCCGCAATCTGAAGGGCATTCTGCAAATAGCGCGTGACGACACGCATGCGGATATCCAGCGCGAATGGCTGGCTGGCAACGACTATCCGGCTGAGTTTGTCGAGTTTATCGAACCCGGCCCGGCCAGCCAGCGTCTGGGTGCGACAGTCACGCGCGGCGGCTGGTGGTTTCCGCACGGCGGCTGGGCCAGCCCGGCCAGCCTCTGCCGCGCCTGGCTGAGCGCCGGCGGCGGCAATATTCAATTCACCGGCGGTGTCGAAATTGCCTCGCTGCAGCGCGGCGACGCCGAATGGCGGGTGCTCGACGCCAGCGGAAAAATGCTTGCGCAGGCGCCGACGGTGATTTTCGCCACCGGCACCGGCCAGCTACCGCACACGGCCGGCTTGCCGATCACCCCGGTGCGCGGCCAGGTCAGCCATCTCGACGAAGGAAGTTTGCCAAAGCTGAGATATGCCATCTGTTGCGAAGGCTATCTGACGCCGGCGTTGAACGGCGTGCATTGCCTTGGCGCGTCGTATCTGAAAGATCGCTTCGATCACATACCCAGCCTGGAAGAACACCACGACAATCTGCAGCGCCTGGGACACATGTTGCCGGATGCGTCGGAGGCAATGGATGTTGCCGAACTCAATGGCCGGGTCGGATTCCGCGCCACCACACCGGATCATCTGCCGCTGGTCGGCGCGCTACCCGATTTAGAAGCGCCGCTGAAACCCGGGGTACGCTTCAACACCTTCCCGCGCCATGCCGGCTTGTTCTGCCTGCTCGGCCTGGGTTCCCGCGGCCTGGTCTGGTCCAGCCTGCTGGCCGAGCACCTGGTCTGCGTGATCAATCAGGAGCCATTGCCGTTGCCAGGCGATCAGGTCGATGCCATCGACCCGGCGCGCTTTGCCCTGCGCGCCTACCGACATGCGGTTTGACCAGTTGTAGGGCGGAATCCCCGCAAGGGGGAGGCCGGATTCGTAAGCGCTGAAGCGCAACGACTCCGCTCAAGCGCAGCGCCTTCCGCCGTATGCCGCGCAGAAGACACGCTAAATGCAGGATAATGCTCGGCTTTCCGAATCCCGCAGAGAAACATCATGGAAGCAGAACGCCTGAATCTGATCGACACCACCCTGGCCGACCTGGCGCGCCGCGCCGACGAACTTCGGGGGTATCTTTGACTACCCTGGCAAACATGATCGCCTGGCCGAAGTCGCCGGCCTGCTGGAAGACCCGAAAGTCTGGGACGACGCCAAGCGCGCGCAGGAACTCGGCCGCGAACGCAAGGAACTGGAAGGCGTAGTCGTCAACCTGGACCAGATCGGCAGCGGCTTGAGCGACGCCCGCGAGTTGTTCGAACTGGCACGCGCGGAAGATGACGAAGAAACCCTGGAAGCGGTCGAAGCCGATGTCTCCGGTCTGGAGAAGCGCGTTGGCGATCTCGAATTCCGCCGCATGTTCAACGGCCAGATGGATGCCGCCAACTGCTTCATCGACATCCAGTCCGGCTCCGGTGGCACCGAGGCGCAGGACTGGGCCGGTATGCTGGCGCGCATGTATGTGCGCTACGGAGAGCGGCGCGGCTACAAGGTCGAAGTGCTGGAGGAATCCGAGGGCGAAGTCGCCGGCCTCAAATCCGCCGCGCTGAAGTTCAGTGGCGAATACGCCTACGGCTACATGCGTACCGAAACCGGCGTGCATCGTCTGGTGCGCAAATCGCCGTACGACTCCAACGCCCGCCGGCACACCTCGTTTGCCAGCGTGTTCGTCTACCCGGAAGTCGACGATTCGATCGAGATCGAGATCAACCCGGCCGACCTGCGCATCGACACCTACCGCGCCTCCGGCGCCGGCGGCCAGCACATCAACAA
>JFJP01020574.1_pt1 | contig 11669 bp, 11 predicted proteins | sample 431651 | NCBI WGS metagenome assembly JFJP01 (sample SAMN02602958, study PRJNA72255) | Microbial mat metagenome, whole genome shotgun sequencing project. | biome: fresh water; feature: sink hole; material: water; isolation source: purple microbial (photo- and chemosynthetic) mats found in... | reverse complement strand
GCGACTTGGGCGGCTGCCTTCTCCAGCAGCGGCGAGGCTGCCCCAGCATCCTTGCGAAGCGCCCGACAGCGCCCGAACCGCCGCTGCAAGTGCCTCTGAAGTGTCCTCGGGGAGCCGTAGGCCAGGAAGGACCTGAAGGCGACTTCGCGCCCCTTGTGGTCGCCTCGCGGCAGGCTCAACAACTGCGACTGAAGCTCATCGAGGGCGGCTTGGAAGGCGCTTGGAAGGCGCTTCGGATACGTCAGGTCGAGTGGCTCGCTACGACAGGTCGCAACATGCGCTGACCACCAGCGGGATGCTGACCACCGGCTCGCGCGACAGGTAGCAGGCGCTCTGCGGGTGTCCGCCACCGCCGAAGCGCTCGGCGATGGCGGCGCAGTCCACCGTCGCCGAGCGCATCGAGTGGACCCAGTTGCCGTCGCCCTTGCGGTAGAACATCACCGCCAGGTCATAGCCCAGGCCGCCTTCGCCCGGCGCCTGGCAGGCCAGCTCGGCGACCTCGTTCTGGTCGCAGTTCACCGGCACGGCGAGCATGCGCACGCCCTTCAGGCCATACGGGTCGAGCACCGTCACGCCGGTCTGCACCGCCGCGCGCACGCGCTCGGCCTGCTTGGCGAGATCGCCCCGGCCGAGTTCAGCCATCGCCGCCGGATCGGCCTCGAGCAGGCCTTCGACCTTGAGGCCGACGAAGGCGCGGGCGAGGCCGGCCGAGACCGCGCGGCTGTCGGGCAGGGCCCAGCGCCACAGGTCCTTGTCCTCGATGTAGGGCAGGATCGCCGGCATCGGCTTGCCCGGGAACAGCACGCGCCAGGCCAGCACCGCGCCGCAGGTGGTGACATCGAGGTGGCCCCAGCCGAGGCGGGCGTGGATCGGGGCGCTGGAAGCGTGGTGGTCGATCCAGGTCAGGGTGGTGGCCTGCGCCTTGAGCGCGCGCATCGCCTCGATCGGCAGGCCGAAATCGACCATGAAGACCTCGCGCCCCTCGACCACCGGGGTGGCTTCGCGGTACTGCATCGGCAGCAGTTCTGCGTCCGGCACCTTGCGCAGCACGACCGCCGCCGCCGCCTTGCCGTCGAGGCAGTTCTTGTGATAGATGCACAGCGGACGGGGCACGGCGGAACTCTCGCGGCCGGCCGCTGCGCTCAAGCCCTCCATGTGCGAGGTTGGGCGATTAGGTGATCGACGCGGCGCGCAAAGCGACAGCATCGGGGCGTGCTCGCGCTCGATGCCGTCCCGCTGTTCCCGCTCCCCGGCCACGTGCTGCTGCCCGGCCTGCCGGCGCCGTTCCACATCTTCGAGCCGCGCTACCGCGCCCTGGTCCGCGACCTGCTCGCCCGCCCGATCGCCGAACGCTGGTTGGCGATTCCACGCATCGTTCCCGGTTTCGAAGCGGACGCCGCGGGCGAGCCGCCACTGGTGCCGCTGGTGGCGGCCGCACGGCTTGCCGCCGCCAGCGAGCTGAGCGACGGGCGCTTCCACATCGCGGTCATCGGCGAGGGGCGCTGGCACCTTGACGAGCAGGCTGGCGACCGGCCCTACCGCCTGGCCCATCTCGTGCGCATGCCCGAGCCGGTCCTCGATCCCGGCATGACCGCGCGGGTGGGCAACGCCGTCCGCCGCATCATCGGCGAGCATCCGGCGATAACCGAAGAGATCTCGACCCTGCTCGACGTCACCAGGCATGGCGCCACCGTCGTGCTCGACCGCCTTGCCGCGCTGACCCTGGTCGACCCCGACCTGCGCCAGCGCTACCTCGAAGCCGAATCGGCCTGCTGCCGCCTGCGCGTGCTCGAAGGCGCGCAGTGCTGCTCCGGTGAAATCCAGGCGCTGAACTAGCGCAGGAGCTTCGTCTCCGTGCCGGCCTCGCGACGGACCACGGAGGGACGGAGCGAGCGGAGTTGAGACGGAGAGAATACAGAGATCGGAACCGACTCCGTCTCGACTCCGTGCCCCTCCGTCGCTCCGTGGTTTCGTTGTCGGGACGCTAATCAGCCCGGACGTAACCGCCCGGAGCTTTTTTGGCCAGGCGCTTCAGCTCCAGCGACAGCAGCGTGGCGCTGAGCGCGCTCGGCGGGATCTGGGTCGTGCGCATCAGGTCGTCGACGCCGCGCGGTTCATCGTCGAGCAATTGCCACAACTGACGTTCGCGACTGCTCAGGGAGGCGGCGGCCGTCGGCTGTTCCGTCACCGGGGTGCCGGCGCCTGCCAGGGTCGCCAGCGGACCGACTTCGGCGAGGATGTCCTCGAGCGAGGTCACCAGCACGGCGCCGTCGCGGATCAGCTTGTTCGAGCCGATGTGCTCAGGACGGTCGATCGGGCCCGGCACCACCAGGACCTGCTTGCCAAGTTCGCCGCCGAGCCGCGCGGTGATCAGCGCACCGCTGGTCTCGCCGGCCTCAACCACCAGCACCGCCAGCGACAACGCGGCGACCAGGCGGTTGCGGCGCGGAAAGGTGCCCGGGGTGGGCTGGGCGTCGAACGGCATCTCCGAGAGCACGGCGCCGTTGCCGGCGGCGATGCGCTCGGCGAGAGGCCGGTTCTCCTCGGGATAGCAGCGCCCGATGCCGCTGCCGAGCACGGCGATGGTGCGGCCGTTGGCGCTCAACGTGGCCTCATGCGCAGCGGTGTCGATGCCGCGGGCCAGGCCCGAGACGACCGTCGCGCCGACCCGGGCCAGGCCGCTGGCGAGGCGTTGGGCGGTGCGATGGCCGTAGGCGCTGGCGCGGCGCGGTCCGACCATGGCGACGGCGAGACGGTCGCGCGGCTGCAGTTCGCCCATGACCCACAACGCCAGCGGCGGATCGGCCAGGGCGTTGAGGTCCTTAGGCCAGCCCTCGTCATGGCGCGTGAGGATGCGCACGCCGGCGGCGGCGCAGCGCGCGCGCTCGGCAGCGACCTGCTCGTCGCCACGTGGATCGCAGATACGCCGCGCCTTGTCGGTGCCGATGCCCTCGACCGTCTGCAGGCGATCCATGCGCTGGGCGAAAACCCCGCCAAGCTCGCCGAAGGCCGCCTCCAGGCGCGCCGCCAGGATCGGTCCGACCCCGGGGACGAGGGCGAGACGCAGCAGCGCGTCAGAGGGGGTCATGGGGCGGTGAAGCCGGCCTGGAACGCCGCCGCCACAGCGGCCGGATCGTCGACCGTGCGCAGTTCCATAAGACCGGGTTCGACCGGCAGGATGAAGCGCACACGACCCTTGGCCGACTTCTTGTCGAGGGCGGTGCGGGCGAGCAGGCGTGTGACCTCGCCGGCATCGTGCGGAGTGTGGACCAGCGGCAGGCCGAGCCGGGCGAGCAGCGCGTCCTGGCGCGCCGGCAGGGCGGCATCGCGCAGCACGCCGAGCCGGGCGGATAGCGCGCAGGCCATGCGCATGCCGATGCCGACCGCCTCGCCATGCAGGTAGGCGGCGTAGCCGGCCTCGCTCTCGAGGGCGTGGCCGAAGGTGTGGCCGTAGTTCAACTCGGCGCGCGGACCGCGCTCGAACTCATCCTCGCGCACGTACCACGCCTTGATCCGGCAGCTTTCATGCACGGCGTGCGCCACCGCAGCCGGATCGCGCTCACGCAGGGCCTCGGCGTTGGCCTCGAGCCAGAGCAGCAGGGCCGGATCCTTGATCACGCCGTACTTCAGCACCTCGGCCAGACCGGCGCGGTACTCGCGTGGATCCATCGTCGCAAGCAGCGTCGGATCAGCGATGACGCAGGCCGGCTGGCAGAAGGCGCCGACCAGGTTCTTGCCGAAGCTGGTGTCGACGCCGGTCTTGCCGCCAACCGCGCTGTCGACCATGGCGAGCAGGGTGGTGGGGATCTGCACGAAGCGCACGCCGCGCATCCAGCACGCCGCGACAAAACCGGCGAGGTCGCCGGAGACACCGCCGCCGAAGCCGATGATGCAACCGCTGCGATCGATGCGCTCGCGGGCGCACGCCGCCCACAGCGCCTCGGCGGTGGCCAGGGTCTTCGACGGCTCACCGGCAGGAAAGGTCTCGATCGCGGCCTCGATCCCCGCCGCCGTCAAAGCGGTGCGCAGAGCGGCGCCATGCAAGCGCGCCACCGTTGCGTCGGCGACGACCAGGGCCCGCCCGCCGCCAAGCAGCGGGGCGCACAGCTCGCCCGCCCTGGCGAGCAGGCCGGGGGCGAGGTGGATGGGGTAGGAGCGGGAGCCAAGGTCGACGGTCAGCTGCACGCCCATGATTGGACTGCGTGATGCCGGCGGCACAATGAGGTCATGGCAGCATCGTCCGGTCGTCACAAGGCATCGTCCGCTCGTCCGCTCTTCAGACGACCGGACGACCGGACGACCGGACGACCGGACGACCGAACGCGGGGCAATGAACATGTCCGGCATTGATTGGCGTGAGACCTGGGAGATCGCCTCCTACGTCGTCACCGTCATCGGCCTGCCTCTGGCGATCTGGGTGTTCGTCGCCGAACAGCGCAAAGAGCGCCAGAACGACGACGATGAGGTCTACCAGAAGCTCTCCGCCGAATACACCGAGTTCCTCAAGCTGGTGCTGGAGAACGCCGATCTGCGCCTGATGAGCACGGTCGCCACCGGCGCACTGACCGATGAGCAGCGCGAGCGCCGCTGGGTGCTCTTCTCAATCCTCATCTCGCTGTTCGAACGTGCCTACCTGCTGGTCTACGAGGACGAGATGCCGAAGCAGCAGCGCCGGCTGTGGCAGAGCTGGGAGGACTACATGCGCGAGTGGTGCCGCCGCGCCGACTACCGCGAGGCCCTGCCGAGCCTGCTCGAAGGCGAGGATCCGGACTTCGTCGCGCACATTACCCGGCTGGCCGCCGAAGAGGCCAAGGCAAGGCTGTAGCGCCGGACGCCGGGCATCGGTGGCGGCATAAGATGGGCGAAGCCCATCAAGCAATCAGCTAACGCATCCGCCGCAGGCGCAGGGTCGCCTCGGCATTGCCGAGGGAACTCGCCTTCTCCAGCAGCTTGCGCTGCAGCGCGGCGTCCCTGGTCAGATCGGCAGCATCGAGCAGGACGACCGAGTCGCCCTTCTCCTTCGCCGTCTCGACCAGCAGGTTGAGGTCGGCGATGGTGCCGGCCTCATCGTCGAGATGGCGGCGGGCGCGCGCCCGCGACAGGATGGTGGCGCAGCCCGGGCGCAGGACGACCAGACGGTCGAGGTCGGCGATGGCCCCGGCGCGATCGCCGGCCGAACCACGGGCACGGCTGCGCAGGGACAGGGTATCGGCATCATCGGGCTTGGCGGCAATCAGGGTGTCGCAGTCGGCGATCGCTCCGGCGTTGTCGCCTGTGGCCAGACGCAGGCGGGCACGCTGCCAGCGCGCGGCGCGGTCGTCCGGTTGCGCGGCGAGCATACGGTCGATCGCGGCCAGCGCTCCGGTGGCATCGCCGCCGGCCTCGGAAAGGGCGGCGTCAAGCCCATGCACGACCGGAAAGCGCGTGCCCAGTTCAGGTGCGGCCAGGCGCACGCGCACGACGATCGGCGGCAGCAGCTCGACGCGCTTCGCATCGAGCGCGGCGGCAGCCCCGTCGGCAGTCAGGAGGGCAAGGGGGTGCTCGGGGGCCGCCGCAAGCAGGGCCAGGGCGGCGCGGCGCACGTCGCCGAGCTGCCCGCGCACCAGCAGCAGGCGGAAGAGGCGGCCCTGCAGATCGTCGCGCTCGGGGAAGGCGGGGGACAGCTCGCCCAGCAGGGTGGCGTCGCTGCCGGCGATCGCCGCATCGACCTCACCGGCGCGCAAACGCCGGGTGAGCGCGCGCAGCCGGGGCGCCGGGTCGGGCACGGTGACGCCGGCGGTGGCGGCGGCGCGCCAGCCTTCCAGCGCCTGCTGCCAAGCCTCGGTCCGCTCAGCCTCGGCGGCGCGCAGCGCGGCCAGCCGACCCTCGGCGGCCGGCCCACGCACCGCGCGCAGCAGCGGCTTCAGCTCGCCCAGCGCGCGACCTGACCCAGTCACATCTCCAGCCGCCTCGGCGGCGCAGCCGGCAGTCAGCAGCCGCGCCACCAGCGGAGCGAGATCAGCAGCAGCACGGGCGGCCAGCGCCTCGTCGTCGCTGTCGACAAAGAGTCGCCCACGCAACTCGCCGACCGCCGCGCCGGTAGGATCCAGGGCAAGCACGGCGATCAGCTCGCGCAGGGCGCCGTCGTGGTCCCCAGCAGCGAGTCGGCCGAGCCCGAGCATGGCGCGCGCCTCGTCGTCGAACGGCCAGCGCAGCAGGTGTGCCTCGACCAGACCCGCCATTGCCGCCATGCCCTGTTCGGCGGCAAGGGTGCGCAGCGCAGCGATGCCGGAGTTGCGCTGGCGCAACTCGGCCAGGCGTGGTGGCTCGCCTTCGGCAGCAGGCTGCTCGGCGGTCTTGGCGTCCTCGCGAAAGCGCTGCCAGGCTCCGCGCACGATCTTCAGTCCGGCCTCACGCTTGGCTCCGTCGGGCAGAGCGACGACAGCGGCCAGCGCCCGCGCCTCCTGCTCGGCGCGGGTGGCCTCGCCGGCGAGGGCGAGGCAGGCGAGACAGACGAGAAGGAGGGGCGGGAGGATTCTCATCGTGCCATCCTAGCCAACCGGGGATCCAGCGTCGCGCGCAAACCGTCGCCGACCAGGTTGAGCGCCAGCAGTGTGCCGGTCATCGCCAGCGCGGGAACCAGCAGCAGCCAGCCGCGTTCGCCGCCACTGCCGAGCGCCTGCATGCCCTGCGCGACCAGCGCGCCCCACGAGTCGAGCGGGCGGCCGTCCTGCTGCACACCCAGGCCGATGAAGGAGAGGAAGCTCTCCTCGAGGATCACCGCCGGCACGGTCAGGGCCGCAAAGACGATGACCGGGCCGAGGCAGTTGGGCAGCAGATGATGCAGGACGATGCGCGATGCAGGCAGGCCGGCCGAGCGCGCCGCGAGCACGAACTCGCCCGCCGCCAGGGTCAGCACCTGGGCGCGGACGATGCGCGCCGTGGTCAGCCACTGCACACAGCCGAGCGCTGCGAAGAACACGATCAGGCTGCGGTCGGCCAGCGTCATCAGCAGGATGACGAGGAAGAGGAAGGGCACCGCATCGAGCACGTTGATGCCGGCGACCATGGCGGCGTCGGTGCGCCCGCCGCGGTAGCCGGCGATGGCGCCGTAGAGCGAGCCGATGACCAGCGAGACCAGGGTGGCGACCAACCCGACCATCAGCGAGAGGCGGCCGCCGTGCAGGGTGCGCGACCACAGGTCGCGGCCCTGCAGGTCGGTGCCGAGGAGATGGAAGGCGGTCAGCGCGCGGCCGTCGGCGCGCAGCGCCAGCACGCGCTCGCCCCGGATCTCCAGCTCGCCTGCGACCGGCACCTCGTCGCGGGAGATGGCGGTGATGCGTCCGGCCGCGTCCTGCGCGATGCGCAGGAGGCGCACCGCCTCGCTGCCTTCGATGCGCAGGTAGCGCACCGGCGCCGCTGCGGTCAGCCAGGGCGGCGGCGCTCCGCCGGCGAGCAGTTCACCTGGCGCGGCTCGGCCCTCGTCGCCGCGTGGGCCGACGATCATCGCGTCGGCCGGCACAACGAGGCGTTCGAGCCGTCGTGCGTCCGGGCCGCGCAGTTCGAGGGCGCCACGGCGCAGCACGCAGCGGTAGAGACGGTCGCCGCCGCCGGACAGGTCGTATTCCAGCACCGCGCCGGCCTGCGGTCCGCGTTCGCCGGGGACCAGGCGGGTGAGCAGCGGCACGTCGGGGTGGCGCGACAGCGGTGGCTGGGCGCCGAGCCACGGGCGCAACTCCTCGGGCGAGGGCGCGATCCACGGCGCCAGCAGGCAGGCCAGGGCCATCGCCGCGACGACGACGAGGCCGGCGAGGGCGAAGCGGTCCTGGCGGAAGCGGGTCCAGGCGCCGGTCATGACAACCGCACCCGTGGGTCGACCGCCGCCACCGCGAGGTCGGCGGCGAGATTGCACAACACGACCAGCAGGCCGAACAGCAGGGTCAAGGCCATGACCAGGTTGTGGTCGCGGCTGAAGGCGGCCTGCACCATCTCACCGCCGAGGCCGGGGATCTGGAAGACCTGCTCGACCACCACCGAACCGGTCAGCAGATAGGCCGAGGCGGTGCCGAGGAAGGCGACCACCGGGACCAGGGCCGGGCGCAGCTGGTGGCGTACCAGCACGGTCCACGCGCCGACGCCCTTGGCCCGCGCGGTGCGGACATGGTCGGCATGCGCCGCGTCGGCCAGCGAGCTGCGCGCCAGGCGGGCGATACGCGCGGCGGGCGCCGCGGCCAGGGTCGCCATCGGCAGCAGCAGGTGGATGACGCCGCCCCAGCCGAGCGACGGCAGCCAGCCCAGGCGCAGGCCGAAGACCAGCGCCAGGACCGGGCCGATGACGAAGGCCGGCACCGCGATCGCAGCCATCGCCGCGCTGCCGGTGAGCCGGTCGAGCCACGACCCCGGCCGCATCGCGCCGACCAGGGCGAGGCCGAGCCCGGCGACGATGGCGAGCAGCAAAGCCGCACCGCCGAGCACCAGCGAGACGCCGAGCTTCGGCCGGATCACCTCGCCGACCGTCTGCCCGGGCGACAGCGTCGGCAGGCTGCCGTCGGCCACGCCGGCCAGCGTGCGCACGAACTGCACCGGCAACGGCTGGTCGAAGCCCATGCGCTCGGCCATCGCCGCCTTCACCGCCGGAGCCATCTCGCGGTCGGCGTCGAACGGCCCACCCTTGGCCGAACGGACCATGGCGAAGGTGGCCAGCGCGATGAGCAGCAGGACTGCGGGGGCGAGCAGCAGGCGCTTGAGCAGGTAGTTCACTTGTCGATCCACATGCACCACCACGGATGCTCGTCGCGCACGTTCTCGAACCAGCCGCGCACCTCGTCGCGCAGGAGGCCCTGGTTGACGTAGATGTAGACCGGCATGAAGGGGAATTCGTCCTCGACCAGCTGGCGCTCCAGCGCGCGGTAGAGGGTCGGACGGCGCTGCGGGTCGCCCTCCGCCTGCGCTGCGGCGAGGCCGGCGTCGAAGGTGGCGTTGCTCCAGCCGGTGCGGTTGTTGCCGCCGCCGCTGCGCCACAGCGCGATGAAGGTGTCGGGGTCGAGGTAGTCGCCGACCCATGAGGCGCGTGCCACCTGGTAGTTGAGCGCGTTGGTGTCGGCGAGGTAGGCCTTCCACTCGCGGTTGACCAGCTCGACGCGCACGCCCAGCGCGTCCTCCCACTGCCGCGCCACCGCCTCGGCGACCTGCTTGTGGGACTCGCTGGTGTTGTAGAGCAGCTCGATGCGCGGCATCGCCTTGCCGCCCGGTCCGTAGCCAGCCTCGGCGAGCAGGCGGCGCGCGGCGGCGCGATCGGTGGGTAGGCCGGCCGGCGGGTCGTAGCCGGGCATCGCCGGGGTCAGCCAGGTGGCGGGGATCTGGCCGGCTTTCAGCACCTGCCCAGCGACCACGCTGCGGTCGAGGGCGAGGCTAAAGGCTTTACGCACGCGCTTGTCGTCGAAGGGGGGCTTGGTGCAGTTGAAGCGGTAGAAGTAGTTGGTGAGGAACGGCGCGACGTAGTACTCGGGCAGCCAGCGCAGCTCCTCCCACTTGGCCAGCGGTATCGACGGCATCCAGTGCAGCCCGCCCTCGCGGAACAGCCGGTAGGCGGCGTCGGCATCCTGGTACGGCAGCATGGTGATGCGGGTCAGCCGCACCTGCCGCACCGCCCGCCAGCGCGGATTCGGCACCAGCACGATGCGCTCGCGCGGCGACCATTCGGAGAGAGTGAAGGCGCCGCTGCTGACGATGTTTTCCGGCCGCGTCCAACGCTCGCCATGCGCGGCTATCGCATGCAGCGGCACGGCGGCGAAGGCGTGGAAGCCGCACAGCGAGAGGAACCACGGGCACGGCTTGGCCAGACGCACGGTCAGGGTCAGCGGGTCGGACGCCGCGATGCCCACCGCCTCGGCCGGCCCTTTGCCGGTGCGGCGCTCCTCGGCCCCGACGATGGGGTCGAACAGCTCGGCGTAGTCGGCGCCGGTCGCCGGATCGATGGCGCGCAACCACGAGCCGCGCACGGTCGCGCTATCGATCGCAGTGCCGTCGCTGAAGACCTGGTTGGGACGCAGGTGAAAGGTGAAGGTGCGGCCGTCGGCGGACTGCTCCCACGACGACGCAAGGCCGGGTCGCGGCGTCAGGTCGCGCGGGTCGAGCACGGTCAGGCCTTCGAACAAGGCGAGGGCGACGCGCGCCTCGACCACCCCGCTCATCAGGTGCGGATCAAGCGTCTTCGGCTCGCTCTCATTGTTGAACACCAGCTCCTGCCTAGCCGCCTTCCAACCGTCACCGGCAGGACGCAGCTCGTCCATCCACGCGTCGGGGTCGGCGGCGTGCAGGGCGGCCAGGCAGCAGAGGGTGAGCAGGACGCGCACGCCGGGATCCTGGCCGCCATGCGGCCACGGCAATGCTATGCCAGCAGGTTGCGCCAGCGCAGGCCGGGATACTTGGCGAAGCCGGCGTCGCAGGTCCACCAGGCGGCGTCGTGCTCGATCGCCAGGGCGGCGAACCAGGCGTCCATCACCCCGGCCCCCGACAGGCGGAAGTCGCCGACGAACTGGCGGAACAGCGGCCAGTGGCGCGGGCCCGGCTCGACCGCCTTGCTGCGCCCGGCGAGATCGAGGTGGGCGAGGAAGGCGAAGGCCTGCGCCGTCTCCATCGGCGGCTGGAACACCCGCGCGTGGCTGCAGATGCGCACCATGCCGGCCTTGACCGAGGCGTTGGTGCCGAAGACCTCGCCGGCGGCCACCGCCGTCTGCAGCGCCTCAAGGCAGGCGCGATGATGCGGCGACGCGGCCACCGCCGCGTTCACCAGCACGTTCACGTCGCAGAGGATCACGGCGTGTCCGTCGCGTCGAGCAGCTCGCTGGTGCGCGTGAGATCGACGCCGGCGACTGGGCGGGCCTTGTCGCACACCGGCCAATAGGCGACCCCGGCTTCGCGCAGGCGCGAGCCGACGATGGCGCGCAGCCCGTCTTCGACCACAGCCTTGAGCGAGGTGTGGCGCTCGGCGGCGATGTGCTTGGCCTCGAGCAGCAGCGCGTCGTTGATGTCGAGCGTCGTACGCATATCTTAAGTGTGCATCATATTGATGCTTCCGCAATGCATATCGTGGCAATGACAATTGCCGACGGTCCTTACGGCCTACCATTCCCCGCCCATGAGCGCCCCTTTCGACTTCCTCGACTCCCTGGCCCGGCTGCAGGACAAGATCGACGAGCTCCGTCAGCTCTCCGAGAGCACCGGCGTCGACGTCGCCCGCGAGATCGCCGGGCTGGAGGAGAAGCTGGCCGCCGAGAGCGACCGGCTGTTCGCCCAGCTCACCCCGTGGCAGCGCGTCCAGCTCTCGCGCCATCCGCTGCGGCCGCAGACCAGCGACTACATCGGCCTGTGCTGCACCGACTTCGTGCCGCTGGCCGGCGACCGGCTGTTCGGCGATGACGAGGCGATCCAGTGCGGTTTGGCCAACATCGGTGGCATCCGCTGCATGGTCATCGGCCAGCAGAAGGGCAAGGACGTCCACGAACGCCGGCGCTGCAACTTCGGCATGCCCCACCCGGAAGGCTACCGCAAGGCGATGCTCAAGATGCGCCTCGCCGAGCGCTTCAACCTGCCGGTGGTCTGCCTGGTCAACACCCCCGGCGCCTTCCCCGGCGTCGAGGCCGAGGAGCGCGGCCAGTCGATCGCCATCGCCGAGAACATCCGCGACA
>JFJP01027503.1_pt1 | contig 11670 bp, 9 predicted proteins | sample 431651 | NCBI WGS metagenome assembly JFJP01 (sample SAMN02602958, study PRJNA72255) | Microbial mat metagenome, whole genome shotgun sequencing project. | biome: fresh water; feature: sink hole; material: water; isolation source: purple microbial (photo- and chemosynthetic) mats found in... | reverse complement strand
AGAGAAAGAGAAAGAGAAAGAGAAAGAGAAAGAGAAAGAGAAAGAGAAAGAGAAAGAGAAAGAGAAAGAGAAAGAGAAAGAGAAAGATATGGAAGAAGAGGTGGCAAATATTTCGCTTATTATTGATAAAAAAGAAGCGTGTATGGTAAATGAGAAAGAAAAAAGTCAATCTGATGAGTTTTCCGAACATACAAAGAACATTTTGAATGAATATCAGAAGATAGAAATAAATTGCGAAGAAGAACATAGTTTTTGCAACAGGAAGAGGAAATTGAGAGAAATGGATAAAACTGAAGGAAAAGGCGGATATCATTTGAGATCGAAGAAGGTGTGTGTGAAGAGATGAATTTATTTGTGTTGATTAATAATTAAAGCGATCAAACATAAAAAAAAATTAAATGTTTCTTTATTTTATTGTATCAACTTTAAAGAATCTTTATTTTTTTATCTAGACTTTTCATTGCTTTTTTTCGAAATTTTAATCATTTTCATTGAGTTAAATAATCATTGCTTCAGAAAACAGAAGCAAATCTAATTTTTCCTTGTTGTGTCAAGAAAAAGTGACACGATGGAATGAATTTTGCAGTTTTTTTGTTCTATTTAATTTTGTTTTGTGAGTTTGTTTCATGTTTTTGAAAAAATATTTGTTTTGGAAAGAGAAAAATTTCTAAATTTAATTTGATAAGAACATGCTCTCGAACTTATAATATTTCTATTTTTTGGAATTATTTTATTTTTCTGATTTTTGAATTTTTCTTCAAATTTTTAATTATCTCTTATTATTCTTTAAAAATCAGTTTTTTTGTATAATCCCAATTTTTGTATGCAAAATAAGAATATTCGTTTTTTTCTTTCGATTTTTGTAGAGGGAGAATGTTTTTCTAACTTAATTTTTTAAAAAAAACTTTGAAACAAAAATAATCTCAAAAAAACTATAAAATTCAAAAAAAAAATTTTTTTTTTTTTTTTAAAATTAGAAAAAGATTTTTTTTTTACAATTTTAATCGAAAATAAATAAAAAAATATATTCACAAAGCAAATAAACGAAAAATTTAAAATTTCAGAAAGAATGATCTCATTTTTTCGTTTTCGATATTTATCTTATCGAATTTCTGAACTGCAAAATCATTTTTAAAGATGTTTATACAGTAATCAATCAATCCTAATTTTCCATACAAATTTTTTGAGAAGAACTTCACATTGTTTTCTAAATTTCTGTTCATATTTCCTAATTTCTTATTTTCACTTAGTAAAATCTCGCATTCTTTTCCAAAAGCTAGATTTTTTTCCGATTCTTTTCAAAAAACTTTAATTTAAAAAAAAATCATAAATTTTTTCTATTACCAAAAATAAAATTCGCAAAATTTTCAGCTTTTTTCTTCATTTTTGGTCCGAATTTATTCAAAACCAAAGATTCCAGTTTTTCCAAAACGGATTTCCTATTTTTTTCGATTTGTTGCACTTTTTCCAAATATTTGTCATAAATCTTCGGAAAATTTTCTAAAAAATTGGCGTTTTCCAGTGCTTTTGCCTTTAAACGATTTTTTTTTTCCTCCTCCAATTTTGCCCAATCTTGGCATACCAAGCCACCTGAATTATGATTTTTCCAAGTGCATTGACAAAGCCAACAAAACTCATTTGAACAATATTTACAAGTCATATGATTGCAACCACCATTTTTTTCAATAGGACTTTTGCAACGAGGACATCGGTTTGTGCAGCTTGCGATCCAGGAGAGCGAAACCCAGGCAGTTGGGAATGAATTCAAATATTTTAACCTGAGGCAAGCAATCATTATGGGATGAGGCATTTGCAGACACTTTTTTTAAGAAAATTATAAGGGAAAATTGAAAAGAAAATAAAAACTTTGCAGCAAAAGGCGTGGTTTAAAGGACAAATTATACCTTTGACAAGGTTTAATTTTGAGATTTTAAATAAATAAGGACAGTCTTCTGAAGGACATTGACCTATCTAAAGGCAGATTTATTATGAATTAGAATATTATTATAAAAAAGTTTACTTTAGATTCTTTTGTTGCAGAAAAAAAATTCTGAAGAAAATTGTTGTATTTTAGCAGTTCTTCAGAATTAGGCTCGAAAAGATGTTCGTAGCAATCAAAAGAAATGATCATCTTTTTTTAAAATTAAATAAAGATAATTGCTAATGAATTTTTTATTTTTTTTTTACTTTGCATCCTTGCATTGGGCAAGTTTTATTGACCATAGCAGGCCCATTCTCTTTCAAAAGAGTTCTGATGTATTCTCTATAACATTCTAGGCAGAATTTATGTGAACATTCTAAAGAATAAAACTCCTGCTTTTGTTCCTGGCAAATCAAACAAATATCTTCTTCAGAGCTTTTGTAAGATGTGCTCTCGTTTTTAATAAAGAAAGCTGATATTTTATCCAATTTTACATCCATTTGTTTGAAATTCCAGCTCAAATCCAGACCAGTTTTAAAGATTATCGAAAATTCTAGACCAGATGAAATTTTCTTCTCATTTATATAGTTATAAATGATGTCTTTATATTCTTTTTGAGTGAACCACTCACAAGGAGTTTTGGAATAATTAGCATGAATGAGTTTATCAATACTTTGTTTTGGGAGTGCATTATTGAAAGATTCATCATAATCGAAAAAGGATCTTGCTTCAGTTTCTTCGAGAAAATTGTCACGCAATTGGATTTTGTTTTTATGATTTTTATATTTTCTTTTAGGTTTGCCCATTATAAAAACAATGTTCAAAGTTTTAAAATTTAATTTTAATTTCCTGATAAAAATATTATAATTAGAGGTTTTTATAATGTGATCAGAAAAGAATTTGTTCTTGGTTTAAAAATTTTTTCTTTTATAAAAAAAAACTATTATCTAATTTATACAAAATAATAAATCAAATCAAATTAATCTTTTATAAGAAAAAAACCATTATCTAAAGATTTTCTCTCCTTTTTAATAAAAGAGATTTTCTTTTAATTTATATACTGTATATTTTTTTGAGTGAACCATTGACCAAGGAGTTTTGGAATAATTAGCATAATGAGTTGAGTTTATCAATGGGCTTTATTCTTCAAAGATTCATCATAATCGAAAAAATATTCTGCTTCAATTTCTTCGATAAAATTGTCACTTATTTTTTAACTTTATTTGGTTTGTGTATGGGTTGTTGTTTATTTTTTTTTAAACTATTGAAAAAATTTTTTGAAAGGAAATAAAAATTTCTAATTTTGTTTCAAAATTTAACAAAAAAGCTTTTCAATTTTTCCATATTTCTTTCCGAAGCAAAAATTATTTAAACAAAATTCAAGAGTTTAATTTTTAAATTTAATTTATAGTGTTTAAAAAAGATTTTTTTGTAAAACAGCTCAATTCTCTAATAAAAGAGTTATCAGAATTCTCTACAATATTCTTATTCTAAAAAATAAAACTCCTGTTTTTATTCATGGCAAATTCAACAAATATTTTCTTGAAAACTTGTGATTGATTTGCTCTCTTTTTTAACGATAAGATGTTATTTGAACCAATTTCCCCAAAAGAGAAATTTCAAAAATTAGCTAAAATCAAGACCGATTTCAAAATTATTAAATTCGTTTTATAAAAAATAATTAAATTATTTTTTAATCAAAATTTGATATTTTTTTTTCAGTAAATTCCCAAATAATTAATTATTTTGTCAAAGAATTGTCACAATTGGTTTGGTTGGCCATTTTAATTTTTTTTCATTCATATTAAAATTCAGAAAAATTGATTCTTTTTTTTATCTTGAAAGGGAATATCTCATTTCAATGAGATTTAAGGTGGAGGGTTTTTCTAAATTTAATCTTAATTTTTTTGAAAATTTTAATGAATTTAATGAGCGATTAGTTCAATAAACTTATTAAAGAAAAAAAAAAAAGATCTTTAATATTTACAACAAAAAAAAAATATATTAAAAGAATGATAAAATTTCAATTTTGTTCATTGACTTAAAAAAAAAAAAAAAATATTTCTCAAAGATTTATGATTAAAGACTTGATCCAGACAATTTTTTATGAGGCGGACATTTTCAAGGTTCCCTTTGTTCTTTTATTTCAAAATCGCAAGAAATCCTCTACAATTCAAGGTGCTCTATTCTCCATCAGCATCACTGCAATTGTTATTTATCTCTTTATCATGAGCAATATGTTGTTAAAAATCAATCCCCTGGTCATAGATCAAACGACCTCCAACGATCATGCAGCTTTGATTGATTTAAACCCAAGCAATTTTGAAATAGCAGCAGGGGTGGCGAATTCCTTCGGTAAAGGGTTTGTTGACCCCACGATCTTCAAAGTTCAGTTTATTCAAATCAATATCGATTTTGATGAGTCTATAAACTCAAAAAGTCTCACAAATAAAACGATCAAAACTATCACAAATTGCACTGAAAAAAACTTTAAAGATCCAACAACTTTCAAGAGTTTAGGATTGGCAAATTATGCATGTCCAATAGATGGCAGATTCACGCTTGAAGGTGGTTTTGATGAACAATCTGTCAGAGCGGTTGTCGTGATGATTTCCTATTGCGACAACAAAACTGATGATGTTGTTTGCAAGACCCAAGCAGAAATGAACACTTTCTTCAAGGATAAAGGCCTTTGGGTTTATTATCAAGATGATATCTATGATATTTCAAATTATGAGATTCCAGTTAAAAAGAATTGGCGGTTGCAGGCTATACAAGTAGCAACAGTTCCTCGAATCATAGATCTTTATCTAAAAAAATTGATTTTTATTGATGATGACCAGTTTATTTTCACCAACGAACACTCGGTTTATGGTTTTATGAAGGAAAGAAGTGAGGGTTTGAGCCATTATGTGATGATTGATAGTCCTTTGATCTCAATCAATCTTTTCTCAAGCAAAAACAATCAAAAGACTAAGAGACAATATCAGAAATTTGGTGAGTTATTGGCCAGCATCGGTGGGATTATCAATGTTTTAATTATTCTTGGGTTTTTTGTCACAAACTTAGAAAATCAGCTTCAAATGCAAAACTTTATAATGAATAGTTTATATTCCTACTCATTTGATAAAAAAGAGCGACTTCTGAAAAAAAAGAAAAAATTGGAGCCCAGTAAGCTTAAAACAGAAACCAAAATTGATCCTTATCTTCATGATTGGAACAAAGATTGCGATGAGTTGGCCAGCAATGATATTTTCAATCAACAAACTGATAAAGAAAGAGAGCATAACGATCTAATAAGCTCCAAACTCAAAGAAGTCCAAAACAATGATATAATAAGTCCCCAACTCAGAGAAGATAATACAAATCCCAAACTCAAAGAAATCCAAACAAATGAAGATATGCACATTTCAGGCAAAGATCCACCAAGTTCCAATCAGAGAAAGGAAATAGAATTTGCTTCTCGAAGTTCTTTAGATTCATATTTCACACATTCCATAAAAATAGATGAAACCAAAACATTGAAAAAGGATTCTTTAAAATCTCATTTCTTCACTAAAATGCACTTGCCTAAACTCATCCTAGATAGTTCTCAAAAGATTTTCAAGCATCATAGTGCCAATCATATTGCAACTTTTAAGAATTCTTTCAGTTCCCCAATCCATAATATAATCCTTTCACCAGAACTCAGACCCAAAGAGTTTGGTGTGAACGTTGAGGGGAAAATGGATAAAAATATAAAAGGCTTCAAAGACGAAGATGATCATCGGCCTGTTACATTGACCACTGCTGAATACTTTACAATGAAGATCAAAACTATTTTCAGGAAAAAACTCTCAACGAAAGAAAAACTATTCCTTTTGTCGGAAAAAAAGTTCACAAAAGAAACTGATATATGTCATATTTTAGAGAAAATCCAGGAATTTGAAAAGTTCAAGTTGATTATGCTAAATCCTGAACAGTTAGCCTTGTTTCATTTATTGGCAAAACCTTTGATTTATTTAGAAAGCCAAAGGGAAAAATTCAGGAAAAACTCCAGTTACATGATCGCCAAATCTTTGGATGTGGACCCTGCTGTAAAGAATGACAGCCGAAGGAGAATCGCTGAATTGAAAAATTGCTATCGGAGATTGGCGAAAGAGCCAAATTTGTCACCCATTGATCAAAAATTGATGCAATTGATTGAAAATGATATTTTCATTAAGAATTAAAAAAAATAGTAAAAATTCTCTTTTTTTTTAAAGATTTTCCAACTCTTTAATTATTCCATTTATTTTTAACTTTATAAACCTGAAAAAAAACTTTTTTTTCTTAAAAATTGAACTAATTTTCTTTTAAAAATATTCTGATTTAAAAAACAAATAAACTGAATTTCAGCTCCAAAATTTCCCTCCTTTTCTTTTGAAACAATTTTTCTCTCACATATTTAATGCTCAACATTAATTATACTTCAAAACCATGATTACTTCCTCTCAAGATCAAGATCCAAACTTTCCTTTCCCTGCTGATTTCAACTTCTTTCCTCCAGAAACCTTATTGAAAGAATTTAATCCCCATTCTTCCGTTTTTTTCCCAGCAGACTCGACATTTCTTCCCCAATCCCCGCATAAATCCTCAGAGAAACTCTCTCAAAACACCAATGAAGACGATTTATTGAATGAACGAAAAGCCCAAAGAGAGAAACTTTATTCAAATAATATGGAAGAAGCTGAAAAACCCTTAATAAAACCAATTGTGCTGACAAATAAATTCAATTTGCCAAAAAACTCAAATTTACCAAAAAGCTCAAAAAAGAAAAATTTCAATTTTCTTTCAAAAAATTCAACAGTTTTCGAAAAACCTGCTGCTTTTAACGGGAATATTGAAACTGCAGAGATTGTCAAGCCTTTAGAAAAGCCAAAAAATTATGTGAATTCATTCAAAGCTATGTCTTTTTCCGGTTTTCAAAAGGAAAACAATCAATATACTCAAAATTGCAATGAAATTAAGAAGGAAAATTGCATTGAAGTCAAAAAGGAAAATTGTGATGTGAAGAACAAAAGCACATTTTCTTTTAATTTCAATAATAAGTTGCAGCCTAAAAATGTATTAGCTCAAAAAACTCCAATGCCCTATGAAAATCAAATAAATATCGGTAATATGATGAAACAATCTCAAAACCCTTGCAATGTGGCCACAAAAGCCAAAGAAATTCAAATGAAAGTTGAAATAAAACAGAATTTACCAATAAATCAAATGAGTTTCAAGCCAAATCCAATATTAGAGGAAAAACCCAAAGGGATTTCTTTTAATTTCAGCAATAAATGTTCGGTTTTGCTCACAAAAAACAATAATATACCAATGCAAGAAACAGAATCCAAATCCAAAATCGGCTTCTTTTTCAAAAAGGATCCAATAAATCAGAAAGAACCTTTATTTAATTTCAAAAAAAAAATTGAAGAAAATCAAACGGATTCCTTTGTTTCAAAGAGAACTACCTTCATAAATGAAGAAGAAGAGGATGAGGATGAAAAAGAACAAGAGAATTCAAAGGAAACTCAAAAAACTGAAGAAAAAAGCTCAAGCATTGATGAAAGTTCAGAAATTAATGAGGATTCTATTGTTGAAAATAAAGAAAAAACTGATCTTTATATAGAAGAAATTTGTGAAAAAGATCAATTTTTTATTGATATTAAAGAAAATGAAATTATTGATATTAAAGAAAATGAAAAAATAATTGAAGAGAATTATGTGGTTCCATTAGAAAAAACACCTAAGAAGGAAGATTTTGAATTTATTGAGATAAATGTTGGTGTTGTTGATGGGAAAACGGAAGAATTTAAAGATGAAATAATAATGAATCAAGAGATAATGGGTAAAAAATCTAAACAGGAGAACGAAATTTTCAAACTTGAAGAAAAAATTAACGAATTACAAGAGGATTTTTTTCATTTTAAATGTAAATTTTTTGGTATAAGTTTTTTGTGGAATAATTTTAATGTTTTTAGTGAAAAAAAGTGATTTGAATTTCGATATCAAAGTAATGGAGCAAAACTTTGCTTTATTGTCACAAGAAATTGAAGAAACTTGGAAAAATTTCAATTTGAATTTACAGGAGGAGTTTGATGAAACATCAGAAAGCCAATAAAGGCGCAGAAAATGACGAGAAAGTCAACTAAAATCAAAATTTTACTTTTTAATATAACAACAAAAGTTTTTCAAGAAAAAACAAATAAAATACCATATTATTCTTTAAAAAATAAAAAAATTAAACATTTCTCAAAATTTTCATTTTATTTAAATAAATAGCAAGGGTATTCTATTCTATAATATAAACCCCATGCCTTTGATTCATTTCCATCGAATAATTATCCTTATGTTATAAATATGCTGGAAATTGATTATAAAGTGAATAAACTTTCTTGACTCTCATAAAAGTAAATCAAAAGGCATTTTTTGTAAAAAGAGAAAAAAATAAAGATTAAAATAGCACTGAAATAAGAATTTTAAATAGAATCCTTCTCTGTAGAATCATCTCCATTTCTACATTAAGATAAGAATAAATATAAAAGTATCAGTTTTTTGATAATTGTTATAAAAAAAAAACTTGAAATTTTAAAAATCACCCTAAATCAAAAAAAAATTTATAAAAACTACCGATTACAAAAAAACTAAACACCATTCAAATTCCAACGTTTCTCAATAATAAATGCAAACCCCAACCTCAATCAAAGATTTCCAAGTCCTCACCAAACTTGGGGAAGGCGCTTTTTCCTGTGTCTTTAAAGTGAAGCGTCTTTCTGACGGCAACGAATATGCTTTAAAAAAGGTGAAAATGTCAATGCTCTCCGAAAAGGAGAAAGAAAATGCTTTGAATGAGGTTCGAATCCTGGCTTCGATTTCCAACCCCTTTATAATTGCCTACAAAGAGGCTTTTTTCGACGAGACCTCAAATTCCCTTTGCGTGATAATGGAATACGCGAACGGTGGTGATATACAGAAGAAAATATCTGAGAAAATTGCTTCAAAGTCCATGTTTTCTGAGCCAGAAATCTGGAAAGCTCTTTTACAAATGGTCAAAGGCCTGAAAACTTTGCACGAAATGCAAATTCTGCATCGAGACATGAAATGTGCTAATATTTTCTTAACAATTTCTGGCGATATTAAATTAGGTGATTTAAATGTGTCAAAAGTGGCTAAAAAAGGTTTGGTTTATACTCAGACAGGGACTCCTTATTATGCGAGTCCTGAAGTTTGGAGGGATCAGCCTTATGATATGAAAAGCGATATATGGTCACTGGGTTGTGTTATATATGAAATGGCGGCTTTGAAGCCGCCGTTTCAAGCAAATGACATGCAGGGATTGTATAACAAAGTGCAGAAAGGGATCTTCGGAAGAATTCCTTTGAAGTTCTCGAATGATTTGGCTGGAATTATTAATAAATGTCTACAGGTAAATCCAAACACAAGGCCAAATTGTGAGCAATTGTTCAATGAAATCGGAAATTTCGTGAACACGGAGAAAGAGAAAGAAAAAGAGCTCAAAGAAGAGAGAAAAGCTTTATTACAGACAATCAAACTTCCGAAAAATATGAAGTTTCTTCAGGAGAAACTACCTAAAGCCAATTATCAGAAAAAACCAGCAAATGAGATGGAGAATCTTTACAATCCTTCAATAGAAAACCAGTCAAGAGCAAGGGTTCTTTCAGCAGGGGTCCGTCGAGTGGAATCCAATCAGGAATTAAATCAAAAAAATGCCAAAGTTGCAATAAAACCTCTAGAAAGTGCAAGCAATCAAGCATTAATCAAAAGACCGACACCAGAACTTTCTAACAACAATATCAACAATAACAACAATATTAACAATAATTATAATCCAAGCCCTAAGCCCTCTCAAGCAATTAATCAAAGGAATCCATTGCCTCCTCGACCTGGTATGATGAATAATAACAATAATAATCTGGCAAAACCTGCTACTTATGGATATAATAACATTAATAGCAATAATAGTAATAATAACAATATTTATCCATATAATCTACCTGCTAATGTACAAATCAATAAAAACGCAAGTCCTATGCATAATATGCCTCAAAATAAGAGTCCTATGAATGTTATCAACGGAATCTATAATAGAGAAAGATCCAGTTCAAGAGGAAACGCGAATAATTCAAGAGATAGCTCAAAAGAACGCAAAGAAAAAGTGGTCGAAATCAATAGAAATGATAGAATGGAACAAGAAGTGAAAAAATTAGAGGAAAAAATTGCTGTGAAAGAGAAAAACCTTATCGGCAAAAACATCTTTAATAATAATAACGATGACTTAATGCAGAGATATAAGGAAATTATGAAGGCTCCTCCATCTGTTAATAATATGCAAAATGCTTATAAATCTCCTCCGAATGATATAAAGAAATATTATGAAGAAAAAAAGATAGAAGGACCTGTAATAAGCAGAGTTGGAAATAAAGATTTCGCGAATCCGAGTCCATTGGTCAAAAACACACCGAAATCTGCGAAAAATAGCGAAAATATGGCTGCTGGACAATATTTGAATGGGAACAGGATGGCGAAACCCTCTTGGTGGGGGTGATTTTTGGAAATTACCTTTAATATTTAACTTGATTGAATAAAATTTAAACCGTTTTTAAAATAAAAAATGATAACTAGAAGCCAGATTCTTGAATCTCCCACAAAAGACTTCTTTTTTTCTGGGTCGAATCAGCATGAATTACTGAAATATATCGTGCTTTTATCAGCAGAAATCGATCGTTTGAAAAGTTTTGATGGGTTGAAGCAAAATGAATATGAAATAAATGGGAAAAATAAACATGAAATTAACCTTTGGAAAGAAAGATTAGAGGTTTGTGAAAGAAAATATCAGAGTTTAGAAAGAAATTATAGGGAAGTGATCAATGAAAATACGAGGTTGGAGAGTTTGGCTCAATCTTTGACAAATGAGATAAAGCAGAATAAAATAAAGGTGAGTAGTTATTCAGAATTGATGAGAAATAATGAAGAAATGAGAAAAGACAATGAGTTTTTGGCAAAAAACTGTGCAAATTTAAAGGAAAGTTTAAGGAATTCTGAGGGGAAAAAACCGATTTTCAAAGACAATCAACGAATTTATAAAGATCCTATTGAATTAGAAGCCTATATAGTATTATTGAGAGCTGAAAACGATCGACTTCATGGTTTTTGTGAGGGACTTTCTATGGAATTGAATGAAAATATTCATTCATCACGTATAGCACAGCAACCTCCTCCTTTAGATAATAATTTGACTCCTGAGCTTTATATGCAATTTGGAACACAAATAAACTTACATCAAGAAGTCAGTCTTTGGAAAGGAAGGTTCTATGAAATTGAAAGAATTTTCAATGAGATGAATAAAGCTTTCAATGAAAAGAATGAAAAATTAGTGGCTTTTGAAAGAGAAAATGAGATTTTGAAAGAAAATTTGAAGAGAAACGAAGAAGAAATCAAAAGAATGGGGTTTGAATGGAGGGAGGCGGAAAAATTGGCGGTTTTGTTTCCGGAAATGAATGAACAAATCAATAGACTTTTTCAAGAGAATGAAAGGCTAAAATCGGTGATTTTGAATAGATGTAGAGATTTGACACAGAATGCTTGGTCGTTTTAAAGGAAAAATTTAAGAATAGTTTAAGAATTTTAGTGATTTTTATATTTTTTGTTTGATTTATTTTACAAAAGAATAAAAAAATTAAAGAAACCTGTTAAATTTTTAAAAAAATTGAATAAAAAGAATA
>JFJP01044918.1_pt1 | contig 11671 bp, 14 predicted proteins | sample 431651 | NCBI WGS metagenome assembly JFJP01 (sample SAMN02602958, study PRJNA72255) | Microbial mat metagenome, whole genome shotgun sequencing project. | biome: fresh water; feature: sink hole; material: water; isolation source: purple microbial (photo- and chemosynthetic) mats found in... | reverse complement strand
TTGCGGCCATGGGAATTGAAAGCGGCCTGTATGAGACTCCCTATGTGCTGACCACGGATCGGACATCCAACGGTCCCCACACCATCTGGCCAAATCCCAACGGCCCGGGAGGAGAAGTCATTTCTGAAAACTGGAATATGGATAATTTCAACGCAGATCCCAATACCGGTAAAAAAATGGTGGAAACCGCTGAAAATGTAGCCCGGGAAAACGGGTTTACAAAGGAAGAATGTGACGAGCTGGTATTGCGGCGGTATGAGCAATACCTCATGGGCACGGAGAATGACCGGGCATTCCAGAAACGGTATATGCGCCCTGCTGAAATCAGGATTTCAAAAAAGAAAACCGTGATGGTGGAAAAAGATGAAGGCATCATGGCATCCACCAAAGAGGGGCTTGCCGCTCTGAACCCGACCATTCCGGGCGGAGTATTAAGTTTCGGTGCCCAGACGCATCCGGCGGACGGCAATGCAGGTATTCTTGTAACGACTGCCCAGAAAGCCCGTGAATGGAGTGCAGACCCGAATATCACCATCCAGGTGGTCGCCTATGGTTATGCCAGAGAAAGAAAAGGCTATATGCCGGCAGCGCCGGTTCCTGCCACTCGTATGGCCCTTAAAAATGCCGGGTTATCCATAAAGGACATGAAGGTGATCAAAACCCACAACCCGTTCATCGTGAACGATCTGTTCTTTTCAAAGGAGATGGGGGTTGATGCATTTGGTTTTAATAATTACGGGTCATCATTAATTTTTGGTCATCCCCAGGGCCCCACGGCCACACGACTGATCATCGAAGGAATCGAAGAAACGGTGATGGCAGGCGGCGGTTATTTTCTATGGACCGGGTGTGCAGCAGGAGATTGCGGCGCAGCAGTGATCCTGAAAATCTCATAAGATAGGAAAAAAATGTGGGAATCCAATTTGGTGGATTCCCGCATTTCTATGCTTTTGGGGAAGAGAGTTTGCCTTTACTTGTGAGACCGAAAAGAAAGGTTTCACATATTTTCAAAGCCAGGGTTTCAGGTCTTATCTCGCCTTTGGGATCATACCACCGGTAAATCCAGGAACACATCCCCACCAGGCAATGGGCATCAATGGCGATATTCTTCGTTGAAAGTTCATTTTTCAAGCAATAGGCTTCTATCACCTTTCTCCAGAACAGGAGGTAGGTTCTCTGCTTTTCTTTGATCTGACCGTACCATTCACCGGTCAGACAGTCATCATCACTGAGAATTAATCGGGTCCGGAATCTGTCGTTGCAATAGGTGTCTACCTGGTAATGGATATATTTATTGATAATATCCATGGGATCAAGGCCATCACAAGAAATTTTTTCGATGCCCGCAATCATATCATCCATATGACTGTCCAGAATCTGGAATAAAAGTTCTTCTTTGCTTTTAAAATAATAATAAAGGCCAGCCGTCGTCATTTCCGTTGCCTTGGCAATATCCCGGATGGTGGTCTTGTCATATCCTTTTTGCCACAAGGTTTTTGTAGCAATCTTGTATATTTCTTTTTTCCTGCGTTCCTGCTCTTTGAGTTTATAATTTTTCATAAGGCCCATGTGATGATCAAAAAATATAAGGAACTTTCAGATTATAGGATTTGTAGACCACAAACGTTTCCACAGACCTTATTCCCACAACTTTTGAAATTTGTTCGGTGTAAAATTCAAGCAGGCCGAAATCTTTTTTGAAAAGGACAAGGATTAAGAGATCAAAGCGTCCCGTTACAACACTGACGGAAATAACCCCTTTCAGTCTACTGATTTCCTCACCTTTTTCAACCAGGTTCATTTCAGAAAGCTTGATCCCGATGACGACCACGCGGTGATCCGGCAGCTTTTCAGGATCAACAAGGCCGCAGATTTCAAGAATTCCTTCATTCTGAAGGTTGTTCACCCTTGATCGGACCGTATTTTCCGTAATAGAGAGTTTGTCGGCAATTCGTTTAAAAGATTGTTTTCCGTTTTTTAATTCTCGTATGATGTCAATGTTGGTATCATCTATTTTCATAATTTCCTCATTTTTTTTATCTCTAATTATTTGGAAGCCTATTTAATCCTTATTAATAATAAATACTTGATGATAAAAGAAAAATCAAAGCATATTTATCAAGAATTCTCAAATTCCTATCAAAAATCAAAAACTGACACAGATGACCCAGGATCAAATCCTGGCCCGGTTTTTAATAAAAGAAAACGAGCTTTCAAAGAAAGAAGCCAAAACCCATTATTCCCAAAATGTGCTGGAACAATATATCGGCTGCCGGGACCTGATGCCAGCGCTAAAGACAATATCACAGTAGTCATTGCAAAATCCCCATTTGAATGAATGCGTCAATCACCTTTACACGGATTTTCGATTCTGATACAGATTAGGATGAATCAACAACAATTGTATAGCTCTGGAGAAAAAATATGCCTATGGTTATCATTCATACAACCCCGTCAATGCCTCTTGAGAAACGAAAGAATCTTGTGGCTGAAGTCAGAAAAGCCATCCCGGACATACTGGGAATCCCGGACCCTGTCGGCCAGGTGATTCTTTATGAATCCCCGCCTGAAAACCGCAGTTCCCATGGCTCCCGTGATCAAAGATTTATTTTTGTCGAAACGACCATGGTCCATGGCCGGACAAAAGAACTGAAAGCAACATTTTTAAAAAAACTCATCTCCATCATTCATTCCCATACCGGCATCAACCCCACAGACATTAACTGTGTGATCCGGGAAATCAGCTTTGAAAATATGATGGGCGGCGTGTCCCACGAATTTATCCAGAAAATGGATGGAAAAACCCATGAACCCGATTGAGTTTATCATCAAAACCAACCTCTCGGGTTATGCAACAGGCGGCGAAGGCCGGAAAACTTTCACGGAATTGAAATCAGTTATGAAGGCGGCAAAAGAGTCTATGTCCTTTATTATCAGGGCGGGAAAATGATTGACATTGAACCGGTAAGTTAGCAGTCTACTAACATACGGGAGATTATGAATAGAGTTTCAAAGTCAAAAACAATGAAAGTAAAGTAAGAGAATCTTTATTTTTTTCGACCCCAGTGCAGCCGGTGGGATACCTTGCCCTTTCTTGAAAGATGGGGTCTCATGCCATTGTTTAGCAGCCATTTTTCTCCTGCATTTCTGAGTTCATCGTTTCCACAGTAAAGATAATCTTCAGCAAGGGCCCTTGTACCGTAAAGATTTAAGAGAAAGACGAGTTCCGGGAGTCTGGATGTATCAGCTTTCCTGAAATACGCAGCAAGGACCGGCACTAAGGAATTTTTCATCACCGGGTCGGAAAAGGCCAGCACCATAGCTCCAATGACATCTCCGGAATAAAGTGTATTTTGGGTTGCCTGGCCCATGATTTCTTTCCATGTTGTCTTGCCCAGGCGCAGAGCCGTTGCAATTCTTACCGCCGGGTCTTTCGGCTCTTTGGCAAGCCTTGCCAATAGCTTGTGATCATTCAGTTTGAGATAGGCAACACGGCGGACAACGACATTTTGAGATTCCATCACGATTCTGAACAGATCGGACGGATCAGCTATCTGCTGGGCTGCGTTGACGCCGATTTTCATATTTTCGGGCTGAATGGAGAGTGCAATAATCACTAACTGCTTAGGATCATTGATTTTTCTGAAGATCACCTCCTGTGTGCCAGGATCAAAATCAGCGTTCGTAATGAGCTTTGTCAGAAGTTGCTGGTCATCAATTTTACTGATGGCTGTCATTCGCATTTCTTCAGGCAGATCTTTTTCAATGGTCAGGTTTGCCAGAATCGGCTGATCGTTTAATTTTTCAATGGCAGCCCTGCCTGACTCAGAATCACTGGCTTTAAGGGCGATATCTGCCAGGACCTGCTGATCGGTAATCCTTTCGATCATTGGTTTTGAAAACAGCTTATATCTTTTTTGAACAATGATATCTGCCAGGATCTCCTGGTCAGAGATTTTTTCAATGGCGGCGAGGCTTATTTCTTCATCTGATAAAAGTGCAACCTTGGCCAGTAAATTCTGATCCATAATTTTTTCAACAGCCGCTTTTCGCTGATCCATTCTGATGTCTGTAATGGCAATGTCGGCGAGTTTGTTCTGATCGTTGATCTGGCCAGCTTCCTCCAGTTCACGCGTTCCCTGCGGATGAAAGGCACAGCCATAGCCCATGACTATAAAACACATGGAAATGATCAGGCATCTGAACCTTAAAGTTTTTCTTGTTTGGAATATAATCTTCATCAATTTGCCCTGTTCCTTTAACGATCTGTTTTTTTATCCCGCCATTGATTGATATGTGCTGCCAGGAATTATGCTTTTATAACTTCTGTTTGAAAATTTCAAGAAATGTTATGCTGCATGGCCGGATACCCAGTCAGATGCCCAGTCAATTTCGAAAGGGGCAAGCTCCGATATGAAAGCCAGCAGACCGGAGCACCGGAAAGTTTTTATGGAATTGAAAGCATATTTGTAAAGGTGATCTATGCCCATTATTATCATTGCAGGGAATTGATTGATTTCGACCTGTAGGTTAGCCAGTGTGCTATCATACCGGGAGTCTTGTGGTTTTTTTTTACAGCAAGTAGGATATAAAGCTCAATAAACCCTGATTTTAAAAATTTCAGTTTTTAAAATATTTACAACAAAACAATAAAAGCCCATCAGAATTCCAGCCCGGACAGAAGCTGTCCGGGCCAGCGTTCTTAATAAAGTTCCTTTACAGTGTCCCCGCCGGAATACTGACTGATGAAATTACATTCAGACTCTTATCGTAAGTATACCCTGAAATGGATACATTATTGACGGTAAAAGTAATGGTTCCTTTTTTAGATGTCTTTTTTGAAGTGAATATAAGGGTGCCGTTAGAAGCGGTGACTCCTGAAGCGCCCCCGGATACCAGACCCGACCACGCACCGCTGACCGTTACGCCGGGAACCGGATTTGAGTTCTTGTCCACAAGGGTTATCTGGACCTCTGCATACCGAGATGTCCGCGTACTGTAAAGAGTAGCTCTCATGTCCGAAATAAAAACCACTTTTGAAGGGTCGGGCAGTACTTCAATGACCACACTGTCAGAGGCGGTGGCACCCTGGTTGTCCATCACGGTCAGGGTAGCCGTAAAAATACCGGCTTTGGTATATACATGTTCTACAACCGCACCTTGTGTTGATGTGCCGTCTCCAAAATCCCATTGCCATGATACGATGTTGCCGTCATTGTCCCTTGAAAAAGAACCGTCAAATCCAACCGGCAACGGTGCCATACCGGAAATGACCGATGCATCTGCCACTGCTTCCGGCGCAAGGTTGCCGTCATTAAAATTATAATCCACTGTCGCATACACTTTATTGCCGTCTGCAGATACCGGAGCTTCACCGCTTGCAACCTCAACATAGCCGTTAGCAGCATCAATCAGAACAAAAGATTTCAGGACGGCAGGATCCAAGGTCGTATTATCCTCCACCCCCAGATAATAGCTCCTGATCCCGCCGCCTGATGGGATCATGTCTGAAAGATCAAAGACAAAGGTCCCATCCACAGCAGTGGTTGTTCCATTTAACGCATAAGCACCGCCCTGGTTGTAAATCATTTCCGGTATCCATACGGAAGAGGGAACGGACTGGTTTGTATCTGAAACACCAAGAGTCATGCGGATCTGATTTCGTTTCAGATGGTTTAAAGTAAATTTTCCAATCACTCTTGGTTCATAATCAGGCTTTGCCGTAACCCAGTGAGCTCTTGCCGGAGACCAGCCATATACCCGTCCCGTTGAGGGACCTCCGGTAACTGCTGAAGGATTTTTCAGAGCATCATAGGACATCCAGGCAAAACCTGCTTCACCCCATCCCGTTCCCCAGGAATTGGCAATCCGGAAAGCCCCTTTTTCACCGTTATCCACAATACCATTGCCGTTAATATCCACCCAGATACTATCATTATACCCCACTACGGTCATGGCATGATACCCGTTTGTCCCATTTACCCAGGTTGCGGCTTTTTTCCCGACAAAGGCATCATCATCAGTGGTGGCCGGATCATTGCCGATTGTCTGCCAGACCCATGAATTGATATAGGTCGGGATATTGAGGATATACCCGTTTAAAAGCATCTGTTTAACCTGGGCAATTCCAGTATCTTTATCCGTATCCATTATCATACCGTACTGATCGAAGCGCCGGTAAAGCGAATCTTCCCATGTCGCCGGGTTGAGATTCCATGCCCGGTAATTGGCGTCATAGGGGAATTCAGTCCAGGTGGCAATTCCGTGCTTCTGCCCGATTTCATAAGCCCAGTAATACCAGCTTCCGACATTTTCCCCACCATTGACCATGTTATAGGCCCATTTGGGACTGAGCCGATATGCATCCCCGCCGTTTTTAGCATCCAGATCCTTTGCCATGGCGTACATATAAGTCATGGTATAATACACCCCGCTAAAACTGCCGCAGGAATTCAGAGACCCCTGGGACCGAATAGGGGGAAAAAACTTTAATTGACTGTTATCCACTGAGCCTGGAATATCTGCCTCAGGCACTACTGATTGACTGTCTATCGAAGCTTCCGCTCCCGTCGTCACTTCAAGTTCCCTGCCTTTTTCTGAAACCGGAATCCGACCTTTTTCTATGGCTTTTCTCCCCTTTTGCTCCCGCCACTGATTCATCCGTTCATGGCCCAGCTCGTTCAGCTTGACCTTTTTGACCTTCAACATATGCTTATTCTGCCAATCCAATTCCTCTTGCGTCAGCTCCGGCAACCCTGTCATACGGGGTTCTTTTTCCTGTGCCGGCAATTTTCCGGCCAAACCCAGAACAAAAAACGACAGAACGAAAATCAGATAAGGGTTACTTTTTTATTCTTTCACACCTTTCTGAGAGCATGATCCGTGCCAATTTTTAAAAGAACGGGGAATTTAAGCCTGGGATCCTGCCGGACCTTATTTAAACAACCTTCTACCCATCTCCGGCTGATATGACGGCCGGTGGGATAAAACAAATATAGGTATATATCACAATCAAAATGATGATATATCGCTGATTAATTGGATAAAATCACAATCCAGGCCTTACCGGGGACATCAAAAAAGGAGCTTTCTGTGTTGGAAAAAGCATTGAAAAAAGATGCAAAGGAAATAATTCGTTTTGCAAGGTTATAGTGTTTCATATAAAAGGTTATGTAAATCTTTTTTTTATTTGACATTAACCCTTAAAACCCAATGCCCAATGCAATGCCGAAAGAAATAAAAAATCCCGGTAAGCTACCTCACCGGGATCTTATTGATTTTGTTGGCTCCCCAGCACGGACTTGAACCGCGGACCCATTGGTTAACAGCCAATTGCTCTGCCAACTGAGCTACTGGGGAGCATCGCCTTTTTAAAGACCCCGTGACATTATATCAGTCCTTTTTTTTTGTCAAGAAAAAAGCATTAAAAAAAATTGACATCATTCCACAACAGGTTTATTCTCTATTACAAGAAAAAGGACATTCACACTAAGGAGGAGAAATCATGGATATTAGCAGTTTAAGAGGAGTTTCAGCATACACGAACACCCAGACAACTCCGCCGGTTGATCAAACAATGCTTCAAAACCAGAATCTTGAAGCATCGAAAACCGAACTGACAAAAGAAAATACCAATGCCCCCCAGAAGGCTTTTGAAGTCACCATCACTGAGGAAGCAAAAGCGAGAATGGCTTCAGAGACAAACCCTGCGACATCGGAAAAACAATCTGCACCGCCCTCTTCCGATCAGGGCACACAGAATGTTGCAAAGGCATCTGAAAAAAGCCAGATTGTAAATATTGTAGCCTGATAAGAAGCTTCTAATTCATGATCACTGAAAATGGAATTGTAACCGATGTAAATCCATCTCTTGCCTGGATCAGAACAATACGATCCGGCACCTGCGAATCCTGTTCTTCCAAAGACAATTGTGGAACCTCCCATAGCGGCAAAAAGGAAATGATGATAGCGGTTAAAAACACCCTGAATGTTAACAAAGGGGACCAGGTGGTTATCGGGCTTGAAACAAAGCCCTTGCTGGTTGTCACTTTCCTTTTATATGTATTTCCTGTTATTCTTCTGATCACAGGGGCCTTGATCGGCAACAGCATCGCTCCTTCTTTTGATATGGATCCATCCATTCTGTCCCTTGTCACAGGAATAATCTTTTTTTGCATCGCTTTTTTCATTATCCGGAAAAAAAGCCGGACACTTTCAACCAATGAATCCTACAAACCTTTCCTTGTCAGAAAAAAATCATCCGCCATTCAGCAAAACTGTATCATTTTTTAACAAAAATTCCTTGCCAACATAGATATTGTATAATATAACCGCTCCCTAGTTGTGGGTTTGTCGAGTAAACTCTAACCCTTTAGATTAAGCGAGAAGTATTATGACATCACAACGAGACCTAAAAATAGCAATACTGATGATGGTCATCTTTCTGGTCACCGGAATCATCTGTTATGCCTCGTTTAAACCTCCTGCGCCTGAAGAACCGATACGTTTGATGTTTCAGAACAAAGGCGGCAAAGTTTTATTCACCCATTCCGGACACATCGGCAATTATTCTCTGGATTGCCTTGACTGCCATCATAACGATGATGGAACCTACAACTGCAGTCAGTGTCATCAGGAAACAGGTGATGAGAATATGCCATCACGAGCTGATGCATTTCATTCCCAGTGCAAGGGCTGCCATGAAGAACGTGGCTCCGGTCCGGTAGAATGTAATTCGTGTCATTCATTATAGTTAATAAATTTTCCAGACCCTTATTACCTATAATAAAATGAACAAGGCTTTTTACAAAACAAGGACTTTATTATGATTAAACGACCATTTTTCGCATTGACCCGACCCAAGCTCGGCTACGATATTCCAGAGCCTGATCCAAAAGAGCCGAAGCTGATACCTGTGCCTTCCAACCTTATCCTGTTGTTGCATGACCTCATTGACAGTGCCGGGGAACCCCTGATCAAGACTGGAGATAAGGTTGAAAAAGGGGAGAAACTCTATCTTTACAAAGACAGTGAGGAATATACGGTTTCTCCCGTGGCAGGCACCATAAAGGTCATAGACACCTATTCAGATGATTTCGGCAATACCTCCACCTATCTTGTCATCAACACCGATCCGGGACTGACAGCCGGGACTGATGCGCTGAGATATGAACTAAAGGACACCATTACCTCGGCTGATGAATACTTGAGAACACTGCCGGGGGCGCCGCCGCTGAAAACACTGGCCGATCCCGGCATGAAAATCAATACCATTGTCATCACCTGTGGGGATACGGATCTTTTATCCACCACCCATCAATATATAGCGTTGAGATTCATGGATGAGATAAAAGAAGGAATACAGGTTTTAAAACGGATTACCCCCGTCTCCAGATTCTGTATCACAATTCCGGAAAACCTGACTATCAAAGCCGATATCACCACAGCCGAGGTGTTCAGAACGTCCACGATTTATCCCTCCAATCTCCCCCAGATGATCCTGAAAGACCATTTGAATATCGTTCTGCCGGCAGGAAAAAAACCGGAAGACATGGGCATCTGTTTTATGACGGCTGAGGCTGTGGTTTCTCTCGCCCGTGCATATAAAACAAAAACAGTCTGCCATGAAAAAGTCCTGACGGTTATCGGCAAACAGGGAACTCCCTATCGAGTTACGGCAACCATTGGAACACCTTTGCGAAGAATATTCAATGCATTCAGCATTCAAGCCAATGAACAGGATAGAATTGTCATCGGCGGTCCCATGAAAGGGTTTGCAACGTATACCATCCATCACCCGGTTCAACCGGATATGGATACGGTGATCGTCCAGGACAAAACCAATATCGCGGAACTGTCGGGCAACCCCTGCGTGAATTGTGGAAAATGTATCCACGTCTGCCCGGCCCAAATTCCGATTAACATCCTGGTCCGTTATCTGGAAGCCGGCCTTTATGAAGATGCAGCAGACAGATATGATCTTTTATCCTGTATTGAATGTGGTCTTTGTGCCTATGTCTGTACGGCGAGAATCCCCATTTATCAATATATACGGCTTGGAAAACACGAGCTGTTAAAACTTAGAGCAGATGCTTGAATGGAGACTGCCAATGAAACCCTATAAATTAACCGTTTCCCATGCGCCTTTCTGGCATGATGGAGACAGTCTTTTTAAGACAAACCTGAACATCATGATGGCCGCTCTTCCGGCCGTCATTTTCGGTCTTTTTCAATTCAGGGCTCCCGCTCTGGGTGTTCTTGCCCTGTCTCTTTCAAGTGCCATGGCCTGGGAACTCATCGTAACCCTGGCATCCGGAAAAAAAGCATCCATCGGTGACCTGGATTCTGCCGTCATCGGCCTTTTTCTCGGAATGATGCTTCCGGCTACAGCTCCATGGTGGATGGTCATCATCGGAACTTTTTTGGCTGTGGTCCTCGGAAAAATGATTTACGGCGGCATCGGGGCGAATCCGTTCAACCCGGTCCTCCTTGGAATAGCCATTTTAACACTTTCATGGGCAACCCATCTTGATTTTGATGCAGCCTATATCAATTATGACTTCAATTTTACCGCTCTTGCCCCCCTGGCAGCCGTCAAAGCAAAAGGCGCCCTTGCGGTTTCCGACCTTTTTTCGTTAAACGACCTTGTGATGGGCAAACAGGTGGGCGCCATCGGTACCACCTTCGGACTCGGCCTGATCATCGGCGGGGTGTATCTCATTCTGAGGGGGTTTGTTCGCTGGGAAATCCCGGTTTCCTTCATCATCGGGATTATTTTTACATCCCTCTGTTTCAACCTGGCAAACCCGGATAAATATGCAGGTCCCATGATCCATCTTTTTTCAGGGTATACGCTTTTCGGGGCCTTCTTCCTGGCACCTGAAAATTCATCCTCCCCGGTCAACAAGATTCCCATGCTGATTTTCGGATTCTGTGCAGCGGGGATGATCATCCTCATGAGAAATATCGGAGCTTATGACGACGGCACAGTGCTGGGGATACTGTTATTAAATGTTGTGAACCCTCTTATTGATGCCATCAGACCCAAAGCGTTGGGAAAGGAGGTTCGCAATGCGTGAAATGATGAATATGATTGTTGTTTTAACGGTTTTGACAACTTTTTCCGGCGGGCTTCTCGCAGCGGTAAAATCAAAAACAGAGGTCCAGATCGAAAATCAGGTTTTAAAATTTCAAAAAGCCCCTGCCATAAAAGGGATTTTCCCGGAGGTCACCAATGACCCCCTGGCTGAAAGATTTACTGTTAAAGGGGACAATATTGAATTGCAGGTTTTCCCTGGAAAACTCCCCGATGGTTCAAAAGCCGTTGCCTTTGAGACAAAAGGTTCAGGATTCGGTGGGCCGGTCGGACTGATGGTGGGGATCCGTCTCGATACCGATAGCATAGTGGATGTAAGGGTCACAACCCATTCTGAAACCCCGGGTATCGGATCAAGGGCCAAAGAGAATCTTTCATTTGTATCTCAGTTTTCAGGAAAAAAGCTTGATACCAATTTTGCCGTTAAGGCGGACGGCGGCGCCATTGATGCCATGTCCGGTGCAACGGTAACATCAAAAGCCGTGAGTCTTGCCGCAACCCAGGCAAAGGAAATCTATCAGAAACTCAAACCAGAAATTGTGAAACAGATGAAATAAAGAGAATTTCTTAGGAGAA
>JFJP01043527.1_pt1 | contig 11671 bp, 2 predicted proteins | sample 431651 | NCBI WGS metagenome assembly JFJP01 (sample SAMN02602958, study PRJNA72255) | Microbial mat metagenome, whole genome shotgun sequencing project. | biome: fresh water; feature: sink hole; material: water; isolation source: purple microbial (photo- and chemosynthetic) mats found in... | reverse complement strand
CCCTGGTTATGACACGCGCTCGTGTCCATTCTTGCTTCATCATCCTTCTCTCCAATGGGTAAATAATTGTTTCTGAGCCAGGGCCCGTGGTGCTTCAATTTCAGCTCATCAAGTTGTCTGACGACAAATCGTGATTCTGTCCCCTTTTCTACAAGATAAACTTTTGTATGAAAAATCCTCTTATTCAATAAATCCCAGGAACTTCACCACGAAGAAGCGGAGCTGACTGATGGTGTCCGCAATCTTCTTGGCGGTGTCGGCCATTTTGTCTCCTGCTCCAGCAGTATTCTTTGCGATGTCGGAGGTCGTCGATTCGGTGGCCGCCATGGAGTCACCTCCACCGAGCGCCCCCAGGCTGACCGGGGCCGAGGCGGCTGGAACACCTACAGAACCTGTGCCAACACTGATATTCTGGGCGTTCAAAACCTGAGTTGCGGCAAGGTATAGTCTGCCGCCTTCGATGCCGGCCTCACCGGCATCAACCACCCCGTCCCAGGCAACCACATACATGTCTCCAGGTTCGGGAATCAGCTTCGGCCCGCTGCCATCCGGATCGTAGGCCAGGGTTCGCAGGCCGCTTCCAACGGCCGGAGGTGAAAAGATGACGCTCCTGCTAAGTACAGCGCCGGTTACTGGATCTTTTTGTTCAACTATCTGGGGTTGAGCAGCCGTGACCTTCGCCTTGGAACCCCGACCAGCATTAACATCACCCTTGTCGCTGAGAACGATGATATCACCGCCGAGAAAGGTCATTACCCGGCTTTCGTTGACATTGACATCTCCCTCGGCGACAAGGTTGACGGCTCCCCCACCGGCAGTGAATATACCGGTTTCTTTTGCATCTTTGTTGGCAATTTTTTCATCAATACGGGTGACGCCGACGTTGACGTTACCGGCAGCAAAGATGTTGATAGCGTCCTTGCCGGAGATGGACTGCAGAGACGAGGTGGTCATGTTGAGGTCGCCGGTCCCTGAGCGGTGATCATAGAGAAAGGGGGTGAAGAGTTCGTCGCGGATCTTCTCTTTCAGAATGGCAGCTTCGCTCTCCTTCCCCTCGGCTATCAAAGCGGATACTTGGCGTGTCCCTTCTTTCAGCTTGTCAAGGAACTCAGCCGTTTCTTCGGCCTTGGGGCGCGTAGCATAGCCGGCGATAACGGTGATATCGCTGCCTTTGCCCCGGCCGTTTGCGTCTAAGGGGACTTCCGGATCCTGTAATGCCGGGTTGAGAGTACTGCCAATGGACTGCACCCCGGAAGAATCAGCAAGGTCGAGGTTGTTACCGGCCTGGATGAGAAGGGAGCCCGGACCAGCCTGAGTGATCCCTTGAAAGGCGTTTACCGTGGTTCCACCCGGCTTGTAGATACCTATGACCTCGGCTTGATTGATATCACGGCCTGCCGCGATAATGCTTTCATCGTCTGCTCGCAGATTCTGCCCAAAATAGGTGATATTCAAAATGTCGTTTCCGGCAATGATCTCGGTCTCTTTGGGCAGGGTGAAATTCATCTTGGCGATATCGTTACGAGCTTCGATATGGACAGGAATGGCATCATCCTGATGGAGTGGAGGATTGCTGTGATCATAGGTAATGCTGAAAACAATGGCCGACGTATCGTCGGTACGTTTGTCATAGATGCTTATGTCAGCGTCCGACATAAGCAGGGAGGATGAATTATCGATCTGGCCTTCAAAACCGCCATATCGTCCCTGGATATCCTGTCCGGAGAGGAGCACAAGGCCGCCTTCCGGGGCCGGTGCCATGATAAAACCACTGGTGAAGGAAATATCGCGAGCAGCGTTAATGGTGAGAGTGCCCGGCAGGACGGTATACCTTTCCGAGAAATTCTTGTAATTGCTGGAACCGGTGAGAAGGGCACTGCCGTTGAAGGCAGCGATACTCGCTCTGCTCACGGTGGTGTAGGTAAGCCCGGATTGCAATCCGGTTCTCGGGTCTTTGGAAAAGGAGTTGGCCAGGGTTGGATTGTAGATGGTGCCTATCTCAACGTTGCCTAAGGCCTGTAAGGAAAGTGCTGTGTCACCGATCCCGATGCCGGTGGCGATGTCTTCATTCGTGACGCCGACAGCTGTGGCGCCAAAACTGCCAATGCTAGAGAGATGTGCAGTTCCCTTCATGGCTAGGAAACGCCCGTCAAGATCGCCTCGGGACAGAATGGACAGGCTAGCCTCGTTGTTTTGTCCGAATGCACCGGCCTGGGTGAGGACGTCTCCACCCGTTTCAATGGTGATATTTCCTCCACCCATGGTGGCGATGCCATGGGTGGCAGTCGTTGAGGTATTATGCACACTGAAGCCAGTTTGCGCAGACACACCATAGTTGGCACTCCAGTGGGAAAAATAATCATATTTTTTTGTCTCAGTGCCATCATCATTTTTAGTCACAGTCTCAGTGTAACGTACCCAATCTTTGTACGCGCCTTCCCAGCCTTTTGAGGCGTCCAAGTCTGATCCGGTCTCAACCGTTCCTTTGACCGCGCCACCAACCTGCATGGCGATGTCTCCGCCGTCACGATATTCCCAGAATCGCAAGGAACGTCGGTTTTCTTTGATTTTTAAATTAGCTTCTTCAGTATTTTTTTCTGATGCAATGTATGCCTCGAGTTCGGGATCGGTTTCATCCCAGGTTGGCATTCTGCCGGTGGTGCGGATGGCTCCGTTGTTTTCGAGCACGACATTGCCGGCGGTCTCAACCGAGATGTTTCCGACAGCACTCTGCAAGATGCCGCCACCGCTCAGATCAAGATGTCTCCCTGCCTTGACATTGATGTCACCATCAAAGGTGGCCACAGAGTATTTGGTGACTCCCGGCATATAATCACGGATTGTGCTGCCTGCCGGTTGGATGAAGATATCCTGACCGGCGACCATATTGATATTGCCACTTTCAGTATAGATCACTGTACTGTTTGCCCCCACAGTACCCACCACGGTGAGGTCTTTGGCAGCAGCGGTTGCCAGCGGATCAGCGGCGGTTAAATCGGCGCCGGCAACAAAATTCAGGTTCCATGATCCTGAGTCCTTGCTCAGGCCGTCTTTGTAGATGTCACGAAAGCTTGTTGGTGCTGCCACAGTTAAGGGTGTAGGCACATCAGTAATATTGGCCTTGACAACAAGGTTGCCACCGGCGCGGAAAGACAAGACGCCGGGAAGATTATCGGTGGTTTCAGCAGGATCGTCATCAGGCAGCATGCCAGGCCGCCATCGGGCCAGGTCTTTTAAGGAAGCGCCACTGCCGCTTTGGAAGCCGCTGGTCAAGGTGAGGTTACCGGTTGAACGGATTTCTATTTCAGGAACAAGGGAGTAGCCGGCATCCTTGTAGCCGGCAAGTCCTTCAATAAAACGATAAGAGGCGCCTATCCAGGTCCCGGCAGTGTTGGTTGAGAGATCGGCCTTGGTAATGTCTCCTAACTGGGTTTTCGTGATGGAGGTTCCGTTCGCATAGTCATAGCTTTTGACTGCCTGGATAATTTTCTTTCCACTATCGATGACTCCCTTGGCATCAAGCAGGACATCATAGATGGTTTTCCCGCCCACCAAAGTCTCAGTCAGATCCACCCGGAAGGTAACGGAGCCGTTAGTATCCGTATCTGATCCGCCACCCGTCGTGTCGATGGTGGAGTCCACCTCGGTGATGACCGTTCCGCTTTCCGATCCCAGGAGCACCTTTCCCCCGGGCCCGGCTGTTCCTTTGGCCTCAATGAGGGCGCCATTAGCCAGGGTCAGGTCGTGGGCGGCATAAATACCTATCTCTCCACCAGTTTCTCCCGAGGCGCTGATCGTCCCTGCGATATTGATTCTTCCCTGAGTTTTTGGATCGCCTGGGTCGTTGGTACCATCGGCACTCAGGGAGATGGAACGGGCAGCCAAGGTCTTACCCGCCGCCAGGTTGACGTCTCCTTCCTTTATCTGGAGCCGGATTTCGTTGGGGTCAGAACATCGGCGAGATCGCCCAGTTCCGGCAGGGTTTTGGCGGTGAGTTCAAAACTGCCTCCCCTGCCACCGCCTCCGAAGAGGGAGAGCCCTTCCAGGTCAAGAGTGCTGCCCGGGGCCTTGATCAGGATGCGTCCGCCGTTTTCATTGTCATCAGCCGAGACATCGATGGTATTTTTGCCGACGTCACCGCCTGTAAATTCGACTTTTCCACTGGCAGCGGTCAACAGAACCTCGCCGCCGGGAAGGTGGAAGTCAACGGCAGCACTTTCATCACTGAGTTCCAGGGAGTGATGAAGAATCCCGCCACGGGCCAGGAGCTGGGTTCCATTTTTGAGAACAACCCCGTCATCTTCTTCCGTTCCTGTTGCCGCAAGTTCAATACGGCCGCCCGGGAAATCAAGCAGGGCGCCATCCATGGTAATAGTTCTTCCAGTGACGGTGAGGTTGCCGGGAACCCCTGGGGAGGTGGGAGCTGCTGCACCGCTGTTTTGGAAGAGTGTCTCCCCGTTGCCGGAACTGACCGAGAAGCGGTTGGCCATAAGGGTCTCATCGTTATCGGGGAAAGCGGCAAAGAATCCTGCGGCGGTTAAACTCAGGGTGCCCGACTCCGGCAGTGTGGCCTGAAACGCCCCCTGTCCTTCAAAAAAGAGGCTGCCCTCCGGGGTGAGTGCGACGTCGGTGAAGCCGTCAACCCGAACCGTGCCTGGTCCTAAAATCAGTTCCCGGGCATTGAGCTGCAGTTTGTGACCGCCGAGGGTCTCCGCCGGGAGTGGCTCCTCGCTTGCATCATGGCTGTTGCGCAGACGCAAGGTGTCGGCACTGATGGACACCAGAGAGGGATTAACGGAAGGAGCATTTATCTCTTCCGCAACTTCAATATCTTCGTCCAGGATATTCTCTTCGGAGGTCTCGATGCCCTTAAAAAGCAGACGCTGGCTGTCCAGAAGGAGGCTGCCGCTGGTGGTGAGGGTGACGTCGTCAATAAAACGGATATCCGTTTTACTCTCAATTTCTACTTCCTTGATGTCTTTCAGGGAGGCAAGCATGTCATTGGTGAGGAACATGCCATTATCTGTGTTTGGATCAGGTGCGGAGCCGAGGGTGATCAGGTTGGAATCAAAAATGATCCGTCCATCATCCACCTGCCAGGCGCCCTGATAATCCCAACCATCCGAAACATGAAAGGCAAGTTCATTTTCGGCATGGAGCAGTGACCCGGCATGGGTATTCAGGAAGTGGGTGGTTATGTTGATTTTTCCCTGGAAATTATTATCGCCCAGGGCCTCAATCTGGACGTTCTCGCCAATGTTTATGGAATTCTCGGCCTTGAGCTCAACGAGGGGAATCCCGCTCAAGGTTTGGTCGGGGGCAAAAGAGATTGTCTCGGTTCGGCTGGTGCCGGCCTTGACCTCGGGGTTAAAATCACCGATGGTGAGCCGGCTCAGGCCGCCATTTCTTTGTAACAGGCCGGGATCAAAATAGGCATTGCCGAGCAATCCTCCCGGAATGAGCTCTTCCAGGGTTTGCAGCTCCGTGAGGCCTTCTCCCAATTGGCTCAGCATGGCTATCTGATTCTGGGGCAGGTCTTCCGGTGCTATGGCTTGCAGTTTCAGGAGGCTTCCTTCCAGTTGAGACAGGATGATCTCCTTTGTCTCTTTGGAAAAGTCTTCTGATTTCTTCACGGCCTGCAGCTCAAGGAGGCCCGTTTGCAGTTGGGCCAGGATACTATCCCTTTCCTCACTGGTATGCTCTCCCAGGGTCATGGTCTGCAGTTCCAGTTGTCCTTCTTTCAGGACGGTCAGAATGGCTATCTTCTGTTGCTCGGTGAGTTTTTCTGGGTCTATGGGATCAATGGAGGCAATTCCATTTTCCAGCAGGGCAATGGCCCTTTCCTGTTCAATGAGTTGCCGCAGGGTCAGGATACCGTCTTTCAGTTGGGTCAGGAGGATTTCTCCGCCCTCTTTGGCATGCTCTTCCATAGGGATGGCTTGCAGCTTCCGGAGGTCTTCTTCCAGTTGGGCCAAGAGGGTTTTCTTGTCCTCTTTGACAAGGTTGTTCGGGGCAATGGCCTGAATTCTGTCAAGGTCTTCATCGAGCAGGACGATGGTTCGTTCCTGTTCGATGAGTTGTCGCAGCGCCAGGAAACTGTCTTCCTGCGTGGCGATGGATTGGAGATCATCCGGAACCGGGCCGTAATGGACATGGGAACCGGCAATGGTGAGTCCACCGTCTTTGCCGCCATTAACACCATCTGCGGAAATATTACCCAGGATGAGAAGGGTGTCGTCGCTCTTTCTTGCCATGTTTTGGACGTTTGTTGCAAATTTACTGCTGATTGAGATGTTGCCGCCATCATTGATGGATTCCTCCCGGCGATCAAATTTCCCTTCCTTGAGAACGTTGGCAGCGCTGCGCAGGACATATCCGGTCATGGCGAGGGGCTGTTTATCGGAACCAAAGGGGGTTTCGTATCCGGCGATAATAGGCTGATGCAGCAGGTTGACATTTTCCTGACCGGGTAAGATCCCGGATGCGCCCCGCTCTAAAACGAAGGCCCCCGGAACAAAGGCAAACTCTTCAGGAAGAATGGAGTACGTTCCGGGTTCAAGACCCATTGAGCTGGAGCCTTCAAGGGTGATCCGGCCTAATTCGGGCATGATCAAGGAGTTGTCGGGAACAATAATGAGCCTGTTTTTGGCGAGAAGCGGGTTGGCCGTGCCGTCAAATCCGGCAAGAAATTCATGGGCGGTCAATGAACCGCCTCCGTCAGCCTCTATAAATGATCCCTTGGCGATGAGGACGTCATGGCCGGAGAGGGTTATTGAGGGGGCTGGCGGGGTCATGGCTTTGGTGGCTGTGGGACTAGCTGATTCTTTGTCCAAAATCAACCAGTTACCGTCGACGATGGTTCCATACAGGACACTCTCCGTTCCGGATACGGAGACGCGGCTTTCAGGCTCCAGCAGAAGCGTTCCCTGATCCGCAGTCATTTTGATCGTGCCCATGGGCGCGGTCAGATATCCGGCATGCGTGATGTTCTGGCCGGTAATTTCCAAACTGCCGCCCGCGGAATAAACAGAGGAGGTGAACGGGTCTTCCTGCGGGAGGATGAAGATGCTGCCGCTATCCTTCACTGTTTTATACTCGACGATGGTTTCGGTTTTTACCTCTGGCTCGATTTCTTCCAGTTCAACTCCTTCTTCCGGCTCAAATCCCTCGATTGGTTCGATGATTTTCACCGTTTCAATTTTCTCTTTCTGTTCCGTCGCCTTGACGGTGAAGATACTGCCGGTGGTGGGATAGACGACCTTGGCCTGCAGGGTGAGGTTCCCGTTTACGTTGAGGTAGCCGCTCCATTTACTGGCACCACTATAAAACTTGTCACTCAGCCGGATGGATTGTTCTGCTATTAAATCAGTGTTAGAGAAACCATTAATACGGATATTGCCGCTTACATCAAGAACGTCGGCGCTAACCGTCAACGATCGTTCTTTGCTGAAGTCAAAGGGAAGATCAGTACCACTGTAGCTGTACTGGGTGTTGACCAGCTGAACCCAAGGGGCGGACAAGGTGACTTTACCGCTGCTGCCGATAATCTGGGGGGCGTCAAGAACAAGCCGACGTTTGGCGGTCATGGTAATTGGTTCGGATAAATCGGCCACGGCCAGGGACTCATCAGCATCGAGGGATGATGCTTCCGATACGTTTATTGCTGCGGTAGTAAGTGAGGTGTCAGATAGGTTGTCAAGGCTTTCTGGGGCCGGAGATTCCACCTCCGGTGGCAAGCTCCTGGCGTTGGAAAAATCGATGCCTGTCACCGAGGCATAGCGCAGATCATCAAAACCTTCTATTTGTGAGGATTTGACCAGGGCTTCAGTGATCGATAGCGGTAAAGATGTGTGCGATCGCTCGATTGTCAGCGTGCCGCCAGTAAGCTCGGGCAGAAAGGAGTCGGCAAGCAGGGTTCCTTCCAGGGTGAACCCTTGTCCTTTTGTTGCTTCATCTTCTTTATTGTTGCCCCAAAAGGAGAGGGTTATGGAACCGGGATTGCCGGCCTCGCTACGGTGGTAAAAGCCTCCCAAATTGTTTGTACTGGTATTGGTGTTGGTATTGATGATTTCACCTTCCCTGGTATTGACAACCACAGGTGATCCAGAGACATTAATGGTGGAGCCTTCTCTGATATCAAGGGAACCAAGAGTGCTGGCTATGGAGACTGTACCGGCGTTCAGTACCCGCCAGTTGATTTCGCCCCTGAGGCCGACTCTGCCAAGCTCTTCAAGGTTAATGCCCTGGGCGAGGATGCTGGCGGATTTTTCGAGTGTAACTTCTCCGCCCTTTACTTCAACGGTTCCGGACGGGGCATCCAGGGTTCCGTCAAGGGTGATCAGACCAGTGGCGGCAAGGCTGATTTTGCCTTTGGGCGCGACGGCAATGGTGGCGTTTTCTTCAATGATCAGGTTTTTCCCTTCAATAATTCCGGCCTGCAGCGCTATCTTGGTGGTACCGGCCTCCAGGGGAAGGGCAACGATAAACTCTGGAAGGGTCGATGGCACCGTCAGTGGTTGTGGAAGGCCAAAAGGGTTTGGCTCCGGTTCCACGCGGCGCAGAAAAGACGGGGTAAGATAGGTGTCCGAGGTAACCAGGAGGTCACCATAGGTGCTGAGGCTGATGCTGGAAAAACCGGTACCGGCAAAACGGTTGTCGGCTATGGTGTCCTCCAAGGGGTCAATTTCTTCAGATTTAAGGGGGATATTGTCCTCAGATTCCAGGGGGATATTTTCCTCAGAGTTCTGTTGGTCATTTTTTGTAACAATGGGAGGCGGACCGCCGGCAGACGGGTAGATGGTCATCAGATGGGCCTTGATTTCGAGACTTCCGCCATTCTTACCAAGCAGGGCATGGCCTTCAAGGTCGCCATCGATGGTGAGGTGCATATTCTCCGGTAAATCCTGGAGAATGGTTTCGCTGATTTTCTGGTTGATCAGTAGGGAGCCACTGTCACCCCCCTTGGTTGAGCCGTCGAGGCCTTGCCAGTATCCTCCCTGAACGGAGAGGCGTGAGCCCTCGGCCACGGTTAGATCATAGCCATGATTGGGGTTCAGGATGTCAGGGAGTTCGCTCGGACTGCTCTGATTGATCAGGGAAATGGTCCCGCCTTTGGTGTATCCATAACGTATTGGCTGCTGAATGGTATTGCTGATCTTCTCGCCGGCCACATCAAGAACGGCAGTTTTGGAGATGGTCAGGCTCTCTTCCAGATCCAACCAGTTTTCATTGTCAACAAAGGCGGTGCCTGCGTCGGCACCATTTTCATCCTTGATGATGACTGATTCTTTGGTGAAACTGTTTTTGTTACTCTTAACGGTCAGGCTGACGGAACCGCCTGCTGCCTGAATGGCTCCGTCAACCTCAATCTGGCGGGCGGAGGCATTGAAGCTGCCCCCGGGAGCAAGGTGCACGGCGGCGTCTTCGGCGATGTTGAAGGTCGTAGCCGCGTGCAGTTCAAGGGCCGAGAGACCGGCGTTGTTAATAATGTTCGCGGGAATGAATGATTCCAGTTCGATATCTTCTTTATCAACAGGGGCTTGGGGCGAATCGGAGACGATGGAGATGGCATGGGTGGTGACTTCAGTGATGAGGGCTTCGGCAGTATTGGATACAGCCAGGTTGTTGCCGAATTCAAGGGCTCCGCCTTTGGGCATGCGGCGGCCAATGGCGAGCAATTTGCCGTTTGCGTAGCGTTTATCATCAACTTCTGTCTGGAAGAGACCGCGATCTGCCCAGCCGTCAAGTTCTCCGGCCATAAAAAGGTAGGGGGTGGTAATCTGCAATCTGCCGGCGTCACTGCCCTGGGTAAAGGCTGGGGATTTTGTGTTCACAGGGTTGCTATTGCCATAATAGAACCCTTCCCAGGTTTCACGCACGCCATAGCGTTCATGGACGCGGGTGAAAGTGCCCATGACTTCATCTACCGGTGTTCCGGTGGGCAGATCTGACAGCGAAAAAATCTTGCTTCCTACCCGTACCGTGGTGAGTTCCATTTCACCTTCGGCAAAATGATAGCCGCCACCGCTAAAATTGAGAAGGCTGCCGGCAGCTGTTTCGACGCGATCGGCGTCGAGCTCGATGGTGCCGCCCGTGGTCAGGAGTTCGGCTGCGGAACGGGGACGGTTCGCAAGGTAGGCGGAGATGTCGGCGGCCTTCATGCCTTCGAGGAGATCAATGCGGACTGTTTCACCCTGCATGGGACCGTTTTTAAGGGCGTAGGCGTCTTTGAGGATATCGCTGTTGAGCTGCACCTCGAGAAGGCGGTCTTTCACTGTCTGATCAACCCACATTCCACTCACGTCGATGCTGCTACCTGGTTCGAGACGGATGCTTTCCATTTTGAGGACGCCGCCACCTTCGCCGGTTTTATTCTCTAGGGAGTCCTTGATGGTCACTGTTCCTCCCGGGGAACTGATGGTTCCCTGGTGCAGAAACTCCTTTGTATTGACGGTGATCAGTCCACGTTTGATATCCGCGAGGTTTTCGGGGGGGGGCTGGCGTTCGGTGGATGCGGTGACAGGTGTTGCTGTGATGCTCCCCGGGCCGGTGCTGACTTTGGTAAGCGACTTCAGTTCGATCTGGCCGTTGCGGCTGATCGCGGAGGTAGCGATGGCGCGGCCATTCTGGTTGACGATCCCTCCGTAGAGGCCGACGATGCCCTCGTCGGCCTGGAGCAGACTGGGTTCTGATGTTGTTGTCGAGTTGTTACTGACCTCTGCTGAATCCCCTGTTGTGGTGATAAAAGGTAGGGTATAGCGACTGATATAGGAATTTTCGGTGAAGGTGACTTCATCTCCGGCGGCCAGGGCTACCATCCCTTGCTTTGTTTTGATGGTTCCATTGTTGACGGCTTTGCCACCGATGAGGAAGACCTGGCCACCATCGGTGGCGGTTATGGTGCCGCTGTTTTCCACTGATGCGCCGAAAATGTTGGAATCATTTCGGAAAGTGATGGTTTCGGGACTGGCAGGATCTGAGAAGCCTTTGCTGAAGGATAATTCTGGTTTATCGAGTTTTAGTTCTGATTCTGTAAGCTCTTCACTGCCAATATAGGGGGCGAAATTAAGGGAGGAGGCGGTGAGGCTGCGCACATTGACCTGGGCGCTGGGGCCAAAGAAGATGCCGTTCTGGTTAATGAGATAGACACTGCCGTCAGCTGTCAGCTTGCCATGAATCTGGGAGGGACTAGCGTCAGCAATGGCGTTGAGTGCCGCCCAGCCGGACTGGGCTTTCCCATTTTCGTCTTTTTGACTGAAGTTGACCGAGGCCTGGGAGCCGATATTAAAGGTCTGCCAGCGGATAACCGCCTTGGACTTATTCTGGGTGATCTCCATCTGGGCGGGATTTATCTCGCGAATGGAGTCGATGCCCTGGATGATTTTGCCGCCGGTGGGCAGGGCAGTGACTGGAATCTGTGGCAGGACGTCGGCGGTATTTCCGATAAACCCCGGGATGGTGGGCGCCGATTGACAGGGAGACGCCATCAGGGAGCCGGAACAGAGGGAGAGAAGAAGAAACTGCTGCTTGAGTCCCAGATATTTTTTTTTCATGATCACGGCTCCTGTTCGGAGGATTAAAGCTTCAATAATAATTCAGCCTGTGTCGCATAAAGCCCCTCTTAGGGTAAGAGGGGGTGGAGAAATTACGATTTGTTGTGTGTCAGCCTTTA
>JFJP01002296.1_pt1 | contig 11671 bp, 9 predicted proteins | sample 431651 | NCBI WGS metagenome assembly JFJP01 (sample SAMN02602958, study PRJNA72255) | Microbial mat metagenome, whole genome shotgun sequencing project. | biome: fresh water; feature: sink hole; material: water; isolation source: purple microbial (photo- and chemosynthetic) mats found in... | reverse complement strand
CGATCTGGTCGACCAGCGGCACCTGGGATTCACTGTTCAGGCTCAATTGCAGCATTGTTGGTTACCTCCGTCGTTGCGTCCGTTGTTACGTTCACTCTCCGGGTGTTCGCTGGATGCAGCCAGACTGTATTGGTGCTACCGCCGGTACGGTGTGTGCCACTGACTGATGAATTGAGCCTTATGTGTCCGCAAATTGTCCGGTAGTGTATCGGTGTCGTCAATGATTTTGTAAGAGGTGCCACCATGTTAGTCAAAGCGAAACTTCTTGGATTACTGCTTCCGCTGCTACTCGCCGGCTGCATTACCGAGGACGAAAGCAACCTGATCAATGTTCAGTGGCCGGAACAACGTGTGGTTTTTGTGGCTGATGCGCGTGTCGGAACGGTGCAGGCACTGGCCCAGAACGCTCCCGGCAGCCTGCTTGCCAAAACAGACGCTGCGCTGCCTTCATCCGTGCGCAGCATGGTTCTCGACAAGGAACACAACCGCCTGTGGGTGCTCGGTTCGAGCAGCATTGACGTGCTGGATGCCCACAGCCTTGAACTGAAGAAACACATCGCGCTGAACATCCCGGCAACCGCAGCCTTGCTGAAGCGGGACAATTCGGGAGTCAGTCTGTATTCCGCCAGCGGCGCGCTGCTCGCCCGGATCGACTGCCATTCGCTGGTCGCCCACTGGCGGAGCGGTGCGGGAACACTCGCTTACCAAGGGTAGCAATAGCAAAACGAGAAAGGGCCGCCAGAACGAATTCGGCGGCCCTTTCTCGTTTTTAGAGGTCAGCTTGTCATGACCGAGGCACGCCGATTATCGATCACGTTGTCAGATTGGCTACCGACTGGGACAAATGCCCGGCAAGGGTGGTCAGTTCGCGCGCCGATTCCGATGTTGAGCAGGCCGACGCGTGGCTTTGTTCGGCCATGACGGCGATTTCCTGAGTATTTCGGGCGATTTCGCTGCTGGCGTGGCTCTGCTCGGTGGTCGCCTTGACGATATCGCCGATGTGCCGGGTTGTGACTTTGACCGTGTGACGAATATGCGTCAGCAGGTCGCTCAGCTCCTTTACCATCACTGCGCTGCCGCCGACTTGTTCGCCACTCTGGTGCATTTTCACGACGGCGCCGTGGATGTCTTTCTGGATCGCGCCAATGGTTGCGGCAATCCGCTGAGTTTCGCCGCGAGTTCGTTCGGCCAGTTTGCGCACTTCGTCGGCCACGACGGCAAAACCACGTCCATGTTCGCCCGCCCGTGCAGCCTCAATGGCGGCATTGAGCGCCAGCAGGTTGGTCTGATCGGCAATTTCCTTAATGGCCTTGACGATGTTGCCAACGTCCATTGAACGCGCCTCCAACTGGCGAATCTGTTCCACGGCTTCGTTGACATGCATGACAATGAGTTCCATCTCCTGCGTCGCATCGGCGATACGCTGCACCCCGTCATGGGCCACTTTGTCCGCTTCGGCGGTCACCCGATTGGTTTCACGGGCATGTTCAGCCACTTCGTGAATCGATACGGTGAGTTGCTGAACGGCGCTGGCGGTTCGTGCAGCGGCTTCATTCTGGCGCTCGGTCGCATTCTCGATTTCCCCGCTGGAGCCTTGCACTTGCAAGACGGACTGACTCAGATTGCCCGCAGCGGAAACCGTGTTCCTGATCAGCTCACCGAAGCTATCCGCCATCTCGTTGAAGTGGATGGCCAGGGCGCCCGTTTCATCATTTGAACGTGGCACCACGCGGGCGCGCAGATCACCGCCGGCCATGGTGCGAGCAGCCGAGCTCAAGTCGGTAATGCCACCCACAATGGATTGATAGGCGCCGATAAATCCGTAGGTGAGCGCAAGCAATACAACCAGTATCAAGGCAAGAACCATATTGCGCTTAAGCAGAAGAGCGTCTTCCCGCGTTTGAAGCGTCTGATCTATTGCCGGGACGGCAGCGCGTGCCAGATCAAGCGCGGAGGCGATAGCCTGCGATCCTCGCTGGTAATAGTCGGCGGGTGAAATGTCGAAATCGGTGGTGTCGAGCACCTTGGTGGTCAGCACTTCCTGCAAGCTGAGTGGAGCGCTTCCAAGGTTCGACACGGGGCCGTCCAGCGAGGCCTTCAGCGAAGGCAGCAATGTCGTCGCCTTTTCAACGTTTTCCATGTTCCAGACGATCAGGGGCTCAATGCCGCCACGAACGACCTGCAAACGACTGCGAGCCTTTGTCTTGAGTCGTTTGCTGACTACAGCACCCAGGCCAAGGTCGCGCGCCAGTGCCAGGTTCTCGACCAGCAGAGGCAGCTTGATTGATACCGAGTCTACCAGTGCGGCGATAGCCGGATCGCTGTCTACCCGGATGCCGCTGGCGTCGGACGAGATAGTCAAGGCCTGGCGCAACAGGCGGCCAAGCTCAAGCTGGGATTCAAGGCCATCGGCAACGTCGGGCGCTTGAGCAGAGAGCGTTCTCCAGCGTTCGACCAGCTCTTTCCACGGGCTTTCGCCACTGACTGCCATGACCGCTATCAACGCTTTCTCAACGGCCTCACGTCGCACTGGAATCTGCTGCAGGAATTCGGCATCGCCTGCGCCGGCGGCTTGAATACTGGCGTGGTGTTCATGCAGGGCGGCAAGCAGCTCCAGTGCTGGCAATTGAACCGACAGCCCTGCGCGTTCGAGCAGGATCGAGGATAGAGCTTGTTGTTGCTGGAATAGTAATAGACCTGCAAGGATCAATAGTGGCAATACGAAGGCGGCGGCAGTCGCCATCAATTTGTGCGGGAAACAAAGGCGTCCGACAAGCCAGGCGGCCGGAGCGAAGATTCTATTCATGGAAGTGTGGTGTCGTCGTAGCTGAAATGGTCAGATACGAAGGATATCGACTGACTGTTACAGGAAGAAGTCCTTGCGCTAACGATGCCGTAGTGAGAAGAGTCCGGATCGTCACAGTTTTGAAATATGGCTGCTGTAGACTGTCGCCAATCAGCTCTCAACTTGGACAATCCAGCATGTTTGAACAGGCGATCCGCGCCCCGATCATTCCTTTCCCGAGGATCGGCGAGCCTCGTCATACAGGGATGAACGAAGAAATCGATTTGCTCGACGACATTCTCGATAGCGGGCGCCTGACCGCTTTTTTTCAACCCATCGTAGACTTCCGTTCCCAGTTCTATATCGCCTTCGAGGGCTTGATTCGTGGTCCGCAAGATACCGCTTTGCATATGCCGCAAGCGCTTTTTGAAGCAGCTGAGCGCCATGGGCGAAGGAAAATGCTGGAGCGCGCGTGCCGCGAAACGATCTTCCGCTCCTTCGCCAGACTGAAGCTTCCCGGCAAACTTTTCATCAATTCCAGCCTGGACTGCCTTGATGATGAACTTTTTCAAAACGGCGGAACAAGCGATCTGCTTTACCAGATTGGCCTTGGCCCGAATCGGATTGTTATCGAACTGACCGAAAACCAGCGGATCAAGGATTTTCCCAACATTCATCAAGTGCTATCGCAATACCGCAAGCAGGGTTACCAGATCGCCATTGACGACCTTGGCGAAGGATTTGCCAATTTGCGCATGTGGTCCGAGGTCAAACCCGACTACGTCAAGATTGACCGGCACTTCATCGACGGAATCGCCGAGGATTCACTCAAGCACCATTTTGTAAAGGCGATGCTGAATCTGGCTGAGTCGTGCTCGGCAAAGATTATCGCGGAAGGAATCGAAAACGCGGCGGATTGCCTCATGGTGCGTGACATGGGCATCACTCTTGGCCAGGGCTTCTTGATCGCAAGGCCGGCGAGTGCGCCCAAAACCCTTCCCAGCGAACGACTCATCAACATCATCAAACAGCGTGGCATTGTCGTTTTCCCGAGCACGCACCCCCCCACCGGAACCATCACCGTCAGCAGTCTGACCCGGCCGGTTGAGCCGGTGTCGCCGTACTCCTTCAACGACGAAATCTATCGCCGGTTCGAATCCGACCCCGAATTGATGTCCATGCCGGTGGTAGACCAGGGCACTCCACTTGGTCTGATCAATCGCCACGAAATGATCGATAGCATGGCGAGGCCATTTCATCGCGAACTATTCGGCAGAAAGCCGTGTACCCAGTTCATGGACCCGATGCCGCTGTGCATCGATCAGGATGCGACCGTACAAGACGCCGCCCTGATCGTCAGTCGTTCGGCCCGCCATCACATCTACGACGGCTTCATTGTCACCCGGCATGGCGAATACCTCGGAATCGGCAGCGCCCACGACTTGATGGGCATGATCACCGAGATGCAGATTCAGGCGGCGCGCTATGCCAATCCACTCACCCAGCTACCGGGGAATGTGCCGATAAACGAGCACATCGAGCGTTTGCTGGAGCGCCGAATCGGCTTTCAAGCCTGCTATTTCGACATTGACCATTTCAAACCTTTCAATGACGCATTCGGTTACCGCAAAGGTGATGACGTGATCGTCATGCTGGCGCAAACGCTGACGGAAATCGTCAATCCGCTCGTGGATTTTTGTGGCCACATTGGCGGCGATGATTTCATGGTGCTCTTCCAGAGTGAAGATTGGGAAAGCCGCTGCCGGGACGCCTTGTCCTGCTTTGACCAGCGCATTTCCGATGTGGTCGAAGTGAGCCAACTTGCAAAGCTGAATGACGAAAATGGATTCTTCGCCGAGAATCGTCGTGGCCAGATGGTCTTTTACGCCTTGCCCACGCTCTCGATTGGTGCCGTGCCAGTTGGACCGGATTGTTTTGAGTCACACCGGGAAATTTCGGCTGCGGCGGCAGAAGCCAAGAAGAACGCAAAGAGAACGCAGGGAAGCAGCTTGTTCATCGAACGGCGAATGACAAAGCCGTAACAGTCACCGTCCCTGCATAGCAATGAAAACGGGCGCCTTGGAGCGATAGCCGCTGCAGCCCAATAAGCACGGCCATCTTGCGGCCTATGGCCGCTAGATCGTTTGCTGGCGAGGCTTGTGGGCCACGTCGCATTGCTGTTCTGAGCGCTTACTGCCCGGTGCTGCCGTTGCCTGGGGAACTGCGGAACATGTCCGGCGTCAGTTCGTGTTTCTGCAACAGGCGGTAAAACTCGGTCCGGTTGCGATCAGCGATGCGGGCGGCGTCGGCGACACTGCCATCGGTCAGCTTGAGAAGCTGTACCAGATAACTGCGCTCGAAGCGCAGCTTGGCCTCGGCGTAGGACAGCGCTTCCATGGTCGGAACACGCAGTGCGCGCTGAATCAGGGTCAGCGAAATGAGCGGTGTAGTGGCGAGAGCGCAGGACTGTTCGACGACGTTGTAAAGCTGGCGGACATTGCCCGGCCAGGCGGCGCTGGCCAGCACTTCGATGCCTTCCGGCGCGATGCCGACGATTCCCTTGTTGTATTTGTTTTCCAGCTGCTGCACGAAATAGGCCGCCAGCAGCGGGATGTCTTCGCGCCGCTTGTCCAGGCTCGGCAAGGCCAGCGTGACCACATCAAGGCGATAGTAAAGATCCTCGCGAAAATGCCCTTCCGCCATCGCTGCTTCCAGGTCGCGGTGAGTGGCCGACAGCACCCGCACATCGACTGCCTCGGCGCGCGTAGCGCCGACCGGGCGTACGGCCCGGTCTTGCAGCACGCGCAATAGCTTGACTTGCAACGCCAGCGGCATGTCGCCGATTTCGTCGAGAAACAGGGTGCCGCCGTTGGCGGTCTGGAACAGGCCAACGTGGGCATTGGCCGCGCCGGTAAAGGCTCCGCGCACATGGCCGAACAGTTCGGACTCCAGCAATTGCTCGGGAATCGCCCCGCAATTGATGGCCACGAACGGGGCCTTGGCACGCGGGCTTGCGCGGTGGATGGCGCGCGCGAGCACTTCCTTGCCGGTGCCACTGTCGCCCCGGATGAGGACGCTGGCGTCCGAGGCGGCCACGATGCGGGCTTCTTCCATCAACTCCGCCATGCGGCTGCTGCGGAAGATGATGCCTTCGCGCCAGGTTTCACCGTTGCCGGTTTCCTGTCCGGTGCTAACCGGCGAGAGCTGCAGCGCCTGTTGGATCTTCTCGTGCAGCACCTTGCTATCGAAAGGTTTGGTCAGATAGCCGAAAACGCCGCGCGACATGGCCTGTACCGCGTCAGGGATGGTTCCGTGGGCGGTCAGCAGGATGACCGGCAAGGTCGGCCGGGTGGATCGGATTTCGTCGAACAGCGCTAGCCCATCCTTGCCTGGCAGGCGGATGTCGCTGAGCACCAGTTGCGGTGGCTCGACGGCAATGCGCGCCAACCCTTCTTCGGCCGAGGCGGCCGTCGAGACACGGAATCCCCAGGCGTGCAGGCGCATGGTGAGAAGCCTGAGCAGATCAAGGTCGTCGTCGATGACCAGAACATGGCCGCAATGGGGCCGGGTGGCCGGCTTCATCGTACGACTCCTGGAACGGCCGGAGGCGAACGCACCGGAAGCGAGAGTTCGATAGTGGCCAGCGCATCGATTTTTTCCTGCAGCTCTGCACTGCGGCGCAGGCTTTCTTTCAGTTGCTGGCCGAGCTGCTCGCTCTGGGCCACCAGTTTTTCATTTTGCATCTGATTCTTCTGTCGCTCGTTGTATTGACTGGACAGCAACCGCGCCAGCGGGAAGAGGCTGACGGCTGCCGGATCAGTGGATTTCAGGAGAGCATCCAGCAGGCTCTGTGCTCGGGTCAGATCCGCCGGCGCACGTGACAGACCCTGCAGCATGGACATCCGGAGCTGTGTTGCCGGAGTTTGCGGAATCGTCGTCAGCATCGTTCGCTCCCGCGCCAGCTCCTGCGGCGTCATGCGAAGCAGCAACTGGAAATAGCCAAGCAGCGGCAACATCGCCGTCTCGTCGATCTTGACAGTTGTGCTCGGCAACACGACTGGCACCGGGGCCGGGTCCTGCGTCACGCGGGGCGCTCCTGTACAGGCTCCCAGCATGACGGCTGAAAACAGCACCAAACCGACCTTGAGCATTCCCTGTGCGCTCATGGATTCACTCTTTCAAATCTATCGATCACAGGGCACCTCAATCCTGAAATTCGCCCCGCGCGAGTTGCCGCCGCTCTGAATCAACAACACGCGCCCGCCCATCGCTTTCATTAGTTCGCGAACGATCGACAAACCAACGCCGCTGCCCCGCCTCGGCGCGGGTGCGGCCCGGCTTCCCTGGACAAACGGTTCGAAAATCCGTTCGGCATCTTCGGCTGCGATACCCGGCCCCTGGTCGATGCAGGCGATGCGCAGCGTATTCTCGACCAGTTCGGCCTGCAGTCGGATGACGCCGCCTTCCGGGCTGAAGTCGATGGCATTAGACAGCAGATTATCAAGTGCTACCTGCAGTTTTTCCACATCAAGCATCCGGGTAAGGGCGGGTGCTTCGCTCAGCACGCTCAGCTGGCGTGCCTGGATGTGCAATTCCCGTCCCTGGACAACATCCGCCAGCAAAGTGTTCAGTGAAACGGGCTTGAAATGGATGTTCCGCGCCTCGAATGAGGCGGCGTTAAGCTGGAGCAGGCTTTCGATGTGCATCTGCAGGGTCATCACGTTGTGGTGCAGAATATCCACGACCTCCTGTTGCGACCCGTCAAGCACACCGACCACTTCCTCCTGCAGCAGCGCAATCCCTTCGCGCAAGGCGGTCAGCGGCGTCTTCAGCTCGTGCGACACATGGCGCAGGGTGCGTTCACGATCCGATTCCAGCTCGCTCAGGCGACGACGCAGCCAGTCAAGGCGACGCCCCACGCGCCTGAGGTCGGCCGGACCACGTACCACTACGGGTTCATCAAAGCGGCTTTCACCGAGATGCTCGATGGATTGCTCCAGGCTCTCAATCGGCCGGGTGAGCCACCAACTCATTGCCAGCGCCACCAGAAAGGCGCCGAATACCGCCACGGTGACCAGCCAGGTGAGATGCAGCCGGTTGCTCTCCAGCTCGCTGAACATCCGGGTGTTTTGTTCCTTGATCCAGCCCTTCCCGCGCAAGTCCAGCGTGTTGTTGATCTCGGCAAGCTGGCTGAGCAAGGGGAGCAATTCGTTTTGCGACACCGACTGGTGGAGCCCCTGGCTGAGACTCTCGCTGACTACGCGCCAGTTTTCGGGCAATTGGCCCAGCACGTCTACGGACATCGACTCCAATCGGGCCACCGCGGTCAGGCAGTGCGCCACATTCTCGTCGAAACGCCGAAGCAAGGCCGGATCGCTGAGCACCATGAATTGGCGCGCACTGCGTTCAATCGCTACGGTTCGCTCTGCAAGTTCCTGAATCGATGCGCTGAGTTGCAAGGCCTGCTCGCTGCCACGCCGACTCTGCTCGACAAACTGCTCCAGTACCAGCCAGCTGCGCACGGCAGCCCAGCTCAAGAGCACCGTGATTATCAGGAAGCCAGCCAGCATGCTTTGGCGGAAGGAGATTCGGATCATCGTGGTCGTTAGGGCGGGCGTGGATTGTCTGCGCCAGACAGAGCTCACAAGTTTAGATCAAGAGCACCATTTCACGCGAAATAAATGACTCGAAAGAAGACCTCATGCACTGAAATTGCGAACAAACAGTTATTTTAAAACAACGACTTGAGCCGGGTGTCGTCAATTGGCGACACGGCAAACGACTGCCCTTGAAGGTCTTTGCAAATTAGTCCGCCAGCGGCGTCGCTTTTTCACGACATGTTCGGCTCTAAAGCTAAACTAAAAATCGAAGATAATGTTGTATCATACTGTTTATTATGCTGAAAGCACTTGTGGCACAGATATCGCTAGCACTGTCGCCTAGTTAGCGCTTTCACCACCGAGAAGGAAATAGCATGTTTAACAAACCCAGCGTCTTCGGCCGCAACGATCCCATCACTCGTCGCGATGCCCAACCGGTACTCGGCTCCGGTAACCCGTCCGCCATGCAATCACCTGAAAAGACTTCACCGGTCACAAAAGTTTCTTCCGAAAGCGCCTCGGCGATTCAGCCCGCGAAGCCTGCCGTCGTTGCCGCCACGCCAGAAGTCAAGGATGTTTCGGCTGTCGAAAACGTGCTTGAGGCCCGACTGATCGTCGGCCCCGAGGTTAAGCTCAAGGGCGCTGAAATTCTCGATTGCGACACGCTAGTCGTCGAAGGCCGCGTTGAGGCAACCATGGACAGTCGCGTAATCCGGATTGCCGAACATGGTTCGTTCGTCGGTAAAGTCAGCATCGACATCGCCGAAATCCATGGCAGTTTTGAGGGCGAACTGACTGCGCGCTCTCAATTAATCATCCATTCGACTGGTCGTGTCAGTGGTACGATCCGCTACGGCAAACTGGTGGCTGACGAAGGCTGCGAACTTTGCGGAGACATCAATGTTCTTTCCGCGCCCGTTGCTCCAAAAAGTCGCCCGGTCATCGAGCCATTTGTCACCCTCAACGCTGCCGCCGGCTAATCATCATGCAAACTGCCACCAGACTTCCAGAACCAACGCTGTACGGACAGGCGGCGCGGCCGCTTAAAGGGGGCGCTCGAGTGCTCCCGTCCCACCGGGCATCCCTGGCGCACCTGCCGCGCAGCGATGGATACGACATTTGTCCGGCAAACAACTCGCAGCAGGGTGGCATGGCGACCCGGTTGGTACGGCAGATGTATGCCTGGCGTGGATACAACACCGAATCGATCGAGTTTCAGGTCGATGATCCGAACCGAGTGACGATTGCTGCCTGGCAAGGCGACGAGATTGTGGCCACGCTGACTTTGGGGCGTGATTCGCCGAACGGTCTGATGGCCGACGCGCTTTACGCCGAAGAACTTTCCGGCCTGCGTCACCCGAACCGTGTGGTCTGTGAAGTCACACGACTAGCGGTTTGTCCCGATTACAGCGCACCGGGTTTGCTGACCAGGCTTTTCCAGGCGGCCTTTCGATACGCCAAAGACGTTTTCTCGGCCAGTGATGCCGTGATCGAAGTCAATCCGCGCCATGTCCGCTACTATCAGAACCGAATGGGCTTTCAACAGATCGGCAGCTTGCGTCAATGCGAACGTGTCGACGCGCCGGCCGTCCTGATGCATCAGACGATGTGCGGGATAAGCTTCGCCATTGAGCCGAATGAGGCTGCAGCGTAATAAATTCGGGCACCTTCAGGGTGCTGCCTGGAGATCGAGCATTCATGCGGGTTCCCGGGCGTGCCTTCGTAGAAGGCCTTTGGACGGGCGTTTCGGGACAATATCTCAGCCATACGACACAGTAATGGTTGATCGGGATAAACTAGCTTTTTCCATTTGCTTGCTGCCATGTCTCTGGATACCCTGCTCCTCGTCTTTGCCATTCACGCCGTTGCGCTGATTTCTCCGGGACCCGATTTTGCGGTAGTTACCAGGCTCTCCATCGTCTCCGGACGGCGCGCCGGAATGTGGGCGGCGGCTGGCGTGGCCGCCAGCATCGGCATGTATGTGTTGGTCTGCTTGCTTGGCTTGTCGCTGGTGATCGCCGCGCTGCCAGGCCTTTCTCGTTTCCTGTCCGTGGCGGGGGCGCTTTATCTGGCCTGGCTCGGCATTCAATGCCTGCGTTCAAGGGGCGAGTTGCCCACTACTGAACAGACTCCACCCAGAGGCCGGGCTTTTCTGACCGGCTTACTTACCAACCTCCTGAACCCGAAGGCCATGCTCTATTTCGGCAGCATTCTTTCTCAGGTTCTGGGTGCGAGCCTGTCGGCTTCAGAAGGTGCAATACTGTGGAGCGTGCTAGTGCTCGAATCGATGCTCTGGTTCAGCCTGGTTGCCGGGCTTTTCTCTTCGCAGAAGGTGCTCGGCTGGCTGCACGGTCGCCTGAAATGGTTCGACCGGATCGTCGGTGTGGCTCTTCTGGGGCTGGCAGCAAAAGTGGCGGCCTCGACAGCCCGTTAAGACTTATGCCACGCCGGCGCTATGCGCCTGCTTGTCCGCCCAGTACGAAGAGCGAACCATCGGGCCGCAGGCGGCGCCGGTAAACCCCATGGCTTTGGCTTCGCGCTCGTACATGGCGAAGATGTCGGGATGGACGTAGCGTGATACCGGCAGGTGATGGCCCGACGGCGCAAGATATTGGCCGATGGTGAGCATTTCGACGCCGTTGGCGCGCAGGTCGCGCATGACCTCAAGGATTTCTTCGTCGGTTTCGCCCAAGCCGACCATCAGTCCGGACTTGGTCGGCACCGCCGGGTAACGGTCCCTGAACTGTTTCAAAAACGCCAGCGAGTGTTCGTAATCGGCACCGGGACGCGCTTGCTTGTAGAGGCGCGGCACGGTTTCCAGGTTGTGGTTGAGCACGTCAGGCAACGAATGGCCGAGCACGTCGATGGCGATCTCCATGCGTCCACGGAAGTCGGGCACCAGCGTTTCGATGGATGTGGCCGGTGATTTGTCGCGCACGGCGGCGATGACGTCGACGAAGTGCTGGGCACCGCCGTCACGCAGGTCGTCGCGGTCGACGCTGGTGATTACCACGTAGCGCAGTTTCAGATTGGCGACACTTTCAGCCAGATGTGCCGGCTCGTTGAGGTCGGGCGGCAGCGGTTTGCCGTGGCCGACATCGCAGAAGGGGCAGCGCCGCGTGCAGATGTCGCCGAGGATCATGAAGGTCGCCGTGCCGCGTCCGAAGCATTCGCCGATGTTCGGGCAGGCCGCTTCTTCGCACACGGTATGCAGTTTCTGTTCGCGCAGCATGGACTTGATTTCGCCGAAGCGACCGGCGTCGTTACCGGCCTTGACGCGAATCCA
>JFJP01020573.1_pt1 | contig 11675 bp, 8 predicted proteins | sample 431651 | NCBI WGS metagenome assembly JFJP01 (sample SAMN02602958, study PRJNA72255) | Microbial mat metagenome, whole genome shotgun sequencing project. | biome: fresh water; feature: sink hole; material: water; isolation source: purple microbial (photo- and chemosynthetic) mats found in... | reverse complement strand
ATCTCGTCCACCTGCTCCTGCGAGAAGGTGCTGAAGCGTTCCTGGGCCGAGCGCACGCTGGCGATCAGGGTATCGAGATCGGTTGCGGGGGCCGTGCTGGGGGCGACGGCAGGATTGGCGACGGGGGGCATCGGGGCCTCCTTGAACAGAGAAGTATTTCTCTGCATGTGCGATATAGCCCACCTGACCTGCGGTCCGCAACGCCTTGTGGCCATATATTCCAGAAATGCGCATTTCCCCGGCAATAATCAATAAGGAAAAGTATACTTATGCATTCCGTGATGGCATAGCACGCCATTTACAGAATACCGGGGTTCCTGGCGATCTTGGGTGTGGGCTTTGTGCAAACACTCATATAAGGAAAAACATACCGATAAAAGGATCTCGGAACACCGCGCATGATCGCCGCCATGACCTACCCGATCTCAGTCCCGAGCCTGCGCCGCCTACCCCTCTACCTGCGTCTGCTGGAGGCCTGGCGGGCCGAAGGCCGCACCCAGGTGAGCTGCACCCATCTGGCCGATGCCCTCGGCTTCGATCCCACCCAGGTTCGCAAGGATATGGCGGCCGCCGGGGCGTCCGGTCGCCCCAAGGTCGGCTATGACCTGCACAACCTGCGCGATGTGCTGGCCGGCTTCCTCGGCTGGGACAATCCTGGCGAAGCCTTCCTGGTCGGGGCCGGCGCCCTGGGCCAGGCCCTGCTCGCCTACGAGGGCTTCGCCGCGCGCGGCATGTCGATCGTCGCGGTGTTCGACCACGACCCGCGCCCCGGCGCCATGGTCGGTGGCAAGCCGGTGCTGCCCCTCGCCAAGCTGGCCAACCTGACGGCGCGCATGCACGTGCGCCTCGGCGTCCTCGCGGTCCCGGCCGAGCACGCCACCGCGACCGGCCGACTGATGGCCGAGGCCGGGCTGCAGGGGATCTGGAACTTCGCCCCCGTCCGTCTCGAACTGGGCGACCAGGTGGTGGTCGAGCACGTCGATCTCGCCCAGTCGCTCGCCGTCCTCTCGCACCGCCTGTCATCCCTGCCGCAACCAACGGAGACCACATGAGCACCGCCTGCGCCCCTGCCCCGGCCACACCTCGCGCCCAGTTCGCGCGCGTGACCGAGATCCTCGACCACCACGAGCGCGATCCCGCGCGCCTGGTGCCGATACTGCAGGAGGTGCAGGAGGCTTATCGCTATCTGCCCCAGGAAGTGATGGCCTATGTCGCGACGGCGCTCGACCTGCCGCCCAGCAAGGTCTTCGGCGTGGCGACCTTCTACGCCCATTTCGCCCTCGCTCCCAAGGGCAAGTACGTGATCAAACTGTGCGACGGCACCGCCTGCCACGTAAAGGAATCAGTGCCGATCCTCGATGCGCTGCGCAAGCGCCTGGGTCTGTCGGAAGCGAAGAAGACCACCGACGACCAGTTGTTCACCGTCGAGACGGTCAGCTGCCTCGGCGCCTGCGGCCTCGCCCCGGTGGTGCTGATCAACGAGGATGTGCACGGACAGATGACCCCGCAATCGGCGGTGCGCCTGGTTGAAGGCATCGTCGCGCAGGAGGCCAAGCCATGAGTTGCACCTGCTCTTCCACCTACGACATCGATCAGGCGGCCATCGGCTATGGCCAGGCCCTGGATCGCACCACACGCCGCATCGTGCTGTGCGCCGGCACCGGCTGCCTATCCGCCGGTGCGCTCAAGGTGCGCGACGCGCTGGTGCGGCAGATCGCCGATGCCGGACTGCCGATCGTGGTGGAACTGAAGGCCGAGGACGAAGCGCGCGGCATCCAGGTCGGCCTCAGCGGCTGCCAGGGCTTCTGCCAGCAGGGACCGCTGGTGACGGTGCTGCCGGAGAACCTGCTCTACTGCAAGGTGACCGAGGCTGATGTGCCCGAGATCGTCGCCACCACGCTGGTCGGCGGCAAGCCGGTCGATCGTCTGCTGTATCGCGACAATGGCGGCCAGGCCTGCCGTGGACCGGCCGAGATCCCGTTCTACAGCCAGCAGAGCCGCATCGTGCTGGCCCAGTGCGGGGTCATCGACCCGGAATCGCTTGAGGCCTACTGTCACGCCGGCGGTTACCGCCAGGCGCGCCGCGCCTGGCGCGACCTGGGCGACAAGGAACTGTGCGACCTGATCGCCGCCAGCGGTCTGCGTGGGCGCGGCGGCGGCGGCTTCCCCACCGGCCGCAAGTGGGAGGCCTGCCGCATCCAGCAGTCGGCGGTCAAATACATCATCTGCAACGCCGACGAGGGCGATCCGGGCGCCTTCATGAACCGCTCGGTCATGGAAGGCAATCCGCACAGCGTGCTGGAAGGCATGATGATCGCAGCCAAGGCGATCGGCGCCACCGCCGGCTGGGTCTATCTGCGCGCCGAATACCCGCTGGCGGTCAAACGGGTGAAGCGCGCGGTCGCTGACGCCGAGGCCGCCGGTCTGCTCGGCGACGACGTCTTCGGCACTGGCCGTGGCTTCCGCATCACGGTCATGGAAGGCGCCGGAGCCTTCGTGTGCGGCGAGGAGACCGCGCTGATCGCCTCGATCGAAGGTCATCGCGGCATGCCCAAGCCCAAGCCGCCCTTCCCGGCCGAGAAGGGGCTGTGGAACAAACCGACCGTGATCAACAACGTCGAGACGCTGGCGATGGTGCCGCTGATCCTCGACATGGGCGTCGAGGCCTTCCGCGCCCGCGGGACGAAGGGCAGCCCTGGAACCAAGACCTTCGCGCTGACCGGGCATGTCGCCAACACCGGGCTCATCGAGGTGCCGTTCGGCTGCACCCTGCGCCAGATCGTCTTCGACATCGGTGGCGGCGTGGTGATGGACGGCAAGGTATGCGGCGAGGAGGCCTTCAAGGCGGTGCAGATCGGCGGCCCCTCGGGCGGCTGCCTGACCCGCGAGCATCTCGACCTGAAGCTCGACTACGACTCGCTGCGCGGGGTCGGCGCGATGGTCGGTTCCGGCGGCATGGTGGTGATGAACACCAAGACCTGCATGGTCGATGTCGCACGCTTCTTCATGACCTTCACCACAGCCGAAAGCTGCGGCAAGTGCGTGCCGTGTCGCGAAGGCACGCGCCAGATGCTGGCCATGCTCGATGAGGTGGTCGGCGGCCGCGCCGACGAGGGGACGCTGGCCCGCCTCGCCGACGTCGCACAGACGGTGCAGATCGCCAGCCTGTGCGGTCTGGGCAAGACCGCGCCAAGTCCGGTGCTGTCCACCATGCGCCTGTTCAAGGACGAGTACCTCGCGCATGTCGTCGCCAAACGCTGTCCGACCCGCACCTGTAAGGCGCTGAGCCCGCCCGAGATCGACGCCGAGATCTGCAAGGGATGCGGCCTATGTATCAAGGCCTGTCCGGTCGGTGCGATCAGCGGCGAACGCAAGCAGGCACACCGCATCGACTATGCGAAATGCATCTCGTGCGGCGCCTGCATCACCTCCTGCAAATTCAAGGCCGTAGCATGACCACCACCGCCACCCAGACCCTGACCATCGACGGCCGCGCGGTGTCCATCGCGCAGGACCGCAACCTGCTGGAGGCGATCCGCCGCAGCGGCATCGACCTGCCGACCTTCTGCTACCACTCCGAACTGTCCGTGTACGGCGCCTGCCGCCTGTGCGTGGTCGAGGTCGAAGGACGCGGTGTGCAGGCGTCGTGCTCGATCACCCCTGAACCGGGCATGGTCGTGCGCACCGCGACGCCGCAGCTGCGCAAGCTGCGCAAGACCACATTGGAACTGCTGCTCGCCAACCACGACGGCCACTGCACCACCTGCGACAAGGCCGCACGCTGCCGGCTGGAAGACCTGTCGCGCCGCCTCGGTGTCGATCGCGTGCGCTTCCAGCGCACCGCCGCGCCCAAACCGGCTGACCGCAGCAGTCCGGCGGTGCACCGCGAGATGGGCAAGTGCATCCTGTGCGGTGATTGCGTGCGGGTGTGCAGCGAGGTGCAGGGGGTCGGTGCCCTCGACTTCGCCTTCCGTGGTTCCGACACCGTGGTGCAGCCGGCCTTCGGGCGCGGACTCGGCGATGCTGACTGCGTCCACTGCGGCCAATGCAGCCGCGTCTGCCCGACCGGCGCCCTGGTGCCGGCCAGCGATGTCGAGGCGGCGTGGGAGGCCTTCGGCGACCCGCAGCGTACCGTGGTGGTGCAGATCGCCCCGGCGGTGCGCGTGGCGTTGGCCGAAACCCTGGATCTGCCAGCCGGCGGCGACGCCTTCGGCATCCTCTGCGCCGCCCTGCGCCGTCTTGGTGCCGATGCGGTGTACGACACCGGCTTCACCGCCGACCTGACCATCGTCGAGGAGGCCAACGAGTTCGTGAAGCGGGTGCAGGGCAGCGGGCCGCTGCCGATGTTCACCTCGTGCTGCCCGTCGTGGGTGGCCTATGCCGAGAAGTTCCAGCCCGACCTGCTGCCCAACCTCTCGACCTGCAAGAGCCCGCAGCAGATGTTCGGCGCCTTGGCGCGGAAACTGCTGCCGGCCCATCACGGTTGCGATCCCAAGGATCTCACGGTCATCTCGGTCATGCCGTGCACGGCCAAGAAGTTCGAGGCCACCCGGCCGGAGTTCAGCACGGATGGCCGGCGCGATGTCGATCTGGTGCTGACCACCCAGGAGATCGGCCGCCTGATCGCCGGCAGCGGCCTCGACCTGAAGACCGTCACCCCCGAGCAGCCCGATCTGCCCTTCGGCATGAAGACCGGCGCCGGCATCCTGTTCGGCAACAGCGGCGGTGTCACCGAGGCGGTGCTGCGTTACGCCGCTGCGGTGCTCGGCGATGGACGGCTGAAGCACCACGAGTTCACCGAGGTACGCGGCCCCGAAGGGACGCGTATCGCCTCGGTTGACGTCGGTGGGCAGACCCTGCATGTCGCCGTGGTCAGCGGCCTGGCCAACGCCAAACGCCTGCTGGCCGAGGTGAAGGCCGGTCGCGTCAAGGCCGATCTCATCGAGGTGATGGCCTGTCCGGGCGGCTGCGTCGGCGGGGCCGGCCAGCCGGTCGATCATGTCGGCACCGCGCGGGCCTGCCGCGCAGCCGGTATCTTCGCTGCTGATCGCGCCGAAGTGATGCGCAACAGCGCCGAGAACCCCGCGGTCGGCGAACTGTACCGCGAGCATCTTGAGAAGCCGAACTCGCACCAAGCGCACGACCTGCTGCACACGCACTACCACCCGCGTCGCCGCCTGGGTGACCTCGACCTGCTGCTGACTACCGGCGAGCAGCGTGACCGCCTGCTGGTCCAGGCCTGTCTCGGCACCAGTTGCCACCTGCGCGGCGGCCAGCCGATGGTCCACGCGCTGGTTGCCGCGGTCGAGGCGCGCGGCCTGCACGATCGCGTCGATGTGCGGGCTACCTTCTGCCTGGAGCGCTGCGGCGAGGGTCCGAATGTCCGGGTCGGCGAGCGGGTCGTCAGTTCCGCCACCGTCGAGACGGTGCTGGCGGCGATCGACGAGGCATTGGTCCAGGCATGACCCGCATCGAAATCTGCCTGGGCTCGTCGTGCTTCGCCCGTGGCGGGGCCACCTACCCCGCCGTCGTGGCGGCCTGGCTGCGCGAACGCAGCCTGGTCGCCGAGGTGCGCGGCAAACGATGCTCCAAGGCGTGTTCAGACGGACCGACAGTGCTGATCGACGGATTGGCCTACCGGGTGCCGCATGAAGCAGCACTCCGCCAACTGCTGGAAACAACCCTGCCGGTCCATGCTTGAATCAGTGGCTACTATAGACATGCGACGCATGATGGTGGCCGGACGGCAGGCGTGGGTTCCTTCTCTGTTCTTGGAACCCTAGGATCCAACCATGGACCGCCGCTCGCCCGTCTTCACCGAAGAGGCCGAATGCCAGGACTGCTACAAGTGCCTGCGCGCCTGTCCGGTGCAGGCGATCAGCGTGGCCGGTGGCCATGCCCAGATCCGGCCCGAGGCGTGCATCGCCTGCGGGCGCTGCGTGGTCGCCTGCCCGCCCAAGGCCAAGCGCATCCGCGATGATCTCGCCGACGTGCGGGAACTTTTCGCCAAGGGCCCGGTGATCGCCTCGCTGGCGCCCAGCTGGGTGGCCGAGTTCCCCGACCTGACGCCTGGATGCATGATCGCCGGGCTGCGCGCCCTCGGCTTCACCGCCGTGTCCGAGACCGCGGTCGGGGCGCGGGCGGTCAGCGTCGCGGTCGCCGAACTGCGCTCGGCCCAGCCGCAGCGTCTGTGGCTGTCCACCGCCTGCCCATCGGCGGTCGATTTCGTGCGCAAGCACCGTCCGGCCCTGTTGCCCGCGCTGACTCCGCTGGCCTCGCCGGCCCTGACCCATGCGCGCATGCTGCAGACGTTGCGGCCGGGAGCGCAGGTCGTGCTGATCTCGCCGTGCGTGGCCAAGAAACGCGAGTCCGAGGAGCACCCCGACTTGCTCGCCGCCGCGCTGTCCTTCGCCGATGTGCGGCGCTGGTGGAACGAGGCCGGCATTGTGCCGGCGACGTTGCCCGAGGTTGAAGGATTCTTCCTGCCCGGTCCCGGCGATGCCGCCCTCTATCCGGTCGAAGGCGGCATGCTGACCGGCATCCGCCGGCTCGGCCAGCCGGGCGACACCGGACTGGCGGCGTGCAGCGGCATCACCGAGCTGGACCACGCCCTGGCCGGGCTTGCGCCCGAGGACGGTGCGATGTTCGTTGAGACGCTGGCCTGCCCGGGTGGTTGCGTCAATGGCCCAGGCATGACCCCGGGCGGCTTCGTGCTGCGCCGCCGGGCGGCGGTGCTGGCCGCTCCGCAGCCGATCGGCCGTGAGTTACCACCCGAGGTCTCGACCGCCCTGGCGTGGCCCGGGCTGTCCGCTGCTGCCGAGGCCATCGACGAGCGCACCCTGGCCGCCGCCCTGGCGCGCACCGGCAAGCGCACGCGCGAGGACGAGCCCAACTGCGGCGGCTGCGGCTACGACACCTGCCGTGATTTCGCCCGCGCCCTGGTCGCCGGTCGCGCCGAGCCCAGCCAATGCGTCACCTGGATGCGCCGCCTCGCCCAGCGCAAGGCCAACGCCCTGCTCAGCGCGATGCCCGCCGCCGCGGTGCTGGTCGGGGCCGACATGCGCCTCATCGAATGCAATGCGATCTTCGCCCGGCTGGCGGGCGGCGACGAACGCTGCGTGGCCGGGGCGTCGATCACCGACCTGCTGCCATTCTCGCGCTTGTTCCGCCATGTCCTTGACGGTCACGGCGACATCCTCGAACGCGATGTGCGCCTGGGTGGCCGCGTGCTGCACGGTTCGGTCTTCGCCGTCGAGCCGGGCCAGGTGGTCGGTGCGGTGCTGGCTGATGTCACCGAGCCGGCGATGGGCCGCGCCCAGGTCGCCTCGCGCGCCAAGGAAGCGATCGAGAAGCACCTCGCGACGGTGCAGCGCATCGCCTATCTGCTGGGCGAGAACGCCGCCGAGACCGAAGGCCTGCTCAGCCAGATCGTCGATGCCTACGAACCCGAGCCGGGTGATGGCGGCCGCTGACCTCTTCCTTGAGGCGGACTGGGCGCAGCGCGCCAAGCGCGGCCAGGGCGTGGCCGGCGACACCGTGCTGGTGCGCCGCCTGCCCGAGGAGGGCCGCCTGGTCGCGGTGCTGGCCGACGGCCTGGGCAGTGGGGTCAAGGCCGCCGTCCTCTCGACCCTGACCGCGACCATTGCGGTGCGCCACACCGCCGCTGGCCGCGATGTGCGGCGTAGCGCCGAGCTGATCGCGCGCACCCTGCCGGTGTGCTCGGTGCGCCAGATCGGCTATTCGACCTTCACCATCCTCGATGTGCAGGACGACGGCCGGGCGCGGGTGTTCAACAATGGCAATCCGCATTCGGTGTGGCTGCGCGGGCGCAACCTGGCGAGCTACGACGCCGAACGCATCGAGGTCGGCGATGAGCGCAGCCTGCGCGCGGCCGAGATCCGCCTTGCCGAGGGCGACCGCCTGGTGGTGTGCTCGGACGGGGTGACCCAGGCCGGCATGGGCCGGGCCGACCTGCCCTTCGGCTGGGGCGCCGAGGGCCTTGAGGGACATCTCACGGCCGCGCTGGGCCGCGATGCCCGGCTCAGCGCGCGCGCCATCGCCAGTGGTGTGGTCGATGCCGCGGTACGTGTCGATGATGGCTCGCCACACGACGACACGACCTGCCTGGTCGTGCACATGCGCACGCCGCGCCGCCTGACCCTGATCACCGGGCCGCCCTACGAGGCCGAAAGCGATGCGATGATCGCCGACCTGTGCCGCGAACCGGCGGGTCGGATCGCGATCTGCGGCGGCACCACGGCCGAGATCATCGGACGCGAACTCGGTCGTAGCGTGGACATCGACCTGCGCGCCACCGACCCCGAGATCCCGCCGATGGGCGAGCTGGAGGGGGTCGATCTGGTCACCGAAGGCATGATCACCTTGGCTGCACTGCAGCGCCTGCTGGAATCCGGCCCACCGTGGCCGGTGGGCCGCGACAACGGCGCCACCCGCTTGGCTGACCTGCTGCTCGACAGCGATGTGATCGACATGGTGGTGGGCACGCGGGTCAACGGCGCGCACCAGGATCCCAGCCTGCCGATGGAACTGGGCATCCGGCGCAACCTGATGCGCAGCCTGGCTACCATCCTGCGCGAGCGTTACGCCCGCCAGGTGTCGCTGCGCTTCGTGTGACGAATGCATCCCTGAGGGCAGGGTGTCCTGCTGTCCGTACAGTCGTCCTGATTGCCTGTCCGTCGGCTTCTATCACGCTAAAGGGCATGCGCGCCATATTCCTCGGTCTCCTCTCACTCATGTCGCTTCTTGCGGGCGAATCCCCCCGAACCGGCACCTACACAGCAGCCTTCACGGAGCGTCATCCAGAAAGTGATTATCTCCGCATGCGCGTGCGCTACAACTGGCCGGAGCAGCCATCTGACGGCGGAGTCTACGATATCGCGCAGGAGGAGTTCGAAATCCATGTCCCCTCGTCCTACGACGGTAGCGAGGCATATGGCCTGATCGTCTATACCAACGCCGGCAAGGGTGGCCACGCCGGGCTGTATCGGTCGGTCATCGACAAGCATCGCCTGATCTGGGTCGCCGCCACCAATGTACCCAACGAACGCAATGTCATACCACGCTGGGGCCTGATGCTGGACGCGGTATGGAACATGAGCAAGGGTTATCGTATCGACCAGCGCCGCATCTACGCCTCAGGCATGAGCGGCGGCGGCCGATGCGCTTCGATGGTAGCTCCAACCTACGCCGATGTCTTCAGCGGAGCGATCTACCTGGTGGGCTGCAACCCTCCGGTGTGGCCACCAGAAAAGGCGGTGGGCAAGCCTATCCGCGAACTCGCCATGGCCAACCGCTACGCCTTGATGACGGGTGATGGTGACTTCAACAAGCCCGAGACCAAGGCACTTTCCACAGCCATGAAAGCGCAAGGTTTCAAGCATGTCGAGTATTTCGAACAGCAGGGTCTGGGACATAGCCATCCCTCGGCTGAGTGGTTCGATAAGGCGTTGCAATTCGTCGATCAGCCCCTGCGTGACGAGGCGGCTAGGCTGCTTGCCCAGGCAAAGGCTCTGGAGTCCAAGAAACCGTATGACTCTTGCCGCATACTCATGCGCCTGCCAGTCGAATTCCCGATCGCCACCGAGGTTGTGACGGAGGCGAAGCTGCGTCTGGCAACTCTCGTTCCGACGGTGGATGCCGGCCTGCGCGAGGAGTTTGCCAAGCTGACGACGGCCAGCGCGGACAAGCAGCGCGCTTTCACCGTCCGCACTGCCGGCTTCCCTTGCGCCACCGAGGCGCGCGCCCTGGCCGAGGCCAGCGGTGACAAGGAATTGGCAGCGATGCAGGCGGCTCCAGCGGGAGCCTCAGCCTCCAAGCTGGTGAAGTTCCAGGAGATATGGGCCGGTTTCTCGTGCGCCGGGAAGGCAGCTGAGGCTTACGACGTCCTTGCTGCCAAGGCTCTGGAGCCGCTCACTGCCCAGGATGCAGGCAAGCGAGGCAAAGGCCTGGTCAAGTTCCTGAAGGACTGGCAACCTTGCCCCAGTCGTCTACGCGCTGAAGGGCTGCTCGAAAGTGATCTCGCCACCGAACTGGCGACCATTCTCGCTATCGAGAAAACGCAGAGCCGCATCGGCAAGCTGCAGCAGTTCACCAAGGCCTGGTCCGGCACCCGTGCCGCGTCCACGGCTGCTGCCGAGCTCGGGAAGCTCGGGGGTTCGCCCGGCAGCAAATGACCTGCCCCTCCGGGGTGCTTCCGCTGCCGTCCCCTGCCTCTAGCCTTCCGACGCCATGACCGCAGCGCCCTCCGGACCTCCTGACATCGCCACCATCCTGTCGCGGGTGAAGCGTCCCAGCCGTATGGTGGTGACCGCCGGCATGCCCTATGCCAACGGGCCGCTGCATGTCGGGCACCTCGCCGGGGCTCACCTGCCGGCCGATATCTACGCGCGCTGGTGTCGCATGCTGTGCGGGCCGGGCAATGTCCTGTTCGTGTGCGGTACCGACGATCACGGCAGCACCTCCGAGCTGGCGGCGGCCAAGGCCGGCAAGCCGGTGCGCGAGTTCCTGGCCGAACTGCACGCCAGGCAGAAGGCAACCCTCGACCGCTACGGCATCAGCCTCGACATCTACTCCGGCACCTCGCGGCCCGAAACCTTCCCCAACCATGTGGCGGTGTCGCAGGACATCCTCACCCGGCTGCACCGCAACGGCCTGCTCAGCAAGCGCAGCAGCAAGCAGTGGTTCGATCCCAAGGTCGGCCGCTTCCTGCCCGACCGCTATGTGCGCGGCACCTGCCCGAATCCGAAGTGCAACGCCACCGACGCCTACAGCGACGAGTGCGAGCGCTGCGGCCACCAGCATGATCCGACCGAGCTGATCAGTCCGACCAGCGCCCTGTCCGATGCCACGCCCGAGATGCGCGAGACGGCGCACTGGTGGCTCGACATGTGGGCGGTGTCGGATGTCCTCAAAGTGTGGCTGCAGGGCAAGGAGAAGACCTGGCGGCGCGGCGCGGTTGCCGATCCGCTCGACCGCGTGATGCCGGCCCTGCATTTCCCCAACACCCACGAGGCGGCCTACAAAGATCTCAAGGCGACGCTGCCGGCCCACAAGATGAAGTACACCGCCGGCAAGCGCGTGCTGCTGCAGTTCGCCGACAAGCCGGCGCTGGCCCAGGGCCGCGCCGCGCTGCAGGCGGCGGGCATCGACAGCGCGCTGGCCGACGAGTGGGCGCACCGCTCGATCAGTCGCGACATCTCCTGGGGCATCCCGCTGCCGCCCACCGAACCTGATCTGGCGGGCAAGACGCTGTACGTGTGGCCCGACTCGCTGATCGCGCCGATCCCCTTCACCATGGCGGCGCTGGCGGCCAAGGGCCGCGACCCGGGCGAGTGGAAGACCTACTGGACCGACCCCAGCGCCCGCGTGGTGCAGTTCCTCGGCCAGGACAACGTGTTCTTCTATGTGCTGATGCAGGGCGCGATGTGGGTCGGCTCGCAGGCCGATCCCACGCGCCTGCCGGTGGCCGGCGAACTGCAGCTGACTGATGTCATCGCCAACTGCCATCTGCTGGTCAATGGCGAGAAGATGAGCAAGAGCCGCGGCAACTTCTTCACCGGCGACCAGTTGATCGACGAGAAGGGCTACGACGCCGATCAGGTGCGCTACTACATGGCGATGATCGCCCTGGCCGAACGTCCCTCGGACTTCGATTT
>JFJP01007120.1_pt1 | contig 11675 bp, 12 predicted proteins | sample 431651 | NCBI WGS metagenome assembly JFJP01 (sample SAMN02602958, study PRJNA72255) | Microbial mat metagenome, whole genome shotgun sequencing project. | biome: fresh water; feature: sink hole; material: water; isolation source: purple microbial (photo- and chemosynthetic) mats found in... | reverse complement strand
TTTCTGCTCTCACTGGTGTATATTTGCCACGCTTTCAAAGTAAATCCACCCACCAAGGAGAAACCGGATGCTAAAACCACGCTGGGGATTGGTTCTGTTATGGAGTTGCGGCTTGCTGAGCTTGGCGGGCTGCGGACGTGACCAGGAAACCACTGCACAGGCTGTTGCGCCGACACCGGAGAAAATGTATGAATGGAAACTGGTGAGCACCTGGCCGCCAAATTTTCCGATTTTTCAAGAAGGTGTGGAGCGTTTTGTCAACGATGTGGCGACCTTGAGTCAGGGGCGCTTGAAAATCAAGCTGTTTGCAGGCGGTGAGTTAGTGCCCGCGTTGCAGGCTTTTGATGCGGTGTCGCAAGGCGCGGTGCAATTGGGTCACGGAGCGGCTTATTATTGGGCCGGGAAAGTGCCAGCGGCGCAGTTTATGTCGGCAGTGCCTTTCGGGATGACCGCCAAGGGTTTAAACGCCTGGTTTTACGGCGGTGATGGCTTGAAACTGTGGCAAGAATTATACAAGCCTTTTAATGTGCTACCGTTTCCGATGGGTAACAGCGGGATGCAAATGGGCGGCTGGTTTAATCGAAAAATCGACAGCATGGCGGACTTGCAAGGTCTCAAAATGCGGATTCCCGGTTTAGGCGGCAAGGTGTTGGCAAAGGCTGGCGGCACGCCGGTGTTGCTGGCGGGTGGCGAGATTTACACCGCGCTGGAACGCGGCACTATCGACGCCAGCGAGTGGGTCGGGCCTTTTCACGACGAGCGCTTGGGGTTAAATCGGATCGCCAAATATTATTACGCCCCTGGTTGGCATGAGCCGGGCACGGCGCTGGAGTTGATCGTCAATCAGCAAGCCTGGGCCAGCTTACCGCCGGATTTGCAGCGGGTGATCGAAGTGACGGCGATGGCGACCAATCAGTGGATTTATGCGCAGTTTGAGGCATCAAATCTGGCTGCTCTGCAAAAACTTCAACAACAGACGCAAGTCGAGGTGTTGTCATTCCCGCCTGCGGTGCTGGCCGCGCTCAAGGCGTTGACCGCGCAAGTGCTGGCTGAAGAATCGGCTAAGAATCCCGATTTTAAGCGGGTTTATGAGAATTACCGTGCCTTCAGTGCCGCGTATGAGGCTTGGGATCAGGTGTCCGAGGTGCCTTATCAAGCGGCGGTGCAGGCTAAACCGTAGTTTTGAAACACAGGACTGGTCGCCGCTACGAGGGAAAGTGCCATGCTTAATGCCATTGCTCGACTGTTGTCCGCAGGCTCAGCGCGGCTGGGTCGCCAATTGCGGCGCGAAGGGCGGTTTTTTGTCGATTGGCTGGATGGGCAAACCCGCTGGACGCAGTTGACCCAGCGGCGTTGGTGGTGGCCGGGATTATTGGGCGGCGGGTTGTTGATACTGCTGGTGCTGTGGCTGCAACACCGTCCGCCCAAGGTGCTGGTGTTACAAAGTTATGCCTTGGATTATTCCTGGAGTGTCGGGATCGATAAGGGTCTGCATCGGGTGTTAGATCGCACTTCCTATGAGGTGCGCTGGCACTTCATGGACACCAAGCGCAATCCCAGTGCCGAGGCCAAAGATCGGGCGGGCGAGCTGGCCCGTGCGGAAATCGAGGCTTGGCAACCGGATTTGCTGATCGCGGTGGACGACAACGCGCAAGCCTATGTGGCCAAACACTATGTGGATGATCCACGGATGCAGATCGTGTTCAGCGGGGTCAATAACGAGGCCCGCGATTATGGCTATGATCGGGCCAAAAATGTCACCGGCATGTTGGAACGCCTGGATTATCTCAACATCAAAAACGTGTTGTATCACCTGTTGCCGATGAAACAGGGGCGGTTTGTGTACGTGTCGGAAGCGTCCAGCAGCGGCGTGGGGGTACTCAAGGAACTGCAAGCTTTGGACTGGACGCCGTTGCAATTCAAGTCCTCGACGCAAGCCAAAACCTTCGATGAATGGAAAGCCGCCATCACTCAAGCCGCCACTGGAGCGGATTTGATTGTGTTTACCCAATATCACACGATCTTGCGTAGCGCCGACTCGCCAGAGGTGATGCCGCCGAAAGAATTGATCCAATGGTTCATGCAGCACTCAAAATTGCCAGGCATCGGCTTTTTTCCATTTTATGTAGAAGATGGCGGCATCCTCTCATTTGGGCCTTCGCCCTATGAACACGGGGAAGCCGCTGCAAAAATGGCGGTGCGTATTCTCGATGAAAACCTCACACCCAGCGAGATTCCAGTCAGCACCAACAGCCACTTTATCATCACATTACGCAATAAAGACGGCAAAATCACCAGTCGCCCCTTGGAAGGGCTAGATTTAAGCCTTATATACGACGCCTATGCGTTGCTGGCACAGTAGCGTGCGGCCCTTGAGTACAGGCTTTAGCCGGTTTTTCCGCCAAGAGAAAACCGCCTGAAAGCGGAACTCTGAAACACGGAGCAAACAAATGGCAATCACCGCCACCCAGCTTGGTTGGTCACTCGCGGTATTGATCGGGATAGGCTTATTTCTGCTGGGTCTTTACTGGTTTCGCGCCACTGTACCGGCCCAGGAAGCGCTGCCTTACGCCCCACAAACGCTGTTATTCACCCCCGCAGAATCGCGTTTTCTCGGCGTGCTGGATCAGGTATTGGATCGGCGTTTTCTGATTTTCGGCAAGGTACGTCTCGCCGATGTGATCAAACCCACACCGGGACTCAACGGTAGCGCTTATTTCAGCGCTTTTAATCGGATTGCCTGCAAACATTTGGATTTTGTGATTTGTCACGCCCATAATCAAACCATTATCGGCGCGATAGAACTGGACGACAGTTCACACAATCGCCCCGACCGCCAAGCCCGAGATCGCTTTGTCGATGGGGCGCTGGCGGCGGCGGGCGTGCCAATACTCCATGTCAAAGTGCAGCGCCATTACGCCCCTGAACACTTGAAAGCCGAGTTAATGACGGTACTGGGTTTAGCCACGATGCCTGTCAACGCGCTATAAACTGGTTGTCAAATAATCAATGAATCTTATTGCCAGCGTAACAACTCAAACAAAACCCTGTTGCAGAGCAATACCTGTTTCATAATTATCCACACTTAAATGTTATGTCCTAAATATTTGTAACTGCCTACCTATAAAACCAATCTTCACCGTTGTCTTTGCGTCCTCTGCGTCTCTGCGGTAAATTTTTTTGGGGTAGGTAGTTACAAATATTTTACGAAAACCAGCAGCGAGCAAGCAGACTGTAAACGGGTGCAGGGTGCAGGAGGCGGTGATTCAGAGTATGATCGGCGCATCCATTGCTGAACCCTGGGTCAGCGGCTGCATACCCCTGTATAGAAGGAATGAGTCAGATGTCCGCCGGCAAAATCATGATCATTGACGATGAACTCAGCATGCGCACCTATGTGCAAATGATGCTGGAAGGCCAAGGCTATGACATGCACTTGTTAGCCGGAGGGCAAGAGCTACTGGCTGAATTGGCACGCAATAATGTCCCTGATTTAGTGATTCTTGATGTCGTGATGCCCGGCATCGACGGCTTTGAAACCTGTCGGCGGGTCAAGCGCAATCCCCGCTGGCAGCATATTCCCATCATCATGGTGACGGTGCTGGACGCAAAAGAAGCCTTGGTGAAGGGCACGGAAGCGGGAGCCGATGACTTTCTACAAAAACCCGTCAATAAGCACGAATTGCAGGCGCGGGTGCGTTCCATGTTACGCATCAAGCATCAATACGATGAATTAGAACGGATTCTGCATTTGCGTGAAGAGTTGTCGAACATGGTGATCCACGACATGTCCAGCCCGATCACCATGGTGCAGCTACACACCGCCTTGCTGGAAGAACAAATCACCGACCCGCAACAACGCGAACATCTGGAAATGATTCAGATGGCGGCTGATCGCCTCGATTCTTTTGTCAACGACATGCTGATGATGGCAAAGCTCGAACAGAGCAAATTGCGCCTGAACACCGCTGAAGTAGACATCAACGAACTGGTGCAGAGTACCTGCAAGCATTTTGGCATCATGGCTAAATCCAAGGGCATCAGCCTGCATTTAGAACTCCTGCCCACGCCGTTTAGCCTGACTTTAGACAGCAACCTGTTCAGCCGCGTGATCGGCAATCTCCTGACCAACGCCTTACAGTATTCGCCGCAAGACAGCCGCGTGGTGTTGCGCCTAGAAACCTTCAGCAAACCCGGCGATCCTCAGCCTCATCTACGCATTTTGGTCACGGACGAGGGTATCGGCATCGCGGAGGCTGACCGCCAGCGGATATTCAATAAATTTGAAGTGGTTGCCCTTAAAAAACAAGGGGTTAAGCAAATCGGGTTGGGCTTGAGCTTTTGTAAAATGGTGGTGGACGCACACGCGGGCAAAATCTACGTGCAGGGCAACCAGCCGCAAGGCTCTCGTTTTATTGTCGAGCTTTAGCGGCTTTAATTGCCGCCGCTTGCCGCTGTTGTTGTAACGCTGCTGCCGCTTCGCGCCCTTGTGTGTAACCGTGCCAATAGGTATCGCTGGCCGCCAGCGGGTAAAGTCCCTGATAATATTCAAGTGCTGCACCGCCACGCCGATTTTCTCGCCCATCCGCGTAGCCTGCTTGATACAAAGCGTCACGCTCCAGTGTCGGCAATTGTTCAGCTATATTGCTGAAACTATAGGTGTCTAGTGTTTGTTGCGCGTTCATTGCGGTTCTCCTTCGCCAACTGGTCAGAGTCGGCCAATTTTCCTAAAAAAGGTCTCTAACCCAACCTTTGCAAAAAATTGTCCAATCATGCGATTATCCCAGTCCCGGCCCAGCATCGCGGGTAACGCCAGCGGATGCGCCCGCAGACCGCAAGCCCAGTTCGTAACCGCTTGTAACGCAAAATTAGTGGCAAAATGCAAAACACTCGCAAAGTGGTAACTAAATCAGGGCTGGCCTAGAATAGCCGCCTGTTGTCCCTTGAGTTGACCGGTGCTTGGCCTAGGCCAAGCGTATCACTGCACCAGATGATGAATGATTATGGAACAATGTCACGCCTACTGTAGTGCCAGAAAATATGATTTTTCTGGCTTGTGTGAATTCCTGGAAAAAAAGTATAAAACCGTCACTTTCAAAAATGTGCTGCATGTGAAACGCAAAATGGGTGAAGCCTTTGTGTTCCATTACGGCGTGGTGGTGATGTGGGGGCTGGGTTATGACGACAGCAAACACCTATTATCTGAATTACAGCATTTTGAAATCGGTAAACTGGATAATTTGATTGAAGATGAATTCAGCTACTCCACCGAGCAGGCAGAACTCAAAATTCATGAGGATCATATCCGGCTGACCAATAGTCCAGACTGTGCGCTACAAAAGCTGGCACTGTCGCATGGCATTGCGCAATCGGTCAAACTGGCTGAGTTTGAAGAATATGCGTTGCGCACGATTGAAAACAACCGCAGCATTCCAGAAACTTTGGCACAAACCGGTAGCACTCACTTATCGCGCCGAGAAATCGCCAAAAAACGCGGCACTTTGTATCTTTCTCAAAGCGACATCAATTTAGATTCTGATTTGTTGGACACCCCAGAATTTTTTTGGGAATATCCTGAATTGGAACCCATTTATCGACTCAGTGCGCATTATCTGGAAATCAGCCAACGCTTGGCTGTGTTGAATACGCGCCTGACCGTGATTCATGACCTATTTACCATGCTGGCCGATGAACGCAATCATCAGCATTCTGCGGTCTTAGAATGGATTATTATTTGGCTCATTGCGATAGAAATAGGTATTTTTCTAGTACACGATATTTTCAAACTGTTGTGAGTCATCCGTGTCTGTTATGTGGTGCTGGTTTAAGTCCTGAAATCGACCGCACCGCATACCTATTACCCGCCGCCTTGGATCAGCCGTGACCCTGATGTCCTTTTTTCGCACCGTGCGCAGGCTGACTCTCTTGCCTGGTCTTGGGTTGATAGCAGCGCTGCCTTGCGGTGTAGGCGCTTTTGAGCAGCCAGAGCAGTCGCCTTATGGCCTGTTTAATCCGCTGGATATGTTGTCGGATCAACTGTTACTGGTGGTTTTGCCTTTGCTGGGGGTTTTGAGCATCGGCTTGTTGCTGGTGGTGATGTCTTGGAATCGCCGCTTAAAACAAGAAATTGCAGAACGCTTGGCGGTTGAAAAAAGCCTGCGTGACAGCCAGGAACTGCTCTCGACTTCTCAAAAAATTGCCCACATTGGCTCCTGGTCTTGGGAACGGGGCAAGCGCGAGGTCACCGCTTCGGATGAAGCCTGTGAAATTTTTGGCTTGCCATTGGGTCAAATCCACGGTTGTCATTTTTTCTCCCAGTTACATCCAGATGATCTACGCCAAGTTAAACAAAAGCTGCGGGCTATTTTGCGCGGTACTCAGAATGATTTGTGGATTGAACACCGGATCATGCGCCGCAATGGCAGTGAACGGTATGTAGAAGAATATGGGCGGGTTTATCGCGACGACCAGGGCAAAGTTTTGTATATTTTGGGGGTGGTTCACGATATTACGGAACGTAAACAAGCAGAACGGGCGTTGCTCAAAGAAAAACACACCTTGCAAATGCTGCTAGATAATGCGCCTATCGGTATTTGGTTACAGGATTATCAGGGACAGTTGCTGTTTGTCAATCATGTGTTTTGTAATGCAGTAGGGATTTCTGAAGAACAATTTCTGGCCGTCTCTCATTATGCCTGTCTTTACCCGCCAGAAGTGGCCCGCAATTGTATGTTATCTGATGCACAAGCGCTCGCCGCCGATGGGCCACATGTTTCTTATGAACGTATCCGCTTTGTCGATGGCAAAGAACACGATTTAGAAATCATTAAGGTGCGCCTGAGTGATGAACATCATATCACCACCGGTCTGATTGGCTTGAGCGTAGACATTACCGCCCGCAAACAAGCGGAAGATAAACTACAATACAAAGCCTATCACGACGAACTCACTGGTTTACCCAATCGTCACCAATTACTCAAGCATTTACATCAGGCATTGGCGTTAGCGCGGCGTCATAAACACTACAGCGCCTTATTATTTCTTGACTTAGATAATTTCAAAATTATTAATGATTCTCTGGGACATCATATTGGTGATTTGTTGCTGCGTGAACTGGGTTGTCGCTTGGTTGGTCAAATGCGCGAAGAAGACACCGCTGCCCGTTTAGGCGGTGATGAATTTGTGGTGATCTTACAAGAAATAAGCGATTCTAAAGAAGCCGCAATTGAACAAGCACAGCGCAGCGCGGAAAAGATCAGAGCGGCTATTTCTATGCCTTATCTATTAGACGGCCAGGAACATCATGTGACACCCAGCATTGGGATTGCGATGTTTCCCTTGGAAAATGAAAGCCCAGAAGATGTGCTGAAATATGCGGATGCTGCGATGTATCGCGCCAAAGAAGAGGGGCGTAACGCGATTTGTTTCTTTTTACCCAGTATGCAAAAAGCCGCAGAAATACGCCTCACTACACAGAATGCGCTACGCAATGCCTTGGAACGCGAAGAATTTGAGCTGCATTTTCAGCCGCAAGTCAATAATGCCGGGCATTTAATTGGTGTTGAAGCTTTGGTGCGTTGGCAACATCCCACGAAAGGACAAATCTCACCGGTCAATTTTATTCCTTTAGCAGAAGAAACCGGTTTGATTATTTTAATTGGCAATTGGGTTTTGAAAGCCGCCTGTTTGCATTTGCAACATTGGCAACAATTGGGCTTAGGGGATTGTTTTGGGCGCTTGTCGATCAATGTCAGCCCGCGTCAATTTCAACAGGCAGATTTTGCAGTGCAAGTTGAAAAATTATTGAAACAATATCAGCTAGACCCCAATTTAATTGAATTAGAATTAACGGAACAAATTCTGGTGCAGGATTTTCAAGTAGTACAAGAGAAAATAGAACACCTGCGCAGTCTCGGCGTGAGTTTCGCGATTGATGATTTTGGCACTGGCTATTCTTCACTCAGTTATTTGAAACGTTTGCCTTTGGATCGGATCAAAATTGATAAATCCTTTGTCAACGACATCACCACCGATGTGAATGATGCGGTGATTGTGGAAACCATTATCGAAATGGCTAAGCACTTGGGTTTGGAGATTATCGCTGAAGGGGTTGAAACTTTAGCACAGTTTCAATTTTTAGAAAATAAAGCCTGCTTACATTATCAGGGCTATTTCTTCAGTCCACCGCTGTCTGCCGCGCATTTCATCAGATATATGCGTTTGAATCAGCCTACTAGACAGGTTTAACGCACAAGGCTTACCAGATTTGACAAATCCGGTAAGCCTTATTTATTCAGGTATTGCGCATGAAATCGGCGGTTTTGAAAAACGCAGCACGCAGTTGGGTTTGTAATTCAGCCGAAATACCGACCTCTTCCATCGCTTGATCCATGCAAGCCAGCCACGCATCTCGTTCCGGGATACCAATCGCGAGGTGTAAATGACGCTGGCGCAGGCGGGGATGCCCATATTTCTCGGTGTACAGGGGTGGCCCGCCCAACCAGCCGGTGAGAAATTCGACTAAAACTTCTTGGATATGGCTCAAATCGGCGTCGTGCATGGCGCGGATGGCACGGGCTTGTTCCAGGGTGTCCATCAGCGTGTAAAAGCGCGACACCAGCGCCCGCACCTGAGTCTCGCCGCCGATCTGTTGGTACAGGGAAAGCACCGGTAAGTTCATGCGCCAGCCTCCGCATCCACTTGGTAGGGCAGTTCACGCAGTTGTAACAACGGCCCAGTCGGGCTGTCGAGGTGAAAATCGGCGGCTTGTTCAACCGGCAGCACCGCCAAGCACACAGAACCGCCCGCCGGTAGCGCCTGTAGATTCACCAACTCGCCAGTGCTGTCTGTCGCACCGTGACCAGCGTACAGCGCGCTGTCCAAGGTCGGGGCGGCGGTTTCGGCGAAATAGCCCAGAAACAAACGGCGTTTCACTTGACCCAGATATTGGGTGCGAGCGACGATTTCCTGGCCGGTATAACAGCCTTTTTTGAAGTTCACTGCGCCCAATTGCGGCAAATTCAGCATCTGCGGGATAAAGGCTTCAGCGCGACTCAGGCCAATCTGTGGCCGTCCCGCCAACACTTCCAGCAGTTGCCAGCTTGCCGCCGCGCCAGGAATAACCCCCGCTGGAATCAGGGTGTGCCAGCAGCGTTGTTGCGTGGCGACCGGGGCTAACAGCAAAAACTGCGCGGGCTGGGCCGCAACCTGTATCACCGTCAATTCGCCCTGAGTCACGCTCTGGTGGGCTTCAGCGGGCACCGCGTCAACCCCGCAAGTTGCCAGCAAAGCGGCGGCGTCTGCACCGCTCAGTCCGCTACAAATCAGTTCCTCGGCGTGGCGCAACTGCACCTTGGCGCGCAGCACGTACAGGCGCAAGCGCTTCAGGGTGCTGTCCAGGCTGTCGGCGGGTAATAACAGGTAATAAGCCGTCCCGCGTTGACACACCCAAAAATTCACCAGCACCCGGCCTTTCGGCGTACACCAAGCGCTTAACTGGCTGTGGCTTGGCGTGACTTGGCGGATGTCGTTGGTAAACTGGCCTTGTAAAAAAGTCGCCGCCTCTTCGCCGCTGACTTCGATCACGCCATAAGTGTCTGACAGATCGCTGAGGTAATTTCCTTGTAATTGCCACGATGCTGCGGTTCAAGATTGGGTATCTCGCTTAACCACTGGGTTGTCATGGTATTTTGGTTCCCTTTCAAGCCTATTGGACGGTTAAAACAGCGTCTTTTAAGTACACGCACATAACTTCTTTGACATAAGACGTTCACCACAAAGACACGAAGACACAAAGTCACACAAAGGCAATAAAATCTAACAATAACCACACTTCTTTTCGGCTACGCTCAGAACACCGATGTTTTTCTTGATTTTCATCTGTGAAATCGGTCTTTGTGTACCTTTGTGTCTTTGTGACTCTGTTTATCGCCTAGGTCGTTTAACCACGACGTGCATTCTGCGCTCTATCATGGGGGCAGGCTGTTAACCCCACAAGACAAGGTGGCAAGGTAGTTATACGTGGATATAATGTGCCAATGACCCAAATATGTGCTATACCAACCAAACTTCGATCCCCACCGCTTCATTAAGCAAAGACCGAGATGGTCCCGATTCGTATCCGTTTACGTCCTTCCCGCTGGCTCATCGGTTTTCTGATCGGCAGCCACGGTGGGGCGTTGTTGCTGCTGCCCTTGACCAGCTTGTCTTGGCTTTGGCAACTGAGCTTGGGGTTATGCGTGATGCTCAGTGCCTACCAATCGCTGCGTTACCATGTGGATTTCAAGGGACGGCGCATCACCCGCAGTCTAACCGTATTAAGCGATGCGGTGCTGATTGATGAAACCCAGTTTGCTGAGTTGGCAGCCGGTGGTTTTGCGCATCCACAGTTGGTGATGCTTTGCCTGCAATGGCCCGATCAACACCGTGAAACCCTGATTTTATTACCCGATACGGTTGATGCCGACAGCTTTCGCCAATTACGCCTGCGTCTGCGCCACCCGTTTCGTCCTTGATTTCTGACTAAGAAGGCAGCCGATAAATGCGCATTCCCATTGATGAATTGGCCCCAGACACCCTGTATCGAGTGGTGGAACATGTGGTGTTGCGCGAAGGCAGCGATTACGGGGCAGAAGAATACAGCTTGGCGGATAAAGTCGAGCAGGTGCTGGCGCAATTACGCCAAGGCACGGCGGTACTGGTCAGTGATGGCGAGGACACGCTCAATATTCTCCCCCTCCAACAATGGCGCAGCCTGCGCCAACCCTAGTTTTTTAATCATCAGAAATACCCTGTTTCTTACCACACCACCGGCGTGAAACACCCTGAATAACGCCCCTGTTATTGGAAAAATCCGCAAATGGTGGGCAAAACAAAAAGACATTTTGTCCACCCTACCAGTCTAAACTTCCAAGACCTTCCAGGTTTTCAAAACCTGGAAGGTCTTTACCGTCGTTTCCCTCGTGCCAGCGTTCTAGCGTTCTACGCGGCACGAGCGGCGGGCGCTCTGCGCCCCACGCGCAGAGCGCGGAACTGCTCATGCGGCGCGGAGCGCTCGCACGAGAAAACCGTCGCTTCCCTCGTGCCAGCGTTCTACGCGGCACGAGCGGCGGGCGCTCCGCGCCCTGTTACGCGCAGAGCGCGGAACTGCTCATGCGGCGTAGAACGCTCGCACGAGAAAAAACTTCTCCTTGACTTTCATTTTTTTTTTTTGCGTACAATGGGTTACGTTACGCAATGCAAATTTGCGTTTGTTTTTCTCAATTTACTGAAATTAAGGAGGATTTTTATGGCAACGTGTAATTCAATCGTTGGATTATTTGAGAGGAGTTCTACTGTTCTCAATGGTTATTCTTGTTTCCTTTTCAACAACATCGCTATAGAAGGTATTTGATATGCCTCTGTTAATTAGTAGCGTAACACCGGCTGGTACAGGAACCGTTACAGGTAGTAATGGTGTTTTTTCTGGTAACGATCCCATTACCCTAAATGTAACTCCATCTGGAGGATCAACCTTTGCGGGCTGGTCGTGCGTGGGTACTGGTGGTTTTTCTTATTCCACAGGAAACCAGATTGGTGGTTTCTTTATGCCGGCTGAAGATGTCACTTGTACGGCAACTTTCAATTCGACTGCCGTTTCCGCTCCAGTGGATTCGCCGCTTGCGTTGAGTTTAGTT
>JFJP01040833.1_pt1 | contig 11676 bp, 8 predicted proteins | sample 431651 | NCBI WGS metagenome assembly JFJP01 (sample SAMN02602958, study PRJNA72255) | Microbial mat metagenome, whole genome shotgun sequencing project. | biome: fresh water; feature: sink hole; material: water; isolation source: purple microbial (photo- and chemosynthetic) mats found in... | reverse complement strand
CCATTTTGGCCAATAGAAATGTCATTAGCTCCATTGGTTCAGTCACTTTAAAGTGAGTGGGCTTAGGAGCAGGAACGAATTTTGCTTGTTTCTTTTTCATGTTTCTTTTTTAGGACTAAAGTCAAAGGTCTAAAGTCAAATGTCTAAAGTTTACTTGTTTAATATTTACTTGTCAACTGTTTTAGACTTTCGATAAATATCTGATGTTTAATTGTTTACTATTTACTTGTCAGCCGATGAAGAAATTCCACCAGAATATCCAGAACCTTCGCCAGCAGGGAAAAGTCCGATAATATCAGGATGTTGGCCAGTTTCAAAATTTCGTGGAACTCGCACAGCGGCCGACGAACGTGATTCTACACCTACTACTACTGCATCGTTAGTAAGATACCCTTGCATTTTTCTATCAAATTTTTTGAAAGCTTCGCGCAATCTGGATGAAATAACATCAGGCAACCAAAAGTGTAAAGGTGACGATATTAACCCAGGTAAATAAGAGCATTCAGGTAAATCTGCCGAAAGTCTGCCCTTTACAAAATCACCCAACCGTTGGGCAGGTGCTACTTGACCCATACCACCATTATTGCGAAAAGCTAAATTTTCAACATATTGCTGAAACTTTAATCCAGCCAACACTCCAAATTCTTGAAATTCTGATGGAATATCTTCTGGCCGAATTTCAACAACTATTCCAGAGTTTGCATAAGGTGAATTGCGTTGGGAAGCAGACATTCCGTTTACAACAATCTCATTATCACCACTTCCTGCAGGCACAATAAACCCTCCAGGACACATACAAAATGAATATACACCACGCTCATTTACCTGATCTACCAAATTGTAAGTGGCAGCAGGTAGATACTCACTTCTCACTTTGCTATGATATTGTATGGTATCAATCAGTACTTGAGGATGTTCTACCCTTACACCCATAGCAAAACCTTTGGCTTCCAATGCAATGCCTTGTTTGAAAAGCATTTCGTAAATATCATGCGCCGAATGACCCGTTGCCAAAATTAATGACCGAGCTTCAAAAGTGCTTCCATCTTCTGTTTTACATCCAATTACTTGTTTTCCATCGAGCAGTATTTCTGTAAGCTTCTGTTCAAAATGAATTTCGCCACCGCACGTAGTGATTGTTTTGCTAATATTACCAATTACTATAGGCAATTTATCTGAACCGATGTGCGGATGTGTATCTTGTAGAATATTGGCATCGGCTCCATGATGATGAAATATATCCAGTATTCGTTGTGGATTTCCTTTCTTTTTTGAACGGGTATAGAGTTTTCCGTCGGAGAAAGTTCCTGCGCCACCTTCACCAAAACAATAGTTAGATTCAGTATTAATACCTTTATTCCTATGTAGTTGCGCAATATCTACTTTTCGTTCGTGGGCGTTTTTCCCTCGTTCTAATATAATTGGTTTCAATCCCGATTCAATCAATTTTAGTGCAGCAAAAAGGCCAGCTGGACCTGCCCCAATAATGATAACAGGTGTATTTTGTCCAACATAATTGTAATTAAACTCAGGTAGAGCCACTTGTGGTGGCTCTTCGTCCCAGTAAACCTCTACTGTAACATTTACTTTAGGCAAAAAAGCTCGTGAGTCAATCGATTTTTTTAATATCCTCAGATTTTTAATCCGCAAAGGTGAAATTTCAAGTTTATCGGCAACTTGTTTGGTAAGTAAATCATGTTTGTGAGCCTGCTCGGGTGTCAGTATCAATTGTATTTCGCTGTGCATATATTGTTGGGGTATAATTGACTGCAAAGATACGCAATTAATTTTTAATTATATATTAACAATAGATAATTGTTTGGGATAGTAATTTTATTTACGAATACAGAATTATATCATTGATTTACTTATTGATAACTGCATAATATGCACCAAAAGTCTAATGTAAATACTCCTATAATTTATTCTTAAAATTTAAAATTACCCACTTATTAATACATCTTTAGCTGTTTTTCATTCAATACTGTATGGTCAAAGTATTACGATTAAAACTTTCAAATAAGAATTATATGACCGAAGTCTGTACCTAAATTTTTGAAATACAAATGAATATAAAGATTAAAAAACTTGATTCTACTTTTACATCAACTTTTTTAGTCCTAATAATCTTATAATTTTCAATTATCTCACATTTTTGAAATTATTTGTCGTATTTTTGCAATCATCCAAAATTAAAAAAAATCAAGCCTTAGAACAGATAATCTTATGAAAAGATTTTACAAACCAGCACAAATATATTTAATTGTAGATTTTATACTGCTAATATTTAGTTTTTATGTAGTGTTAGATTGGTTTCCTCTTTCTACCAATACTCCATTTGAAAAATACTCTTGGCCATCATTTTTTTATATATTAGTTTGGATAACAGTATCTTACTTTTTGGGAAGGTACAAACCCTTAAAAACACAAAAGTATTTTATCGCTTCATTACGATTGTTGGATGCAAGCCTTATTGTGTTAGTTATATTTAAACTTTTAATATACTTATTCTTTACCAATTACTCAGGATATGTTTTACTTTCAATTTCAGTTGGCGTATTTTTGCTAAATTATTTAGCTTTATCACTATACTATGCGTATAAATATGCCATTGCATACAACGATTACAGTGTAGATCCAATTGAAGAAAGAATTAATGCCGCTGTAAAACCGTCACCTAATTTGGATGATGAAAGCTTTGAACAGCTTTGTAATACCATTAAATTGCATTCTAGTCAAAGTGTTTTAGATTTCTTGAAAACAAATGTTGATTTGCATAGTGGCAATACCTTGGTTTACATTTCTACCGATTATTTAAACCTACAAATGAACCCAAATTATCATTATTCCACTATTGTACAATTAGAAAGACTCAATGATAGACGAAGAATTAACAAAACTTTTGCAACCATTAATGAGAAATTGCCTGACAATGGAATTTTTGTATGTTGCTTCGAATCGAAAAGCACCTACAAAAGTCGCATTTTGAAACGCTATTCAAAGGGGTTTAATTATATTATTTACAGTTTTGATTATCTTTTTAGACGCGTTTTGCCCAAAATATTTTTTACACGCAAATTGTTTTATTTTATTACTGGAGGAAAAAATCGTATTTTCTCAAAAACAGAAGTAATGGGACGGCTTTATTGTTGTGGATATAAGGTTATTTTACAGAAAAAAATCAACAATTTAAATTATATATTTGCTCAAAGAATCCGTCAACCCGAACCACAGAAGAAACGTATATATGGCCCACTAATTAGATTGCACCGATTCGGAAAAAATGGTGAACCTTTTGAAGTGTATAAAATGCGTACCATGCATCCATATTCTGAATTTTTGCAAAGCTATATTTACGAGCGTAATAGCCTAAAAGAAGGAGGAAAATTCAATAAAGATTATCGAGTTACTACATCTGGAGCTTTTATGCGAAAGTATTGGCTGGATGAATTGCCAATGATATTAAATTTATTGCGTGGCGAAATGAAACTAGTAGGTGTACGACCATTAAGTGCACATTATTATAGCCTGTATACTAAAGAGTTGCAGCAGAAACGTAACAAATTTAAGCCTGGTCTTTTGCCACCTTTTTATGCCGATATGCCGGTTACAATGGAAGATATTCAAGCATCAGAAATGCATTATTTGAATGCATGCGAAAAAAATGGAGTTTTTATTACTGATATAAGGTATTTTTTCAAGATTGTCAAAAACATTTTTTTCAATAAAGCTAGAAGTGCTTAGTTTTCAGTATTATATTCGCCACATAAGAAACTTACATTAGTATGAAAATAAAAATTACATTATTGTTTGGTATATTCTGTTCGTTGTGCGCACTAAACGCTCAAGATATACCACAGCATATTTCTTATACACGCATTTACGATTTTTTGGACGAAATGGCCGGAGATGGAATTATAGAAATAAATTCGGCTACCAAGCCTTACTCAAGAGTTTACATTTCTGAGAAGTTACTTGAAGCCAACAATCAAACTAGTCAACTCAACAAACGTCAGCAAAAAGAACTTCGTTTTTTTATTAATGAATTTGCTTTAGAGCAAAACACCTTGCCCGAATCGCAACTTAATATTTGGAATAACTCAAATTCTAAAGCTGCACTTTTTCCACCCGCATTTCATTATCGCGATACGCTATTTAGAGCCCGAATTACACCAATTTTAGGAATGCATATTACCCGAAATGCAAACGGGAGTATTATTAAACGCTGGTATGGTGCTGAATTTCAAGCTATGATGGGTAAGCATTTGAGCGTGTACGGGAGTTTACGCGATATTTCGTTTCAAGGTCCTTTATTGGCCCAACCGCAGTATTTAAACGATTTTTCAGGATGCGAGTACAAAGAGTCTTATGCAACAGCAGGTGGAGGTGATTTTAGCGATTCGCGCGGTGGTATCAAATATGCATGGAACTGGGGCTCAGTAGGATTAGCGAAAGATAATGTAATATGGGGCGACAATTATCATGGATCAAACATACTTTCGGGTCGCTCGCCCGCTTTTCCAATGCTTACATTGCGCTTAAAACCAGCAAAATGGTTCGAAATGCAGTATTTTCATGGCTGGTTGGTATCAAATATTACTGATAGCACACGCTATTATGTGGATAATGTGGCGAAAAAGCAATTTCGCATGGCCAATAAATTTATAGCTGCCAATATGTTTACTTTTACTCCCATAAAAAAATTAAATATTTCTGTTGGAAATTCTATCGTTTATGCCGAACCCAATGTGCAAGCTGCCTATTTTATACCTATTGCTTTTTACAAATCATTAGATCATACTTTAACTAAAGGTTTGGCAATAGAGAACCAGAATTCTCAGGTATTTTTTAATATCAGTACACGCAATATCAAACATTTACACCTCTATAGTTCGGTATATGTAGATGAAGTAAGCTTTTCGAGATTCTTACCAAGTAACCCCGAAAAGAATCCAATTTCATATAAAGTAGGAGCAAATTTGAGTAATTTTCTACTTCAAAATGTAACTGTCACAAGTGAATTTACTCGCAGCAATATCATTAATTACAAACATTCTATCCCAGTACTCACCTGGGCTTCAAATGGTTATAATTTGGGCCATTATCTGGGCGATAATTCTCAAGAATTATATTTAGCATTAAAGTATAAACCTATTCGTGGATTAGATTTACATCTATCGTACACAGAGTCTAAGCATGGAAACGAATATGCTTACAATCGTGCAAATATCCTCGAAATAATTAGTCAAAAATCGCTCAATGAAATTGTTTGGTCTAATAAAACTTTTTCATTTAATGTTCATTATGAGTTGTTCAATAATGCTTATGCAATTGTTAATGTAGCTCAAAGCGATATTCGAGGATATGATGCCACTTCCACGCGAATTGAGGGCGAAGCAATGCAAGTAGATAGAATTGCTCAAAAGTATTTGGATAAATTTACTCCACTTTACCTACAAGGGAAAAATACGACTGTAACCGTTGGGTTTAGTCTTGGATTTTAAATTTGAATTTTCCAGAATTTTGAGTGTTCCTACAATTTCAAATGCGTTTTGGTTGTAATTAATTTCATAAAATAATAGGTTAGTTCTTTAAATTCAGAACTATTTATTTTCTTATTCGTTTTATCCTTATTGATAGTTTTAAAGGGCGTAAGATCACTTTGCTAATGCAAAACAAAATTTACCTTCAAAATCACAAACAAAATGAAAACTCCATTATTAATTGGTATTACGGGTGGCATAGGCAGCGGCAAAACTACTTTGTCCAATCTATTGCGCTCCGAGGGTTTTAAAGTTTACGATTCTGATGTAGAAGCTCGTCGATTACAAAATGAGCACCCACTTATTCGCAAGCAATTGCAAGAATTATTTGGAACGGAAATATATAGTCACAATGGTTTGAATAGAGCAGCATTGGCGCAAATCGTGTTTGGGAAAACGGAGCTGCTAATGCAGTTAAATTCAGTGGTTCATCCCATTGTTTTGGATGATTTTAAATCATGGATAAACACGAATTCTGCCCACAAATTATTGTTTATGGAATCAGCAATCTTGTTCGAAAGCGGGTTTAATTTAGAAGTAGATAAAGTAATACTAACAGTAGCATCTGAAGTTATTCGTATTGCCCGCGTGGTAAAGCGAGATGGAGTAACAACGGAGCAAGTAAAAGCTCGAATTGCACATCAATTGTCTGATAATGAAAAAATCCCTCTCGCGAATTTTATTATTCATTCTGACGATGAAAAACCGTTGATAGACAAAATGAGGAGAATTGTAAGTGATTTGATGAACTGTTGAATAAATAATATGTGGCTCTATTATTTGATAAAAAAACGAGATTGTTTTCTAAAGCAATCTCGTTTTTTTATCCTTATTTTCAACCATAATAACGCGTCAAATCTCAGAAAAAGCGTCCCGCCCGCGATAGCTATCGGGGGCTATCGCGTGGAGTACGCTCCACAAAGTATTTAGGTAAAAACTGAATTTTCAAATTTTAAAACCTCTCAAATCTTTTTTTTAGAATCCAAAACTATAGTCTTTTCCGTATCTCAAATGTTGATTTACAAAGTCTTCTGTATACGAAACGTTCACGTCGATAATTTCGCCTTTTTCATTTTTAAGGGCAGTATATACCGGATTTACAAATCCACGATAAGGAGCAAGGTTCAGTTTTTTATAACGCTCCAATACTTCTGCATGCAAAGATTGGTTTACTTTTACAGCATACATTTCTACCAATTTTTTACCTGCCTCAAAATCACCTGTTGAACGAACACGTTGTATTTCAGCCAAAAGTTGTCCAAATAAATTTCGCACTTTTTTATAGTCATTAATAACTATGAAAGTTTCTCCATTCCGAACCTTAAATTCAATAACATTATCATATTTTCCTTTTTCATATACCCATCCTGCAATTAATTGACGATTGCGCATGTGGGCCTCTTCGATGTTTTTGCCAGGCTGAATACGGGTGAGTTGTGTCATCAAACCATTCATTATAAATTGGTAATACTCCGCTTTATATGCTTCATTGTTAGGAAGCAAAGTTAATTCAACCATTTTGGGGTCGCCCATATAATACAAGCCAAACAAGTCGGCACGGGCTTCTTCTATTGTTGAACCATAAGCTTTTAGAGCGTCTGGATCTACGCCTGGGAGCAATTTTCCAGACCCGTGTCCCAAACATTCGTGCAAGTCGGTATGCAAGTTGTTAGTCATCGAAGCATAATCTTTGGCACGCTTCCGTTCTACATCGCTCCACATAAACTCATCTGCAAAACCATTTCCTAGTGAAGCTTGGTCATAAGCCTCTGTCATGTTTTCAATAGTAACAGATTTTGATCCATAGTCACGACGTATCCAGTTGGAATTTGGAAGATTAATTCCAATTGGAGTAGCAGGATAGCAATCTCCTGCAAGAATTGCAGCAGTAATTACCTTAGCCGACACACCCTTCACGGTTTCTTTCTTAAACTGCTTGTCTACTGGCGAGTTATCTTCAAACCATTGTGCATTGGAACTAATGATTTCGGTACGTTTTGTGGCTTCAATGTTTTTAAAATTTACCAACGACTCCCAACTTGCTTTCATGCCAAGCGGATCACCATAAGTTTCGGTAAATCCATTTACAAAATCAATTTGTGAGTCTAGATCTTGCACCCATTTAATGCTGTAATCGTCATAAGTTTTCAAATCACCGGTTTTGTAAAAATCAATTAATGTGATAATTACATCACGCTGCTTGTCGTTTTCAGCTACGCTTGCTGCTTTTTCCAGCCAACCGATAATTTGCTCAATAGTGGCACTATACATACCACCTACTTTGTAGGTTTTTTCTACTAAAATGCCATTTTCTTTTATCAATTTACTATTCAAACCATACGAAATGGGCGTATTATCAGTTGGATCTTTCATTTTATCATAAAATGATTCTACTTCTGCTTGAGTTACTCCTTCGTAGTAATTGTTGGACGAGGTAAGTATTAAGTCTACACCTTCTGCCTGATTGGTTCGTTTTGGAAAAACGCTGTTGTCGAATAAGATAGGAGTGAGTTTGCTAATAAGTTTTTCAACTGTTTCACCTTTGGCCAACGGTAATTTATTATCATCAATGCTTTTTACAGCTTTTTCAAAATATGCAGCTGTAAACTCAGGAATAAATTTATCCTCAGAATAATGATGATGTATACCATTTCCCATCCACACACGTTTAAGATAAGTGGACAGCTGCTCAAATTCGGTCGTTTTTCTGTCACCTTTGTAATTTAAATATACTGCTTCCAATGTTTTACGAATCGTTAAATTATTTTTGCCATTTTGGTCAAATAAAATATCACGACCTGACAATGCCGCTTCTGTGAGATAATAAATCATCACTTTTTGTTTCAAACTCAGTTTTTCGAAATCGGGAACACGGTATCGTAGTATTTCAATGTCCGCAAATTTATCTACCGTATATTTAAAATCTTCCACGCGGGGAGTTACTGCAATTGTATTGCTTGTCGTAATTAGCAAACCTGCCATACTAATAAGGGTTGTTTTTTTCATTAAATATGTATTTTTGTATTAATAAGCGCAAAATATGTATTTTTTAAAGCGCAAAAGTAAATAACTTTTCAATACCAACAACATTAATACAATTATAAATTATTATTTGTTCATTATTAATTTCTTATTTTTATCTTTGCCCTATGTTAGAAAACTACATTGCTAGCCACATAAAAGAGCAACTTCCGTTCGAACCAACCGTACAACAAGTGGAGCTACTTGATTTGCTAGGTGTTTTTCTGGTTTCTACCGATAAAGACAAAGTTTTTTTGCTTCGCGGTTATGCAGGTACTGGTAAAACGTCGGTGGTAAGTGCTTTGGTGCGAGCATTAAACGCGCTGAAACAAAAAACAGTATTGCTTGCTCCAACTGGTAGAGCCGCCAAAGTAATAGCTAGTTATTCTGGCTTTCCTGCTTTTACTATTCATAAAAAAATTTATCGCCAAAAATCCATGTCGGAATTTCGCTTCCAATTGGCCGACAACCTACAAACTCACACCTTATTTATTGTTGACGAGGCTTCTATGATTTCAAATACAGGAACAGAAACTGCATTTGGTTCAGGCCGATTGCTCGACGATTTAGTGCAGTTTGTGTACAGTAGCGAGGGTTGCAGTTTGCTTCTCTTGGGCGACACTGCACAATTACCACCTGTTATGCAACCACATAGCCCCGCTTTGGAGCGCAACAAATTGCTTGGCTACGGATTGACCTTACACGAATATGTTTTAACTCATGTGGTTCGTCAGGCGCTGGAAAGTGGAATTTTACACAATGCCACATTATTGCGACAGCAGCTAGTGGAAGAAAAAACCAGTGAGTTTCCTCGGTTTCAATTGGATGGTTTTTCGGATATACAGAAACTTGGTGGAATGGAACTGATAGATGAAATTCAACGGTCGTACGATGGAGTAGGAGTGGAGGATACTATTGTGGTTACGCGGTCGAATAAGCGTGCAAATATATACAACAATGGCATTCGCGCCCGCGTAATGATGAAAGAAGAGGAGTTGACCAATGGTGATTTGCTAATGGTAACTCGCAATAATTATTATTGGAACAAACCTTACAAAGAAATAGATTTTATAGCCAATGGCGATATATTACAGGTAGTTAGAGTAGGAAAGCATTATGAGATGTATGGTTTTCGGTTTGTCGATTTATCGTTGCGCTCGTTAGATTATGAGTGGGAAATTGATGCGCGTGTATGGCTTGATGCCTTGCAGTCGGAATCGCCAGCGGCAATGAATGAAATGACCAATAAACTTTTTGCGGCTGTGGCCGAAGATTATCCCGAAATCACGACAAAACGAGAAATGTTTAAAAAAGTATTGGACAATGAGTTTTATAATTCATTGCAAGTAAAATTTGGATATGCTGTTACTTGCCACAAAGCGCAAGGTGGACAGTGGAAAAAAGTATTTATTGACCCAGGTCAAATTGCTGATGATCAGTTGAACAGCGATTTCTATCGTTGGTTATACACAGCTCTTACTCGGGCTACCGAAACTGTTTATTTGGTCAATTTTCCAGATAAAAGTTTTTCAATTTAAAAGTTTATAGGATGTTTAATAAATCAGGAGTATTAGTGAGAATACATATAAGTTTATTGTCCATTTGTTTTTCTTTAAATACATTGGCACAAGATGTTAGCACTAACTTTTTTATGGAAAATGTGCCCACACGCCACACTTTAAATCCTGCATTTCAGCCTTTGGAGCATCTTTATATTGGACTGCCAGTGGTTGGGTTAATGCAAGTGAATGTAGAAAATAATTCAATTTCACTAATGGATATGTATTCCAAACAAAATGAACAGAATATGTGGGTTTTCAACAATCCAAACCGTACCACACAATTTTATGAAGCACTAAAATCAACTACGCTTGTTCGGGCCAATTTTCAAACAAACCTTATCTCGGTGGGCTATAAACAACATAATAATTTTTGGAGTTTTTCACTTACCGAAAAATTGGATAGTAAGATAATCATTCCAAATGAATTTATTCTGTTGGGATATTACTTAATCCCAAGTTTAATTGATAATAGCTTTAATCTTTCGGCATTTCAAGCAGATGTTACATCTTATTCCGAATCGGCAGTTGGTTATGCCACTCGCCTCAGCGACCAATGGTCGGTAGGAGCAAAGTTGAAGTATACATTAGCACTTATCTTGCTAATAACCAATGGACATTCGATGTAAATGGTGCTGCTAATGTGTCAAGTCCCACTCAATTGATTATTGCAGATAACTTTCAAACCATAAAAGTAAATAATCCGAAAAGTATATCTGATTGGTTAAAACCTTCGGGATTGGGTGTTGGAATGGATATTGGAGTAGATTTTAGAGCTACAAAAAATGTAAATCTATATGCATCTATAACTGACTTGGGGTTTATAAGATGGAACAAAAATAGCATAAATCTAGATTATAGTTTTCAGCAAGCATTAAGTAATGAAAACTATATTGTTACTGAAAATAAAATTTATGTAAATAAAACCCTGAGAGACAGCCTCATACTTTCAGTGAAAAATGGAGCTATTTCTAACAACAAATACGCTACATTTACAAGCTCTATGCTTTATTTGGGTGCTGAATATACATTGCCTAATAATTATCTCAGCTTTGGCTTGCTATCCAAAATCTTTGCTTTTAAAAAGGTGCTTAGCCAAGAAATTACTTTTTCTATAAATGCTAAGCCCAACAAATGGCTAAATTCCACCCTTAGTTATTCAGTTTTAAAAAGTAGATATAATGCTTTTGGTGCTGGGCTTAGTTTGAAATTAGGACCTGTTCGTTGGTTTTTTGCAGCCGATTATATCCCTTTTTATGGTGCCACCCTTCCATTGTCTAAATTTGGAGTAAAAAAACTACCTATCGACATGCCAATCACCTATAAAACACAAAGCTACAATATGACAGGTGGAATAATGCTCGTTTTTGACGAACCTAAACGAGATGTAGGATTGATAAACAAGAAAAGGAAACCCAGTACTAAAAAGACTTTTTTTGAACCAAGATCTAGAAATACCTTTCATATAGATTGGGAAAGTCCTCAAAATGGTAGTATACGGTAATGATATTCATTTCATTCCTTATCACATTGGAAAATGAAATAATCGGTAA
>JFJP01040207.1_pt1 | contig 11676 bp, 8 predicted proteins | sample 431651 | NCBI WGS metagenome assembly JFJP01 (sample SAMN02602958, study PRJNA72255) | Microbial mat metagenome, whole genome shotgun sequencing project. | biome: fresh water; feature: sink hole; material: water; isolation source: purple microbial (photo- and chemosynthetic) mats found in... | reverse complement strand
TACTTTTGCCACAATGGATCAGTATAAAACACTATGGGATGGTGAATACAGAGGCGGTCTGCCACTGATCTTCAACTTCATGAACAACCTTTACGGAATGGGCGGCCAGACGATGGGTGAGACTATGGGGTATGATATACTTGCAAGGGTCGGTGCCGGAGTAAATCCCGAGATGATGCACTCTGAACGTGTTGACGGTTATAATCCTCTTGCAGTTATTGATGCTTTCAGACGCAAAAAAGAGATACTTAAAGCAAAATTGGGCCCTGTCTTACTTGATACCTTAACATACAGGATAAGTGGCCACTCGCCATCAGATGCTTCATCTTACAGATCAAAGGAGGAGATAGAGGCATGGCAGCAGGAGGACTCGATCCTTTCATACGGACACCAGCTTGTCATTTCAGGAATTGCTAAAAAAGAACAGCTTGAAAATATTACAACTGAAACAAAAGAACTTCTGTCAAAGATGCTTAAACTGAGTATCGACGATAAGATCTCACCCAGGATCGATATGCAGAAAGATCCGGATTGCATTGGTAAAATGATGTTTTCGAACGGATCGGTTGATAAGATGGAAGAGAGAACTCCTGAGGTGCTTATGCCAATGGAAGAGAATCCGCGCGTAAAATCACTCAAAACCAAAGAACGTTTTTATAAAGACAAGGAAGGTAAACCGGTATCCAAGGCAAGACTATACCAGTTCCGCGATGGAATCTTCGAGGCAATAATAGATCGTTTCTATAAGGATCCTACCCTTGCTGCATGGGGTGAAGAGAACCGCGACTGGGGCGGCGCATTCGCTGTTTATCGCGGACTAACAGAGGCACTCCCCTATCATCGTCTTTTCAATTCACCCATTTCAGAAGGTGCCATAGTTGGAACAGCAATAGGTTACGGCATGTGCGGGGGAAGAGTTATTGCAGAAATTATGTACTGCGATTTTCTCGGACGTTCAGGTGATGAGGTCTTCAACCAGCTTCCTAAATGGCAGGCTATGAGTGGAAATATCATTAAGATGCCTGTTGTAATAAGGGTCTCGGTAGGCTCTAAATACGGGGCTCAGCATTCACAGGACTGGTCATCACTAACGGCTCATATACCGGGATTAAAAGTTGTTTTCCCGGCAACACCATACGATGCAAAAGGACTCATGAATACAGCTCTTCAGGGAACCGACCCGGTAATCTTCTTTGAGAGCCAGAGGATCTATGATATAGGTGAAATGTTTCATACTGAAGGAGTACCTGAGGGTTACTATGAAATACCATTCGGTGAACCAGATATTAAAAGAGCAGGCACAGACCTTACAATCCTCTCAGTTGGTGCAACCTTGTACCCGGCAATTAAAGTGGCAGATATTCTCCAGGAAAAATATGGTCTCAGCGCTGAAGTAATTGATGCCAGATCGCTGGTTCCGTTTAATTATGGTCCTGTTATTGAGTCAGTTAAAAAGACCGGAAGGATAGTTCTTACAAGTGATGCATCAGCCCGTGGCTCATTCCTGAAAGAGATGGCCCAGACAATTACAGAGCTGGCATTTGACGATCTTGACGCACCACCTGTTGTTGTAGGATCGAGAAACTGGATTACACCTGCATACGAAATGGAGGAGTTCTTCTTCCCGCAACCGGAATGGATACTCGATGCCATACACAGCAAAATAATTCCTCTGAAGGGACATCAGCTAAAAACTGATACATCATTGGAAAAAACTGTTTTATTGAATAAAGAAGGAGTCTGATCTCTTTTTGATACCTTTACTTTACAAAAATTAAAATATGGAAAAAGCTATTGATCATATCAAATCGAAAGCAGGCTTTATAATTGACATGGATGGTGTTATCTATCATGGAAATAAGCTGCTTCCCGGAGTGACAGATTTCCTTGCATGGCTGGAAGCCTCCGGGAAAAGCTATCTTTTCCTTACCAACTCAAGTGAGAGGACTCCCAAGGAGCTCCATGAAAAAATGAAAAGACTGGGAATTACTATTGGAGAGGAGCACTTCTATACAAGTGCACTTGCAACCGCGAGTTTTCTTGCAAATCAGAAACCAAATGGAAGTGCCTATATAATTGGTGACGCGGGCCTCATACATGCCTTATACAGTGTCGGTTATACAGTAAATAATGTCAGTCCCGATTATGTGGTTGTCGGCGACACACACAGCTACAATTTTGAAAAGGTTGAACTGGCAGTAAACCTCGTTTTAAAAGGAGCCAAGCTGATTGGAACCAATCCCGATGTAAGCGGACCAGTTGAAGTAGGTATTACTCCATCAACAAAAGCCCTTATTGCTCCTATAGAGATAGCTTCAGGCAAAAAAGCATATTATGTAGGCAAACCGAATCCGCTGATGATGCGCAGTGCACTAAAAAGACTGGGTGTAAAACGTGAAGATGCGATCGTCATAGGAGACCGTATGGATACTGATGTAAGATGCGGACTTGAGTCTGAGATAGATACATTGCTTGTGCTGAGCGGAATAACAGATGAAAGTGAGATTGATAATTTCCCCTACAGACCCCGCTATGTTCTGAATGGTGTTATTGACCTGGTAAAATAGTAACTGGTATGGCATTCCTGACAAAGTATAAAAAGGAACGAAAAGAAGTTGCCTCTTTTATGAGACGGCTTTATAATCATGGTCTTACTACCACATCAGGAGGCAACATCAGTTATCGCATATCTCAGGAAATAATACTGATAACTCCTTCAGCCACTGATAAGGGCAGAATGAAATGGAAAGAAGTAGGGATGATGTCAATTCTCGGCGAAAACCTGACCCCTGATCTTAAACCATCAATAGAGTCAGAGATGCACCTTTCGATATACCGTAAGAATAAAGATGTCATTGCAGTTGTACATGCCCATCCTGTATTTGCTTCTTCATTTACAGCAATGAAGTGTAATATAGACACTAATCTTACAGCCGAGGCAGCTGCAATACTTGGTACTCCGCTCATTGTGCCTTATGCTCTGATGGGAACTTCCGGTCTTGCAGCAATTGTTTCTGATAGTATTAAGAAATCCGATGTTCTTCTCCTTGAAAATCATGGTGTTCTTACTACCGGTGCAAGTCTGTTACAGGCATTTGACAAAATAGAAGTTCTTGAGAATGCTGCAAAAATGACCATCATAACAGATCTGTCAAAGAAAAAAAGTCCTTTAACCAAATCAAGGATCCTTGAAATTGAAAAAATATTCAGATGATTAAAGGAGTGCTCTTTGATATGGATGGAGTACTTGTTGATTCAGAATCATATATATCTATGGCTGCAATCCTCATGTTCAAAGAGCTTGGGATAAATGCATTACCTGAAGATTTCAAGCCATTTACAGGTATGGGTGAGAACAGGTATATCGGAGGTGTAGCTGAAAAGTACGGAATAGTTGTAGATATTGAAGAAGTAAAAGCAAGAACATACCAGATTTATGAGAAACTGGTAACCGGCAAATTATCGCCTCTGCCCGGAGCCCATGAGTTCATCGGCAAATGTATTAACAGAGGCTTTAAACTTGCACTTGCGACCAGTGCCGACAGGATCAAAATGGAAGTCAATCTCAGGGAAATAGGTTTACCTGCAGGTAAGTTTAATTCGATAATTACCGGACTCGACGTGGAGAATAAAAAACCGGCACCTGATATTTACATAATGGCAGCAAAAAGCATCGGATTAGAACCAAATGAATGTTTGGTTGTTGAAGATGCAGTAAGCGGATTAAAGGCAGGCAAAGCAGCCGGTTGCAGATGTCTGGCAGTAACAACATCTTTTGATGCAGAGGCACTGTCTGAAGCAGACTGGATATGTGAGTCGCTTCTCGATGTGCCTGATGAAGTATTGAATTGGTAAAAAAACCTCTCCCCAACCCCTCCCCCAGGAGGGAGGGGCTTAAAAAAAGTAATATTATGGAATATAGATTACTCGGACAATCAGACATTAAAGTCTCCGAACTTGCATTCGGGGCATGGGCTATCGGAGGATGGATGTGGGGCGGAGCAGATTCAAAAGAAGCCATAAAAGCTATTGAAACTGCTATCGATCATGGAATGACTACCATAGATACAGCAGCAGTATATGGCTTTGGATTAAGTGAAGAGCTAACCGGTAAAGCCATTAAAGGAAAAAGAACACAGGTTCAGGTTCTTACAAAATTTGGATTGTCATGGAGTGAAAAGAAAGGGGAATTCTTCTTCTCATCTGAGGATAATTCAGGAAAACCTGTCGACATTTACCGCTATTCATCAAAAGAGAAGGTTATAAGTGACTGCGATCTGAGTCTGAAGAGGCTCGGGACCGATTATATCGACCTGTATCAGATCCATTGGGCCGATCCGACTACACCTGTGTCTGAAACTATGGAAGCACTAGCGATTCTTCTTAAACAGGGTAAGATAAGAGCCGGAGCCGTGTGCAACTACTCTAAAGAACTGATGGAAGATGCGGAAAAAACATTCCCTATTGCTTCCAATCAGGTTCCTTACAGCATGGTTAACAGGGGTATTGAGAAGGACGTAGTTCCTCATTGCATTGAAAAAAATGTTGGAATACTTGCCTATAGTCCTCTCCAACGTGGCCTGCTGACAGGCAAAATAAAGAAGGATCACAAGTTCAACGATGGAGATACCAGACCAAATACACCTTATTATAAAGAGCCGAACCTGTCAAGGATTATTGAACTGACAGAAAATCTTAAGAAAATTGCTGACGATAGAAAGGTTACAATATCTCAGCTTGTACTTAACTGGACGCTTCAGCAACCTGGCATAACATGTGCACTGGCAGGTGCAAGGAATGCCGTACAGGTTCTTGATAATGTAAAAGCAGCTGATTTCCGCTTGTCAGAGGAGGAGATCGGGAAAATAAATGAACACCTTTCGGAACTTAAAATAGAAACAAAAATATAGAAACAGGCATGAAGAATTTCCTTGAAGAGTATCCGGCACCTGAGGTGATGGCTAAAGAAATAAACGGATTATCGCTTCCCGTCTTTCGTGAGGCAAATGGCCATATTCATACTCCTTATTCATTCAGTGCCTTTTCAGATCTGGATGCTGTTTTTAAAATGGCGAAGGAAGAAAAAATTGCTGTACTGGGAATTAACGATTTTTACGTAACCGATGGCTATGATTCTTTTCTGAAAGGATGCATCAATAATAAAATATTTCCTCTCTTCAATATAGAATTTATCGGACTCATGAAAGAGGAGCAGAAAAATGGAATAAGAATAAATGATCCGAATAACCCCGGGAGGATCTACTTCAGCGGCAAAGGTCTTGATTATCCGTTCCACACAGGATTTATGCTAAGAAAACAACTAAAAAGTGTTATTCAGGAGAGCCAGGTCCAGATAAAAGCAATGATTTCAAAACTCAATGGCCTAATCCGGGCAGAAAATCCTTCTCTTGCACTCTCTTACGAAATAATTAAAAGTAAATATGCACACAATCTGGTAAGGGAACGTCACATTGCGAAAGCTCTCAGGCTTGATGCAGTGGAACATTTTTCAACACCTGAAGAGAAGATCCGATTTCTTGAAAAGCTTTACGGAGGCAAAAAATCGAAAGCTGATCTGTCCAACCCCGCTGCTCTTGAGAATGAAATACGTTCAAACCTGATGAAGAGCGGAGGAGCGGCATTTGTTGAAGAGGATGAAAGTTCATTCCTCGAACTGAAAAAAATAGTTAAAATTATCCTGAAAGCAGGTGGCATACCATGCTATCCTGTTCTCCTTGATGATCCTGCAGGTAAATGCACAGAATTTGAAGAGGATCCTGAAAAACTGTATCAGGCATTGAAAGGGCTCGGAATTGAATGTATTGAACTTATCCCGGGCAGAAATGATCTTAATATTATGAAAAAGTTTGTAGAGTTTTTTCATAACAAAGGCTTTATAATAACATTTGGTACTGAGCATAATACCCCTGAGATGATCCCTCTTACTGTAAGTACAAGAGGATCAATTGCTCTTGATGAAAAGCTGAAAAAGATTGCGTGGGAAGGTGCCTGCATAATTGCTGCTCACCAATACCTTCGGGCCGACGGCCGGCAGGGTTATGTTCTGCCCGACGGGAAACACAGCGTTGATCAGAAGAAGGAACTTGCCAGTCTTGGAAAACTTGTTATTGAATACTATTTAAACAAGAACTAAAATGAAACCGGAGATAAAGGAACTTATTGAGATTTCGAAGTTTTATGGAAGTAACAATGATTATGTTATTGCCGGAGGCGGTAATACTTCATTTAAGGATAATGAGACAATATGGATTAAAGCCAGCGGGCAATCACTGGCAGAGCTTTCGGAAGATGGACTGGTAGCACTGAACAGGGAAAAACTTCATGTAATATCATCAAAAGTCTATTCTGAAAATTCATCCGAAAGAGAACAGCAGGTACTTGCAGACATGTTTCTAAGTATTCTTGAACCTGGCAAAAACAAACGCCCGTCTGTTGAGACATCTTTACATGAGATAATTCAATATAAGTTCGTTGTTCACCTCCACCCTACCCTGATCAATGGAATACTATGCAGCAGGAATGCAAAGAGCCTCACTAACAAATTGTTTGGAGAGAGTGTTCTTTTTGTACCCTATATTGATCCGGGATATACACTGTTTAAAAAACTTGAGTCTGAAATCATTTCATACAGAGAGAAAAACGGAAACGATCCTAAAATCATTTTTCTTGAGAACCATGGTTCCTTTGTGGGAGCTGATTCAACAGATGAGATAAGGGAAATATACAATGATATCATAAGCAAAATAAGTTCACAGATCTCTCCTGTTTCAGGGATTGAACAATTACCTTATAATCCGCTGCTTAACAAAGTATTACCCGGATTAAGAATGATACTTTCGGGAGATCAGCCGGGCGTAATCAGATTCCGTCATAATTCTCTGATTGCAAAATTTTACCAGAACCAGCAGGAGTTTCACAAGATCTCACTCCCGCTCACCCCTGATATAATTGTTTACTGCAAAACGCGATATCTGTTTATTGAACAATCTGGTACTGCAGATAAGATTCTTGATTCAGTAAAGTACCAGCTTCCTCATTTTATAAATGAATATGGCTATTCTCCAAAAGTCATAATTATCAAGGACATGGGAGTATTTGCAATAGCAGATAGTTATACATCTTCTGAGGCTTGTCTCGATGTCTATGAAGACCTTATAAAGATCAGTTACTATGCATCTCAATGTGGGGGTATTAAATTCCTTACCCCGGAACAGGTAGCATTTATTGATCAGTGGGAAGTTGAAAACTACCGGAGAAAAGTATCGCAGTCAGCTGGCGCCGGAAACAGTTTAAATAATAAAATTGCAATTGTAACAGGAGGGGCACAGGGCTTTGGAGCCGGCATTGCTGAGTCTCTTTTTAAACTGAAAATAAATGTAGTTATAGCAGATTGGAACGAGGCTACCGGTACTGCATTTGCTCAAAGCCTGTCATCGGGAAAGACTTCCAATAAAGCTGTCTTTATCAAGACAGATGTGTCTGATCCTGATTCTGTTAAGGACCTGATTATTCAAACTGTCAAGGAATTTGGAGGTCTCGATCTGATGGTCAGCAACGCAGGGATACTGAGGGCCGGCGGACTGGATGAGATGGATCCTGATACTTTTGCAAAAACAACGGATGTGAACTATAACGGTTACTTCCATTGTGCCAAATATGCATCGGAAGTGATGAAACTTCAGAACAATGAAAGACCTGAGTATTTCACAGATATCATACAGATCAATTCGAAATCCGGTCTGAGAGGCAGCAACCGAAACTTTGCATATGCGGGTGCCAAATTCGGAGGCATCGGTCTTACCCAGTCGTTTGCGATGGAACTAGCTCCCAGCAGAATAAAGGTAAATTCTATTTGTCCGGGCAATTTTTATGAGGGTCCGCTATGGTCCGACCCTCAAAATGGGCTTTTCGTACAGTACCTGAAAACAGGTAAAGTGCCAGGTGCCAGAAATATTGATGATGTCAGAAAATTTTATGAGGATCAGGTCCCGATGAAAAGAGGCTGCCGGCTAGAGGATGTAATGAAAGCTTTGCTATATATTGTCGATCAGGAGTATGAAACTGGTCAGGCGGTACCGGTTACCGGTGGGCAGGTGATGCTGGGATGAGTAATGTATTATGTATAATAGATGATAGATGATGGGGTGATGGGGTGAAAAGGAGAATGGGTGATTTTAACTCCGTGAATCTCCGTGTTCTTCGTGTCTCCGTGGTTTTAAAAGATCAAATTATGAAAACAAAAGCAGTAAGAATATACGGGAAGAAAGATTTAAGGCTTGAAGAATTTGAACTTCCTGAGCTGAAAGATGATGAGATACTTGCACATGTGATTTCCGACAGCATCTGTATGTCATCACATAAGGCTGCATTGCAGGGCGCTGATCATAAGCGTGTTCCGGATGATATTCATATTAATCCTACAATCATTGGTCATGAATTTGCAGGAGTAATAGTTGAGGTCGGAAAAAAATGGCAGCATAAATTCCGGAAGGGACAGAAGTTTTCAATTCAGCCAGCCATGAATCACATGGGGACACTGGAAGCACCCGGGTATTCATTTCATTATATTGGCGGAGATGCTACTTATGTAATTATACCTCCAATCGTTATGGAAGCTGACTCTCTCCTTCCATACGACGGCGAAGCTTTTTTTCCTGCATCACTCTCAGAACCAATGTCATGTATTGTCGGGGCATTTCATGCAAGCTATCATATTCCTCCTGGCACCTATGTACATGAGATGGGTATCCGTAAAGGTGGTAAAATGGCTATCCTGGCAGGTGTCGGTCCTATGGGGCTGGGAGCAATTGATTATGCCCTGCATCAGGACCGGAAACCCGGATTGCTTGTTGTAACTGATATTGATGATAACCGTTTATCAAGAGCTGCCTGCCTTTTCACACCAGAGCATGCAGCAAAAGAGGGTATTAAACTTATCTATACAAACACTGCAAAAATGAAAGATCCTGTAAAATACATGCGGGAACTTACAGGAGGAACAGGTTTCGATGATGTTTTTGTTTTTGCCCCGGTGAAACAGGTTGTTGAACAGGGAGATGCGATACTGGGAATTGATGGGTGCCTCAACTTTTTTGCCGGACCAACCAATCCGGAATTTAAAGCAGAATTTAATTTCTATAATGTCCATTATGCTTTCACTCATATAGTTGGCACATCAGGAGGTAACACTGATGACATGATAGAATCACTGAAAATGATGAGTGAAGGGAAGATCAATCCTGCAGTGATGATAACACATATTGGCGGACTGGATGCAGTGGTTGAAACAACATTGAACCTGCCCCAGATCCCGGGAGGCAAAAAGCTCATCTACACCAACATATCTATGCCGCTGGTTTCGCTTTACAAGTTAAAGGAAATGGGAAAGGATAATAAATTATACGCAGGATTGCACGAAATTGTTTCAAAAAACGACTATATCTGGTCGCTTGAGGCGGAGAAGTTCCTTCTGGAGAATGCTAAACCAATTTAAGAATCAAATCCATTAACCACAAAGGGCACAAAGGATTTACACAAAGGATCACAAAGTGCTACAAATCATCAATTTCCCTTTGTGTTCTTTATTTCAGCTTTGTGTTCTTTGTGGTTAAAAAATCTAAAATCTGTCTATAATTTTGCTTTTTTAGCAAATTCCTCAGAAATATAATTCTCATAACTCATACAAACATGAGTTGCAAAATCAACTGCTGAAGTAATTATCTTGCTCCACTCCTTCTCACCAATCAGATGTAACTGATCACCTGCTATTTTGTTTTTATAAATTGATGTCAGCATACCGGCATTGAAATTATCTCCTGCACCTATAGTACTCACAGGCTTGATCTTATGGACAGGGAATTTACCTGAGAATGATAAAGTTCTTACATATACTCCATCTACGTTTGCAGTATAAACAAGCGACTTGCAGTATTTTTTAGCAATGTCCCATGCCTCATCTGGAGTGTTGGCCCCAAATATATTTTTAAAATCCTCATCCGACCCCCTGAGAAGAGTTGCCATCTTCATGTTTTCGATTATCAGTGGCTTCAGAGTATCAAGTTCAGAAACATGTGTCGGACGGAAATTAGGGTCATAAAGAATAAAGCCGCCATTGTCATGTGCACTTTTAATAAATTTTTTAAACTTATCCCTTATCTCAGGCCATATGGCGTAAAATGATCCGCACTGGACAATATCATCCTTTTTGATTTCAGGGAATTTGATATCCAATCGCTTCTCAGGGAAATCTTTATAAAAGGTATAGGAGGCATCATTTTTTTCATTCAGAAATGCAAGCGCCAGAGAGGTACTGCCATCCCGGAACCGGTGAACTGAGGATGTATTTACCCCGTTATCTTTCAGAAATTTATCAATAAGATCGCCAACATTATCCTGTCCGTATTCACTTATGAAAGATACAGGCAAACCCATTCTTCCCATCGACACTACACTGTTAAGGACTGATCCTCCGGCCTTTGCAGCCTGAGGCTGACCATCTTTAAAAATTATGTCGAGGACTGTTTCACCTATTCCGTAAATTTTTCTCATATGATTAGTATTATATGTGGTGAATTTACTAAAAAAAAATTATGGCACAAGGGGGTAATGGTTTTACGGCATAATGGCATAACGGCATTACGGCATTTTAAGAGACTTCAAGACTTGCAAGACCGCAAGACTGCAAGACATAATTAAGAAATATCTATATTTGTTTCAAATACTGATTCTATGCAAGCAATGATGCTCACCGGGATAAGACAGATGGAGATGAAAGAGATCCCTGAACCTGTAATAATAAATCCAAATGATGTTAAAATAAAAATGTCTGTTCTGGGAATATGCGGATCAGATATTCATTATTATACTCAGGGACAGATCGGTTCCCAGAAAGTTGAGTATCCGTTTGCAGTGGGTCATGAAGGTGCCGGTGTAGTAACTGAAGTTGGGAATGCAGTAACCAGAGTCAAGCCCGGAGATAAGATTGCGATAGAACCGGCGATGCCTTGCTGGGAATGTGACCAGTGCCTGGCAGGCAGACATCATACATGTCGTAAGCTCAGGTTCCTTGGGTGCCCCGGACAGGCAGAGGGATGTCTGATGGAATATATTGTAATGCCAGAGGAGAGTTGTTTCCCTCTTAAAGGTAATATGACACCCGATCATGGCTCAATATCTGAACCACTTGCAATTGGAGTTTATGCAGTGAAGAAATCCGGAGGTGTAAGGGATCTTAAAATAGGAATTTTAGGATTCGGTCCTATCGGTATGAGTGTTATGCTTGCTGCAAAAGCCCAGGGGGTTGAAAGTGTTTATGTTACTGATAAAATTGATCCGCGACTCTCAATTGCAGGCAGAGAAGGTGCGACTTATACAGGTAATCCTCTGAAATCTGATGTAGTGACAGAAGTTCTAAAAAGCACAAAACTTGGTCTCGATATAGTTTTCGAATGCTGCGGTCAGCAGGAAGCACTGGATCAGGCTGTTGACATGCTTAAACCGGGAGGAAAACTTGTAGTTGTAGGAATTCCTGAATTTGAACGTTGGTCGATGAATGTTGAGACGACAAGACGAAGAGAGATCTCACTGCAATTCATCCGCCGGCAGGTAGATTGCGTTGAATCTGCGCTCGAAATGATGGAGACAGGAAAGATAAAT
>JFJP01050977.1_pt1 | contig 11678 bp, 8 predicted proteins | sample 431651 | NCBI WGS metagenome assembly JFJP01 (sample SAMN02602958, study PRJNA72255) | Microbial mat metagenome, whole genome shotgun sequencing project. | biome: fresh water; feature: sink hole; material: water; isolation source: purple microbial (photo- and chemosynthetic) mats found in... | reverse complement strand
CAATACATCAATGTGGTTGACGAAAACACCATCGAAGGATGGATTCAATGCACTCCAGAAGGTGGCGGTTTCGGAAATGGCTGGGGAAACAGCAACTACACCGTGTTTTTCTATTCTCAGTTCAGCAAACCGCTGAAGAATTTTGGGGTCTGGAGCGCCAATATTCCTGAAACCTGGATCCGGAAAAACGATCAGGTTTTCAGCGAAAAATATGATTCCATCGTCAAAAATGCCGAAATTATAAATGGATGCATGGAAAAGGAAGGAAAGCACCTGGGTTTTTATACTGAATTCGAAACCAAGGACAATGAGCAGGTCATCTTCAAATCAGGAATTTCGTTTACCAGCATCGACGGCGCAAAACAAAACCTAAAAAAAGAGATTTCGGGCTGGGATTTTGATCAAACGCTGAACCGGACAGAATGGCTCTGGGACAAAGCGCTCCGGAAAATCACAATTACAGGCGGAAGTGACGAACAACAGAAAATATTTTACACCACGCTGTACCACACCATGTTCGAACCTCGAAAAATTGCTGATGCCGATGGTACTTATATTGGTGCTGACCTGCAAATTCATACACAAACTACTTTCAACAAACGTAGCATGTTCAGTGGTTGGGATGTATTCCGGGCGCAATTTCCGCTGCAAACCATTATTCAGCCTGAAGTTGTGAGCGACATGATTAATTCGCTTATTGAAATGGGTGACCAAAGTGGCAAAAAATACCTTGCAGCCTGGGAATTGCTTAACAATTATTCTGACCCGATGATGGGAAATGCCGGGGTAAATATGATGGTAGATGCATACATGAAAGGAATCCGCAACTTCGACATTGATAAAGCCTATGAGTATGCCGTAAATGGTTGCGAACGGACCGGAAACGGAGACAAAGGCTATTCTGAAAACCTTTCGAAAACCTTCGAGAACAGCTATTCCGAATGGTGTTTGGCACAACTGGCAAAGTCCTTGGGTAAAACCGCCGATGCAGAAAAATATGAACGTCTCTCATCGAGCTACAAAAACCTATACGACCCTTCGGTAGCATGGTTCAGGGTAAAAGATGCCAACGGAAACTGGACTGACTGGCCACAAAAGGGTATGATGGAACCCTACTATGGCTGCTCTGAGGCCAACCCATTGCAGCAATGCTTTTTTGTACCGCACGATGTGGATGGCTTTGCTGATTTAATTGGCGGAAAATCCCGTGCCATTACTTTGCTTGATACTTTAATTGAAAATGCTTCCCCCGATTTCTATTGGAACTGGTATTACAACCACTCGAACGAAACTGGCCAGCATTCCATGTTTTTGTACAACCGGTTAGGCGCTCCCTGGCTGACGCAAAAATGGGTGCGCGAAGTTTGCAACCGAGCATACCGCAATCAGATTGAAGGATATTGCGGCGATGAAGATTCCGGGCAACTTTCAGCCTGGTATGTGATGGCTTCAACCGGACTGTATATGGTTTGCCCGGGCGACAACCGTTATGAAATTTGCAGTCCTATATTCGATAAAGTGAGCTACCAGATTGGTGAATTCTACGGAAAAGGAAAAATCTTCGAAATCATTACGCACAACAATTCAGCTCAGAACTGCTACATCCAATCGGCCAAACTGAACGGAAAAACATTAAATAAATGCTGGATTACCCATTCTGACATCATTTCAGGAGGAACCCTGGAACTTGAAATGGGCAATCAGCCAAATAAAAATTGGGGAATTGAAAAGGAATAATTCAAGATGTAATAATAGACCGATAAAAGTACAGATTATGAATAAATTAGCTACGTTAGTTCTGGCATTTGCCACTTTGTTGTTTTTACAACCAAAACAAATTCATGCACAGCAACAAGAACCACAAAGTATTCAGTTTGATGGCAAAACAGTGCCAAATTTCGATTACTACCACGGACAATTGAAACCTGCATTTGGGGTACACAATATTCAGGTGTTGCGTGCAAACCGTGAGCGTCCTGAACTGGCCGACAATTTTGGCTGGACTTACAATCACGCCCAAATGATTTCGTACTGGAACAATACATTTTATCTGGAATACCTGAGCAATGTAAAAAGCGAACACACGCCACCTTCGCAAACCTTGCTTACCACCTCGAAAGATGGATACTCCTGGACCAAGCCGGTGGTGATTTTTCCGCCCTACGAAATTCCGGAAGGAACCATAAAAAAGGGCGGTTCTGGCGATTCGAAGCCAACCCCAAAAGGCATGTTTTCACAAGTACATCAACGAATGGGATTTTACACAGCCAAAAGCGGCCGGCATTTGGTGCTGGCTTTTTATGGAATTAGTATTGACACCGATAGCCCGAATGATGGACGCGGAATTGGCCGCGTAGTTCGTGAAATTAACAAGGACGGTACATTCGGCGAAATCTTTTTTTTACGTTACAATGTAAGTCAGGGCTGGAATGAAAAAAACACCAAATATCCTTTTTATAAATCGGCTAAGGACAAAGGTTTTGTGCAGGCTTGTGATGAATTGCTGGCCGACAAATTAATGATGATGCAGATGTGGGAAGAAGCCGACCGAGGCGACCCGTTGATTGTGCTCAACGAAAGCCTGAAGGCATTCAGCTATTACCACATAACCGACAGCAAAGTGGTTGGCCTGTGGAAATGGGCGAAAGGCGCTATCAGCAATGATAACGGAAAAACCTGGGGACCGCGTGTCGATATTCCTGGACTGGTTACCGCTGGCGGCAAAATCTGGGGACAAAAAACCTCTGACGGGAAATATGCCACGGTTTACAATCCAACTGCCTCGTGGCGTTGGCCGCTGGCGCTTTCCACTAGCGCCGACGGAATTCATTACAACAATATGCTGCTGGTTCATGGCGAAGTGTCACTTCCTCGTTATGGCGGACTTTACAAAGATTACGGCCCGGCTTATGTCCGCGGAATTGAGGAAGGAAACGGCATCGTTCCCGATAAAAATATGTGGCTGACTTATTCGCTCAGCAAAGAAGATATATGGGTGGCAAAAGTCCCTGTTCCAATAATTGATGAGGTTACCGAACAGGTGAACGACGTTTTTAACACCATGCCCAATGGCGATGAATTGAACTACTGGAACATTTACTCACCAGTTTGGGCGCAGGTGAACATTCAGAAATCGGCTGACGGTGCAAAATGTTTGGCGCTAACCGATGGCGAACCTAACGATTATGCCAAGGCGCAACGCCTGTTTCCGGCAAGCAAAAACTTTAAAATTGAGTTGGAACTTTTACCAATAGCCGGAAACAACGGCATACTCGAAATCGAAGTTCAGGACGAAAGAGGCACTGCCCCTTTCCGCTTTGTGTTCGATCAGAATGGTTCAATTGGCTTTACAGATGGCAAGGAAACATTCCGGAAAATTGCAAAATACGAACAGTCGGCCTGGTGTAAATTACTGATTAGTTGTAACAATGGGAAATATACAGTTTCGTTAAATGACGAGGCACCAATTTCAATTTATGCTGTTTTTCCAACACTGGCTCCTGAACGGATGGTTTTCCGTACCGGAAGTGAACGTCGCTGTTTGGGCGTTGGAGCATCCTTCCCCTACAATGATCAGCCAAATGTTTCCGATCCCGACCCAAATCCGGCGAAATACCTGATCAGGAGTGTGAAAACTTCGGCATTATAGGAAAAGGGAAAAAGGAGAAACTGAGACTGAAGATTGGAGAAATGATGAACTAGCTTTTTTAAGCCTTACCCTTTGGGGGAGGTTTTGAGGGGGCTTAAATTATAAACATATGAAGAATAAAATTATAGTCATTGGAAGTTCTAACACCGACATGGTGATTAAAACGCACAAATTTCCGGCGCCCGGAGAAACTATTTTGGGTGGTAAATTCCTGATGAATCCGGGTGGAAAAGGAGCCAATCAGGCGGTTGCCGCGGCAAGATTGGATGGCGATGTGGTTTTTATTGGCAAAATTGGAACCGATATTTTCGGGAAACAGGCTGTCCGCTTGCTTGAGTCGATGCCAAAGGCGAAAACAGTATTGTAGTGGCTCCGGGTTCAAACGGCACTTTCTCAGTATCCGATTTTGAGGCTGCCATTTCAGTTCTGGATGATGCTGAACTTGTGGTGATGCAACTCGAAATTCCGGTTGATGTGGTTGAACACATTGCCAAAATTGCTCATTCAAGAGGAATCAAAGTTATCCTGAATCCGGCTCCGGCAGCCAAACTTTCCGACGAGCTGCTTCAGAACTTATACCTCATTACCCCCAACGAAACGGAAGCCGAGTTACTCACCGGAATTCATATTACCGACCATGATTCTGCTTTAAAGGCAGCCCAAATACTGCAATCGAAAGGTGTTGTAATGGTAATCATTACGCTGGGTGCATCTGGAGCTTTTGTACTTCAGGATGGACATTCTGAAATTATTTCGGCTCCGCTGGTGCAAGCTGTTGATAGCACAGCAGCCGGCGATACTTTCAATGGAGCTTTGGCAGTGGCCATTTCTGAAGGGAAAACCATTCAGGAAGCTATCATTTTTGCCAATCGGGCTGCCGCTATTTCGGTGACGCGGATTGGCGCTCAGGCATCGGTGCCTTATCGCAATGAACTAACGAATTAATGTATCTGGAATGGTAAATAAACTACAGGTTTTCATCTTGTTGCTTTCGTTTGGCTTGATTGGCTTAAATTGTTTTGGGCAAAAGCAAAATTTCTCTTTAAGCAAAGCCGAACTTCAGGATAAAATCAAAGGTGGATGGGCCGGTCAGTTAATTGGCTGTACCTTTGGTGGCCCGACGGAATTCAAATTTAAAGGAACAATTATTCCTGATAACCAACCAATAGCTTGGGGAAATCAGTGGTGTACCTGGTGGTTCGATAATATTCCCGGTTTATACGACGATGTAGCGGTTGACCTTACTTTTGTTGAAGTAATTGAAAAAGAAGGAATTAAAGCTAAGGTATCTTCGTTTGCCAATTCGTTTGCTCACGGAAATTTTCACATTGCACACGCCAACCAACAGGCACGATACAATATTTTAAAGGGTATCCTTCCTCCGGCTTCGGGGTACTGGGAGAATAATCCACATTCCGATGATTTGGATTTTCAGATTGAAGCCGATTTTATAGGTTTAATGTCGCCAGGAATGGTAAACGTGTCAACTAATTATTGCGACAGTATCGGGCATATCATGTGCTATGGCGATGGCTGGTACGGAGGCGTTTATGTGGCTTCAATGTATTCGTTGGCTTTTGTTTCGAAGGATATGGAATTTATCGTTTCGGAGGCTTTAAAAACATTGCCCAAACAATCTGATTTTTATAATTGCATCAACGATGTGATTGGATGGTGGAAGGAAAACCCGGATGATTGGAAAATGACATGGAAGTTCTGCAGCGATAAATGGTCGAATGATAAAGGTTGCCCAATGTGTGTTTTCGATGCCGGAAATATTGATGCAAAACTCAATGCGGCATACATTGTAATTGGCTTGCTTTATGGCAAAGGCGATTATGGTTTAACCATGGAAATCAGCACGCGATGTGGGCAGGATTCCGATTGTAATCCGGCCAATGCTGGGGGTATTCTCGGAACTTTTCTTGGATACAGCAAAATTCCTGAATACTGGAAATCGCCTGTTTATCCGGTGGAAGACCGAAAATTTGTGTGTACAACCCTTTCACTTAACGATATTTACGTGCTTGGAATGAAACATGCACTTGAAAATCTGAAACAAAATGGAGCATCCATCAGCGGAGACATCATTACAATTCCTTGTCAGCCAATTAAACCTGTACGTTTTGAAGAAGGCTTTGCCAATCATTTTCCCAAAGAAAGATATCCCATAAAGAAAGAGCTCAATGAAATAACCAGCGAACTAAATTTTGAGTTTGAGGGCATTGGCTTTCTACTCGATGGAGAAGCCCAGAGAGTGTATCCCGGCGATTATAATTTTCAGGTCGAAATGTATATCGATGGGAAATTTGAAGAGCTATTTTCCATGTCAACTGACGAAAATATTCGTAAATATGGATTTGCATGGAAGTATAATTTGCCTGATGGAAAGCATCATGTAAGATTGAAAGTGCTAAATCCAGTAAAAAATTTTAAGATTCGAACCTTCGACATCATTACTTACGGGTCTGTAGAAATTATAAATGCATTAAAAATTAATGGATTATGAAAAAAATACTCGCGTTACTTGTTTTATTTCTGGTTATATGTAATGCGATAATCATCGCAGCTCAAACTTCAAAATCGACCATCACCAAATCCGAACTTCAGGATAAAATAAAAGGTGGCTGGGCTGGTCAGGTGATTGGATGCACGTTCGGCGGACCAACCGAATTCAAGTTTCGTGGAACTATGATTCAGGATTATCAGGCCATTCCGTGGGACAAGCAACGCTGCAAATGGTGGTTCGACAACGAACCTGGATTGTACGACGATGTTTACATGGACCTCACCTTTGTGGATGTGTTTGAAAAAGAAGGGCTTGATGCTCCGGCCAAGTCGCACGCGCTGGCTTTTGCCAATGCTGAATACAAACTGTGGCACGCTAATCAAGGCGCACGGTACAACATTTTAAGAGGAATCATGCCTCCTGAATCGGGAAACTGGGTAAACAATCCACATGCCGAGGATATTGATTTTCAGATTGAAGCCGATTTTGCCGGATTAATGTCGCCCGGAATGGTGAATGTTTCATCGGCCATTTGCGATAAGGTTGGGCATATCATGAATTACGGCGACGGCTGGTATGGTGGCGTTTATGTTGCGGCCATGTATTCGCTCGCTTTTACATCGGACAACGTGGAATATATTGTTGCTGAAGCTTTGAAATCCATTCCGCAGCAATCTGAATTTTACAAGTGCATGAACGATGTGATTGGCTGGCACAAAAAATATCCAAGCGATTGGAAGCAAACCTGGTTCGAATGTCAGAAAAAATGGTCGGAAGAAGTGGGTTGCCCCGATGGTATTTTCGATGGCTGGAATATAGATGCCAAAATCAATTCGGCTTACATCATCATCGGTTTGCTCTACGGAAACGGCGATTTTGGCAAAACCATGGAAATAAGTACCCGTTGCGGACAGGATTCGGATTGCAATCCGGCCAGTGCAGGCGGTATTCTGGGTACTATTATGGGTTACAGCAAAATTCCTGAATACTGGAAAGCGCCGGCTCAGGTTGTCGAAGACATTAATTTTAAATACACAAGCATGTCACTCAATTCCGTTTACCGGATTGGCAACAAAAAGCCTGTAAAACTTGAAGTTGGCTTTGAAGGTCATTTTCCGAAAGAAAAAACGGGACTGGACAAATATCTCGATTGCAAAACTCCGGAAATCAGTTTTGAGTTTGAAGGCAATGGTTTCGCATTGGCCGGACAATCGGAACGGACTACCGGCAGCGGCGAGCACAACTCCAAAATCGAAATGTACATGGATGGCAAAAAAATTGATGTCTTTGAAATGTCAACCGATTTCCGAATCCGCAGGCACGAGCTGGGCTGGGCCTATCAACTGCCCGAAGGCAAACATCAGGTCAGTTTCAAAATTCTGAACCCCAAAGATGGTTTCCGGATTTGGGTAAGGGAATTGATTACCTATACTTCCAAAAATGTACCTGATAAATGGAAAACGAACTAATATAAAACTTTAAAACTTAAAAATATGTACATCGTCGGAACTTATTCAATGGCAGTTATTCTCTGTGTGGTAACCATGCTTTGCTGGGGTTCGTGGGCAAATACCCAGAAACTGGCACAAAAATCGTGGCGGTTCGAATTATTCTACTGGGATTATGTGCTCGGCATTCTGCTCATGTCGCTGCTTTTCGCCTTTACTTTAGGAAGTTCTGGCGAAGCTGGCAGAGGATTTTTAGAAGATTTGTCGCAGGCCAAAATGAGCAACATTCACAATGCGTTACTTGGCGGAATCGTTTTCAATGCTGCCAATATTCTGGTGGCAGCAGCCATTTCAATTGCCGGAATGGCAGTGGCATTTCCGGTAGGAATCGGCATTGCGCTAGTTTTGGGTGTGATTGTGAACTATCTGGCCACGCCGCAAGGAAATCCGGTTTGGCTGTTTACCGGTGTGGTGCTCATCATGCTGGCAATTGTTCTTGACGCGCTGGCCTATAAAAAGCAGTCGTCGCAGGCAAAGAAAATTCCAACCAAAGGGATTGTTCTTTCAGTGGTAGGTGGTGTTATGATGGCACTTTTCTATCGCTTTGTAGCCAGTTCAATGGTTACCAATTTCGAACAACCAGAAGCCGGACAGCTCACACCATACACTGCGGTGGTCATTTTTTCATTGGGTATTCTGATCAGCAATTTTCTTTTCAATACAATTCTGATGAAGAAGCCTTTCGAAGGAGTTCCGGTTACATACTCACAATATTTCAAAGGCAGCCTGAAAGAACATTTCACCGGAATTCTTGGTGGAATGATTTGGTGCATTGGAATGTCGTTCTCCATAATCGCTTCAGGAAAAGCAGGTTTTGCCATTTCGTACGGATTGGGGCAGGGTGCAACACTGGTGGCTGCACTCTGGGGCGTTTTCATCTGGAAAGAATTTAAAGGAGCCAAAGGAACTTCAGGCATGTTGACCGCCATGTTTATACTGTTTGTGGTCGGTATCAGCTTGTTGGTGTATGCCGGAATGTAAATAATATTTAAACTAAATTATTGAATTTTATGTGGATTAACTTTACCATTATCGCGGTTTATATGCTGGCGATGGCTGCTTTCGGGTTTCTATTTTCGAAGAAACAGAAAACTACCACCGATTACTATGTTGCACAGGGAAAGATTCCCAGTTGGGCAATGGGCATTTCGCTCATGGCAACGCTCATCAGCAGTATGACATTTATTGCCTATCCTGCAGCTTCTTATAAAGGTGGCTGGGAATTGCTAACTCCCGGGTTAATGGTTCCTGTAGCCTTGCTTCTGGTCGCTTTTGTTCTGGTTCCATTTTACCGCAAACATATTGGCGTGAGCGCCTACGAATACTTCGGAAAGCGTTTTGGCTCATTAACAAGAATATACAGCTCGTTCGCCTTTTCGCTCAACCATTTTGCAAAAATGGGTTTCATCTTTTATCTGTTGGCCATTGCCATGGCCGGAATGACAGGCTGGAACGTTTATGCCATCATCATCGGTTTAGGTGTGGTCACGGTGTTTTACACCATGGTTGGCGGCATCGAAGCGGTAATCTGGACGGATGTGATTCAGGGGATTATCCTTATGCTGGGTATGATTTTGAGCCTTGTATATATTCTTTTCCTGAGTGGTGTTGATGGCGGCGAAATACTCAGTCTGGCCGCTGAAAAAAATAAATTCAGTTTGGGCGACCCGAGCTTCAATTTTCATGGCCAAACCATTGTTGTTCTATTAGTTTATGGATTTGCCTGGAATTTTCAGAAGTACTCAGCCGACCAAACCATTGTTCAAAGGTACCTTTCGGTTAAAACTGACAAAGACGCGTTGAAAGGAACCGCTTTGGGCGCTTTGCTTTGTATTCCGATTTGGGCAATTTTTATGCTTATCGGAACCAGTCTTTGGGGCTTCTATGAGATTTCAGGAGAAGCATTGCCTGCCCATATTCAAAAAGCAGAAGAAATATTTCCGCATTTTTTGATGACCCACATGCCAATAGGCTTGAATGGTTTGGTAATAGCGGCCATGATGGCTGCCGCCATGTCAACGCTATCTTCTGATCTCAATTGTCTTTCGGCAATCGTGGTTAAAGATTATTATGTGATGGCAAAGCCCAAAGCAACTGATAAGTCGCAGTTAAATTTCGGGCGATGGTCTGTTTTCGTCTTTGGAATTTTATGTGTCATCATTGCCATTGGCCTGGTTCAAAGTCAGGGTTCTGCTTTATCCATTTGGTATACTGTATCATCCGTTGTTTCAGCAGGTCTGGCAGGATTATTTTTTCTGGCCTTCATGAGTACACGTGCCAATCGAAACGGAACTTTCATTGGTATTGCGGCTTGTATCGCTTTCACTGCCTGGGCTACGGCAACGATGGGCAAAGGTCAGTCGTTCGACCTGGGTTTTCTCAAAGAACCACTCAACGGCTATATGGTTGGAGTTATTGGTCATGTGGTTTTGGTTGTGGTCGGATACTCTGCAAGTTATTTATTTCCAAAACAAGAAAACATTCGCGAACTCACACTTTGGGGTTGGCTCGACCATAAAAAAGAATTGTCACACAAAAATTAGATATGAACAAATTAGTTGATTTTAAGGGGGTTGTTATCCCGATGGTAACTCCGTTTACTGAAAGTCTGGAGATTGATTTTGAAGCAGTCGAGCGGATTATCAATAGTTTTATACAGTCAGGAACTTTTCCGTTTATTTTGGGAACAACCGGCGAAGCTTCGTTGATTCCACTGGCCACCAAAATGGCTTTGGTTGAAATGGTTGGGAAGGTTTTCTCCGGAAAAACTACTTTATTCGCCGGAATTTCAGCCACAAGTTTGGAAGAAACCATCAATAACGGAAAGGCATTTGCTGATTTGGGAATCGATGCGGCAGTTGCAACACCACCCAATGGTTACCCACTGGGCGTCGCCGACCAACTCAGGTTTTTCGAACAACTGGCTGATAATATTCCGATTCCATTGATTGTTTACAATATTCCACAAACTACCCACATATCAATTGACCTTCAGGTAATTGAGAAGTTTAGCCACCATCAGAATATTGTTGGAATAAAAGATTCGGAAGTGAATGCTCAACGTCAGGAATGGTCGCTGAATCAATGGAAGGACCGAAAAGACTTCGTTTATTTCTCGGGCTCAGCATCAACAAGTGAATATAGTTTGATGAATGGCGGAAGCGGAATCGTGCCGAGTGCGGCTAACCTGGTTCCTGAATTGTACCAGAAACTTTATCTGGCAGCTAAATCAGGAGATGCAGAAACCGCCAGACAGTATCAGAAAATTACCGACGACATTACCAGTATTTATGCGAAAGGCAAAATGCTTTACAGCTCGCTTCCATCGCTAAAAGGAATGATGGAACTGACAGGTTTGTGCAGTTCGGTAATGATGTCGCCATTCGAAAAGGTTGATTCTGAGGAAATGTACCGACTTCAAACTGAAATAGCCGGAAACCCTTATCTTGAAAATCTTTTAATTTCGAAGAATGTTTAATGAAACAAAACCCATATTAGGAATTACACTTGGCGACCCATCAGGCGTTGGTCCTGAAATCATTGTCAAAGCTCTGTCCAATGCTCATATCTATCAGCTTTGCAATCCTTTGGTGATTGGCGATGCAGCTATTTTATCAGATACAGTTTCATGGCTAAAATCTGAGTTAAAAATTAATAAAGTCAGTAATTCGAAGCAGAGTTTTTATCAATTCGGAACTGTTGATGTGTTTGATATGGGAATTCCACTCAGTGAGGATTTTCAAATTGGGAAAGTTTCAAAGAGCGGAGGAGAATTGGCTTTTCAAGCGGTAAAAACTGCCATTCTAATGGCGATGGCAGGCGAAATAGATGGAACAGTAACAGCTCCAATCAATAAAGAAGCCATTAATCTGGCCGGACATCATTTCGCCGGACACACCGAAATTTATGCCGAATTTACCGGAACCAAGGAATATTGCATGATGCTGGCTCACGAAGATTTCAGGGTTGCACATGTTTCAACACATGTTTCGTTGCGCACCGCCTGCGATCG
>JFJP01011480.1_pt1 | contig 11678 bp, 9 predicted proteins | sample 431651 | NCBI WGS metagenome assembly JFJP01 (sample SAMN02602958, study PRJNA72255) | Microbial mat metagenome, whole genome shotgun sequencing project. | biome: fresh water; feature: sink hole; material: water; isolation source: purple microbial (photo- and chemosynthetic) mats found in... | reverse complement strand
CGACCCTCTCCCAGGGGGAGAGGGAGATTACCCTCACCCCGACCCTCTCCCAGGGGGAGAGGGAGATTACCCTCACCCCGACCCTCTCCCAGGGGGAGAGGGAGATTACCCTCACCCCCTGCCCCTCTCCTATTTAGGAGAGGGGAGTTTATTTGACTCCCTCTCCCCCTGGGAGAGGGCTGGGGTGAGGGGGGTGAGGTTACAATTTGGGGCAACGCGCCAAGCTCTTGGCCTGACATCATAGTGAGAGGCAGAGCCTCCGTCGCACCGTAAGGCGTGTAAACCTCGCCGTCATTCATCAAGGGTAAAAAATCTTTCACCAATTGGGGTGGCACGGGAATCCCCGCCATGAAGACCCGTTTAAGTGAGGGTAATGTAATATGATGGGCTTGACAATAGGCCAAAACCCGTTTCCAGATGGTGGGCGAGCCAAAGGAGGTAGTTACCCCATGGGTTTGAATGGCCTCCACCAAATAGGCGGGGTTAACGGAGGCCGATTTACGGGCATCCATGTCAGGCAAAACGGTGGTCACGCCCAAAGCGGGATTAAATAGCGCAAAAATATATAGCCCTGGCAAATCAATTTCGCCCTCCTTTATCCCCACTTGGGTACGGAAAATTTCAATTTGGGCGCGAAACATACCATGCGTATAAATCACCCCTTTAGGAATCCCTGTGCTACCCGAAGTAAAGGTGATGGCGGCTTCACTGGCCTCGGTGGTAGCAACGGCGGTAAATGCACCGTCTTGGGGGCGAGCCAATTCGCTTAACATGATGTCACCTAGCCCACGCATGAGTTTCAGTTCGCTGACAATAATATGGTGTTGCACCATTTTGAAGGGCTGCGGAAAGAGACGGCGCAGGGCATGGGCAATCGGCAAACCGATAAAGGTGGTCGGTTCACTCTCACGCACACATTGCAAAAAAGCGGCTCGCCCCATGCCAGGGTCAATCAAGATTGGCACCGCGCCCACTTTGAGCAGGGCAAATGTGACGGCGATTAAATCCACCCCAGGCTTTACTAAGAGCAAGGTTCTATCCCCCTGCGCCACTCCCCGCTGCACCAGCCCATGCGCGTAACTATCCACTAAATTATTGAGTTGTTGAAAACTGAGTTGAGTAAATTTAGCCCGACCTTGAGCATCACGCCCCGCGGGAAAGAGAATGGCGGGACGAAAAGGGGCGCGCCCCGCCATCTCGGCCAAAGTTTGCGCTACGTTATAATGATTCATCTGCTGAGTAATTACTCCCTTCCAAGTGTCAAATACAAGACTCGGCCTGAGAGGAGTTAGCACGCAGGAGTTAGCACGCTCTCGTGCTAACCCGTGATACACGAGGGCGTGTATCACTCCTCAGAACTATGGTTTCTTTCACTTGGAAGGGAGTATGCTGTTCTTGGAGTGCAGCCTTTAGGTTTGCCCCGCTATAAACGAACAAACCTGAAGGTTTGCACTCCCGTTTAATTCAAAAAGGTAAAATATTTCCACCTGTAATTTTTCAGGTGATAAGGCCAGCCATTAGAGTTTATACCGATTAAAAAATTGTGGTTATTTCGTAGGGCAGGGCTTGCCCCCGTTTTGGGCAGGGACAAGCCCTGCCCCTACGAAAATCGTTAAATCGGTATAATGTCTATTATATGGTTTTGAACCTTATAATGACTTAAACCATGCCCCCATCACCGAATTATTTACAGGTGGACCGTTTCTATCTGTAAATAATGAGGGGAGACGGAGTCCAAAGCCGTAGGCTTTGGACTCCAGAAATTACCCTAACTTAACAGCTGTTAATCCGCTTATTCTGGCAATCCCGTTCTAAAAGCGGGTTTTTAAAACAAATCACCAGGGCAGTTGTGTTGCCAGCCCGATTCCATGCTGGAGACAGTGCGTTTGAGCCTCCACCGTAAAGCCCCCTAACGATAAAAACCCCGCCAATACGCCCACTTGTGGGTGTAACTCGCGATAGACGTTCACCTTTTCTATAAAATCTTCCACCATCGTCACACTGCTCTTTTCCGCCCGCTTCTTCACCTCTACCAACACCTCGCGCCCATCACTTGACCGCGCCCACACATCAACCTCCATCAATTTTCCATCACCCCGTTGAAACTTCACATTCGATTTCACCTCAATGATATTCAAAGGGGTTGGGTCGGTCACGGCCTCAAAATAGTGGGACAGGGCAAACCGTTTTTCACTCCGAAAAAGCGTCATTAACTGATACTCCGCCATTTTACCACTCACCTGATTCAGTCTGCCCTGTAATTGTCGTTTATCTTGTTGTAACTGCTCTATCTCCGCCCGAAAATCGCGCCGAAAGTCTGGCATAAAACTTGAAATCTCCTTTTCAAAGCGACTCCGTAACACCAGGTACAAGGTGCCATCTTGTAACCCTTGATAATCAATGTCTGACCCGCCATCCATGATTAAATCAGCTTGTAATAATAATTGTAATCGCCGCAAAATATCCTCTAAGGATAAATCTAACCCTAACGCCTCTTTTAGCTCCCGATGGGTCCAACTGCGTTCATTGTGCTTACTCAAATGTAACAAAATCTGCTTCCCATGCAAATCATTGATGCGTGATAAGTTACGGTAAATATACTCCCCCCACGTTTCGGACATCTCTGAGGTGCGATTGGTTAATTCGTAATTCACCGTATTGACGACACCATCTAAGGTATCCAACCGTTTCCCCTCGTAATCACTTTGTATCACACACGAAATGAAAAAGGGGTCTGACCGACATAATTGATTAACCATGAGCGCGCTTTCATTAGTAATCGGCTGTTGATACACCTCCGCATAACGATAGACCGCCTCCAGCCCTTCCTCTGGCGTAAGGTTCGGCTCCATGTACCATTTACTCAGCCGCCCCGCTTCCAAATATTGCGAGGCAATCTCCAGCAGCCAACTGATATACGAACCCGTCACCAACATGGGCGCAACCTTCGACTCGGACACCGTATGGTAACTGCCTGGCATGGTTTCATCGGGTTTGCCCTGACAGGCTTCATCTCGATAAATGTGATTCGATAGATATTGAAACTCATCAATGATGACCAAGATTCGTTGGTCATAGACCGAGCCAAATTGATGGGGCGCGTTATAGGCCGCTTCCCACATCATCGTAAAATCTCGCTGCTGCTCGCCCAACGTCATGGCCTCGACCCCATGCACTAACAACTTTAGCCCATGACTTTCGCCATATTCCTTAATCTGTTCTAAAAATAAGGGGCTTCGCATCAAGGTAGCATCACGCTCCAGAAACGAAATATATTGTGAGGCAAAAGTGCGGTAATACAGTTTGGCAAAATGAGGATACCAGATTTTATGTTCAGGCACACTGAAATAAAACGGAATAACCTGCCCATTGGCACTCCAGACATGGTTAAATAGCCGTTGCACTAAGGCCGTTTTCCCACTTTTTCGCCGCGCCAAAATGACCCGCGATTTCGACAACTTCTCTGGCATGTTGGCAACCCATTGCCCAAACTTACGAAACTCCCGTTCCCGTTCCACAAATAAATAGGGCTTCCCAATTTTTTCCTCTAATGGATATTGCATATATGCTCCTTTTGTTATACTACATTTCATTTGAGACTTACACTTTTTCGTGTCATTCTAAATGGACAATTAACCGTTGAAAACTGCCCTTGACAGCCATGTAATTTTTGTGTTAAGCTATGTTCCAAACTCGTGTAGCACCTGGGATTATGGAATGTCCCACTTAAGTACCCAAGCAAAAGTTTTGCGGCATTTCGTAGGGGCAATGCCTTGTGCTTGCCCCGTTTTGGGTTGTGCTTGCCCCGTTTTGGGCAGGGACAAGCCCTGCCCCTACGAAAATCATTAAAAAGGTCTGCCGCAGAATTTTTGCTCACTTACTTACTTCCTTTTAAACAAGGTAGGTGGGACATTCACTCAATTTTTCATCCCTACTAAAGGAGACTTATCATGAGCTTTTTTTATAGGACTTACGCAAAACCGTTCATTTTGAGGAGTGACACACGCTCTCGTGTGTCACTGTTAGCACGAGGGCGTGCTAACTCCGCGATTTTTGCGTAAGTCCTATTTTATTGTACCCACGATTCACCCTCAAAGCAAGCACCCCCAGCCCCTCCTCCTACGTAGGAGAGGGGGCGGGGGTGAGGTGAAAATCCCCCACCTTTTATTAATTTTTATTACACTATGCGCTCATTACAGCCAACCCCTCACCCTCTGGCTGCTTGGTCAATTTATCGGCCTGTGGCTTTTTCTGACGATGAGCCAATTTATCGCCTTTCTGGAGTCCAAAATTAAAGATTTGGACTCCATGTCATGCTCCTTTCTTTCCAACTATGAGTCGTGAAGCCGAAGTTGCCTTAATCGGATTGTTAGGCACGACCCCAGAGCGGTCGAATTACAAGCCATACCCGACCTCTCGGCGTGGGGTGCAAAGCGCAATTATCGGCTCAATCATGGTGTATCACCGTCCCATCAGCCCGATATGAGCCAAGCGGAGGTCAACGTCCTCCGAGGCCACCCACGCCGCATGTGAAGCAATCATGGAATGGCCGTTGTAAAAGGGGCAGGTGGGTTTATTTTAGCCTAGACATCAACCGTCTGAAAAACTTTTGCCCACTTACTTAATTATATTACCAAGCCGTTTAAAGCTAAAAAGGCCAAGCTGCCCAGGCTTGGCCTTCTTAAAAGGAGGAGAGAAGAATGATTACATCAGTTATTTACGTTGTTTACAGAGACTATTATATCTCACATTTCTCTCCATTGCTTGACGGCTACATTATGACAAGTAAACGTCAACCCTACGCTAATCCAACGGAAACCATGATTTAGGGGATTGGCGAGATTAGCAGTATAAAATTTTACGGAGTCGCACTGCTTGCCGTGTGTACGCAAAGCAAGCGTTGCGACTCCAAATGCACTACCGATTGCCTTTGTTAGGAGTCCGCAATCCTTTGCGGACAGCCCGCAAATAATTGCGGACTCCTATGCCAAAAGTGTAGTTTTCATTTAAAACGCAGTATAGGAGGCAAAGATTGGGTATTGTAAAGGCAAATAGAATTTAGTAGTAATTAACTTGTTATGTATGCAAACACTAGTCCCATAATTTCTCGTCAACTTTGCCAAAACAGGCTATTTGGCTTACAATTTCATTTAGCAGAACGTTTCTGCTCGCTCTTTAACAAAGCTAAGTGGTTCTCAAGTAAATCGTGCTTGAGGTAAAAGCTTTGACGTAGGTCAATCCAACCTTTTCACAGGTCAAGCAGTAGGTTAGTTTGACCATGTTGCCCGTAGTGTAACCTTTAGACGAGAACTTCACCGATGGCCTCGGTGGTGGGAACTATAAAAAGTCAATCCGTCTGATTAACGCCTTTTTTGTAAGCTGCATCATTTGCATACAACAGGGGTAACTATTGAGCCACAAAGCCGTTAATTCATCGGTGAATGAGGCAAAGTTTGGCCAGGGCATAATAGGGTTAATCAAATCCCCATTCGGGCGTTTTCCGAGGCACATGGCCTGCACAAAATCGGCTTGCGTCCACTCGCCTAGCCCAGGGGTGAGAGTGTTTTACATTGCAACAAAGCGGCGTTTTCAATATTGAAAACGCCGCTTTGTTTTCTGGGTAGTTTCTAATTGTATTTTTGGCAATTTTGGTTTATATTAAATGGTGAAAATTAATGTCAGGACTTACACAAACACCTCACCCCAGCCCTCTCCTACATGTAAGAGGGAGTAATGTCTCCCCCCGATGTCGGGGAGATTAAGGGGGGTAGACCGCGCAATTGTGTAACTCCTTAGGACTTACGCAGAACCCTCACCCTGACCCTCTCCCACAGGGCGAGGGAGTAAAACTTCCCTCCCTTTGGGGGGACTGAGGGGGGGGATTTTGCCTTTTGGCGTAAGTCCTATCCTCATAAAATCGTCTTTAAATTAATTTAAAGAAACTGTTTTGTGGTAAACCTTTTAACCAAAGGTGGTGTACTGATGAATAACCTACCTGTTTTAGTTATAGATGATGACCCACGTATTGCTGATACGTTAGAGTCTATTTTGGTTTATGAAGGTTTCCCTGTTCTTTGGGCAAGTACCGGGGCAGAAGGCTTGCGCTTGGCTCTAACTGAAGAATTTTGTTGCATATTATTAGATATTCATTTGCCTGACATGCGAGGCTATGATATTTGTCGTCAATTACGTAATGCGGGTAAATATGTATTGATTATCTTAATGTCAGTCGAGAATCAAGAAGAGGATATTGTCCGAGGGTTAAAAGCAGGTGCAAATGATTATTTAGCTAAACCATTTGGTTTGGATGAACTTATTTCGCGCATTCATACGCATCTTCATTGGCAACGAGTTTATCAAAACATGCCGCTTCAACCAAGCCGCCCTACGGAAGAACCACCTGCTCCTGTTGACCTGAAACCTCAATGGAAACGGCCTCATGCCAAAAAAGAGCAAGAACAACGCACCAAATCGGCTGAAATGCCTTTGCTCACCCGCCTAGCTATCCGCAATGGCAATAATGAACGCAAAAACACCGCAACGCATCGCATTGAAGCCCTTGACCGTGCCAGGATTAATAAATGGAATCAAGAATTTTCCGAAAAACTGGATGAACGAACCGATGACCCATTCTAACATGTCAGCCATAATAAAAAATCCATCGGCGGAAGAACCGTTGATGGATTTAACCAATCTTTGGTCAATGATAGGTGAAAATAACTCACCAATGATGGTAAGTTTTATTCAGGCTTTTTTTGAAAGTGTGGTTGAACGACTGATGGAGTTACATCAGGCAATTCAAGTAGGTGACTTAGAAGCGATTGAGTTGCATGCCCACACTCTTAAATCAAATAGCCGTAATTTTAACGCCATGAAATTAGCCTATTTATGTGAACAATTGGAGTTGGCGGCCTTGCATGGCGATTTAAGCCACGCCCCAGCCCAATTAGCGGCCATTGAGCAACAATATCTCAAAGTAAAGACTATGTTAGATAGGGTTGTGGCTCAATTATAACGGAGAGGACTTATGCAAACACCTCACCCAACTCTCTCCGACATATGAGAGGACGCAAAATCTCCCCCCCATGTCGGGGGGGATTAAGGGAGGTAGCTGTCATTTTATGACCGTTTACTCTCTACCGCTAACACTTCATATACGGGTTCAGGGTGGCTTTGCCCCTTAAGATGCACATCACCCAAATAGTTTACTTTAATGTGTTCCTTCACTAATTGATAGGTTTCCTCAGCAATCAAGATTTGCCCCCCTTTAGCCGACTCCTGCAAGCGTTTCACTTTATTCACCGAATCGCCAATCGCCGTAAAATTCATCAGTTTTGATGTCCCAATGTTCCCCACTAAGGCTTGCCCCACACCCACGCCAATCCCAAAAAGTAAATGATGTTCCGAGGGTAAACGCACATGGAGTTGCACCACCGACTCTCGTAACACCCAGGCCGCCCGCAACGCGCGCAAAGGGTGGTCAGATTGTGGCACTGGGGCATTAAATAGGGCCATCACGGCATCGCCCAGGAATTTATCTAATGTGCCTTCTTCCGTTAAAATGGCTTCCGTTGCCACCGTCATGTAATGGTTGAGCAATTTCACCAACGTTTCAGGCGAGGTGCGTCCACTAAAAGTGCTAAAGCCGCGCACATCCGCAAACAGCACCGTAACGGCTTGGAGTGAGCCACCGAGCTTCACATTATCGGGATGTTTCAATAATTCTTTGACCACCGAAGGCGCAACATACCGTTCAAAAAGACCACGTAGCCGTTGCTTTTCCTGTTCTTGCGATTTCTTAAGCTGTTCCATCAACTGTACATTATGAATGGCAATGGCCGCATAATCGGCTAACATTCGCAGCGATTGAGCATCATGGGAGGTAAATTGTCCACTGATACGCTTGGTCAAACTTAAAATCCCCACCACCATATCACCCACTTGCAGCGGCACCGATAACACCGTTTCGGTCAAATCTTCAGGCAGAGCCGCATCATCAGTGGCTTGTTGTTCTGGGGTATTTGTCCGATGTTTATGTAACTCATTTTGAATTTTACCCGTTTTAGGGTCAACTAACAATAAAGTACATTCTTGACCATCCAACACATCTAACACCGCATCGACAATGCGCTCCAAAATTTTATTTGGCTCCATCAACGAAGTGATAGACTTACTAATTTTGTAAAGGGCATTCAGGTTTTGAATCCTTTGCTCTAACCGTTGATTAGTTTGAATAATATTACGGGTAAATAACTCCCGCCGTTGCGTTTGCAATTGCGGCAAGCATAACGCATTTTCCACCGCGTCCATAAGTTCTTCAGTTTCAAGCGGCTTTTTAACGTAATCATGCACCCCCAGGCGCAACACTTCCAACGAAATATTCTCCACTTTTTGGGCCGTCAAGATGATTATCGGCACCATGTTATCAAAATTGCGAATTTCACGTAATAATTCAAACCCACTGATTTGGGGCATTTCCAACGAAACCATCACCATATCATAAACTTCGGTCAGAGCTTTACGCAACCCCTCAATGGCTGAGGTCGCAATATCCACCATATAACCATGTGGGACTAGCACTTGCTCTACAATGTGTCTGGTTTCATTATTGTCATCAATGACAAGAACGCGCAATTTATTCGTCATGGGGGTATCGGCTTATGGGTGGATTATGATTGGATGGGACTTATTTATATTAACACACTTTTAAGGGCTATCAAAACCACTAGAGCAAAAAAACAAATCGCCCACCCTGATGAATAGCAGTAGGCAATTTGTTGACTTTATTACAGCCAAATAAATTTTTATTCGTCTATATCCTCGGTCAAATTGTCATCATTGTTATCAGACTCATTGCCAACCGCCCCATTGCCGTCCCCTGCTTCACCCTTTTTCTGTCGCTTGCCCATCTCCGATGATTTGGTGGTGGTGCGGGTCGATAACACGGAAAAGGCGTTGATTTCTTTATCAAAAAAGGGATAACCTTCGATAATCAACATTTCTTCGGGGTTTTTGATGTTTTCTTTTACTTTATTCCACTGTTTTTGCCCAATGTAAATCACATAAACAGTGGGTTTTTCGGGCGGAGCAGGTAAACCTTTGGGTAAAATTGGGGCTTTACTCTGTTGCATGGTGGTAATGATAACATTCCCTTGTTCAACAATACGGCCTGGTCGCCCAGAAAGCGAAATTTTCATGAGGTTTATATTTTCCTTTGGTGCTATACTGTGTACCGAATGAAAATGACACTTTTGGCGTAGGAGTCCGCAATTATTTGCGGGCTGTCCGCAAAGGATTGCGGACTCCAAATGGTCATCATAAAAGTGTAAATCTCGAATGAAACGCAGTATAGGTAATTTTATTACACATTTTAGGCAAACATGGCTTAATTGGCAAGTACTTTCAGCGCAATTGCAGAAATATTATCATGCCCGCCGGCTTGATTGGCTGCGGCAATGAGTAATTTAACGTAATCTTTAGGCATACTTTGGGGTGAGAGCAAATTCAAAATCTGCTCATCCTGTAACATATCCCATAAACCATCACTACATAACAATAACCAATCCTCTGGTTGCACCGTCAATTCCACAAATTCAGGTTCTAGGGCATGTTCTTGTCCCACCGCCTTGGTCAAAACATGCCGTAATTTGCCACCACCCAACCATGAGTCATCCGTCGTTAAACGGCTAATTGTTTGATTGCGTAATAAATAAGTGCGGGTATCACCCGCATGGCAAATATAAACGTGAGGCAATTGAACCAAAACCAACATCAGTGTGGTACTCATATCTTGCTGTTGTTGATTTTGTTGTGCCGCAGAGTAAATGGCTTTATTCACCGTTTCTAAGATATTAGTGAGTAATACTTTTATATTGGTTGAACTCCCATTTTGGCTTAAATGTAAAGCCAAAATTTGCCCCACCATGTCGGCGGCCATTTTACTGGCAATTTCGCCTGCTTCATAGCCCCCTAAACCATCGGCTACAATGTAAATACCAGTCTTATCATCAACCCAAATATAGTCTTCGTTATGGTCACGTTTACTGCCCACATCTGATAAATAGGCCGTGATGATATTCATTGTCATAATCCTTTTTGCCAGCTTTTCATGGGTTACCCAAGCCGCCTCCCCAAAACCCTTTCACTCAGTATAGCATAAAATTTAGCTTAATGGAAACTTAAAGCCAAACTACAGCAAATAAGGCTAGGACTTCCGCTTAAGGAGTGCGAAAATTTTATTTTCGCCTGTCAAAATGAAATTTTGACACTCCTGGTTGCCCATGATTTATGCAGAACCCTTACCCCGACCCTCTCCCACAGGGCGAGGGAGTAAAACCTCCCTCCCTTTGGGGGGGACTGAGGGGGGATTTTGCCTTTTTGCGTAAGTCCTGTTTGCCTATACATTCGCTTTATTCCTTATTCGTTATGGCCGCCCAAACGCACCCCCAAAAAGCGGTCAAGTAGCCGCGCCCGCCAAATAAAGCGCATGGAGAACCCCCAGATAATAGTTACTCCTAGTAATAATAGGTAATCAGATAGGTGTAATCTCGCCATATCAAAAAACCAGCCCATAGGCGAGAAAACAATCGTCAGCCAATAAAAAATAAACATGCCGATTGCCATGTAAGTATATCGCCAATCCCCACTAAGGGATTCGCCACCTGTCCAGGCGAGGGTGGGTGGTTTAAGAAATGGTAATAATAATAAGCCACACCAGACCAAAACGGTTACTAAGGCGGTACGCGGTATTGCCAGAAGGTGGCCTTGTGGCACCGAACTTGCGGGCAGAAAATTCATCATTAACACCAAATAGCCCAAATAAACCATTAAGCCAAGTAACGTTAAACTCAAGGTCGCAGGTAGTACAAAGTGTAATGTGGAGCGAATCAAGCTGCCGCGTGGCGGTTGGCCTGGTTTCGCCCAAAATGCGAGCAAGGTGGTCGGCAAACCAACGGTGAAAAAGGTTAAAACGGAATTATGCTTAATGAGCCAGGGGAAGGTATTACTGACCCAACCAACCGCAATAATGAGTAAGGTGGCATAAAAAACCCGCACCATGAAGAGCTTCATCATATCCTGAATCCCATTACGAATACGTTGCCCCTCAGTGAAGGCGTGAGGTAGGGCCGCGAAAGAATCATGTAACAAAATAATATCCGCCACACTGCGGGTCACCTGGCTGCCACTTTCCATGGCAATGCCCAAATTAGCCTGCTTAAGCGACAACACATCATTCACCCCGTCGCCAATCATGGCAACATAATGACCCTGTTGGCGTAGACTTTGCACCAGGCGGGCTTTTTGCTCTGGGGTGATGCGGCCAAAAATGCTGTTTTTCTCGGCCATGTGGCTGAATTGTATTTCATCTAATAACGCTAATTCTACCCCCGACACCACCTTAATCTCTGGCCCCAACCCCGCTTGCTTGGCTAATGCGGCCACCGTATGAGGGTTATCGCCCGAAATAATTTTAACCTCAACGCCAATCGCCGCAAAGCGTTCTAAGGTTTCGCGCGCCTCATGCCGTAGCTCATCACTCATACTGATAATGGCAATGGGCTTGAGCGCAAAGGGCAAACGTGGCTGTTTATCCGCGTCATGCAGCGAAATAATGGCCTCATGATGCGCCAACAACAACACCCGCAACCCCTGCGCTGAGTCGGTTTGAATTTGCTGAC
>JFJP01040206.1_pt1 | contig 11679 bp, 12 predicted proteins | sample 431651 | NCBI WGS metagenome assembly JFJP01 (sample SAMN02602958, study PRJNA72255) | Microbial mat metagenome, whole genome shotgun sequencing project. | biome: fresh water; feature: sink hole; material: water; isolation source: purple microbial (photo- and chemosynthetic) mats found in... | reverse complement strand
GCATCATAAACTTCCTGCGCATGCAAACGTCCACATCCAAGAATCGTACTACCAGTGCAATCAAGTGCAGTGTCCGCAATGGCACCACCAACATCAACCACCAACGGCCCAACCATCGTATCGCCAGCCTTTTGAACAAACCTAGCATCAGACTCAACCTTCGTGTAATAGTTTGCGCTAATGTCCACGTAAACCGTTCCGCCCCAACGATAAGTCTTCCCTGTGTCCAATGCGATATAAATCTTCCCGGACTCTCCCGTCACAGGAAACGACGCCAAATCCGCAAACTCCAACACATCATCCACATACGAAGGCAACTGTGATGGCTCAATCTTCCCGAGTGCGTTCAACTTTGGAATTCCATCGGGCACGTTGTACTCCACGGAAGTAATCTGCCCTGATGGACTAATAACCACTACACTGTTTGGCGTTGATGGCAACTCACCCATTAACCATGCCGTCATGGCAATTGTCTTTCCCAATGACCAATTTGCTGGCCTATCTACCCCATCTATCCACAAAGCTAACGCCTGCTCATACGAAACTACCTCTGGTCTCCCATCTAACACAGCAGGCGCGTATATCCCTGTCCTGTACACATCATGATATGCCGCCACATGCGCATCAACATCCCCACCACCAGATATGGTGTTATAGTGCGCCTGCATTCTTAAAACAGATTCATTGTCCATTCTAAGATAACTAATTTTATTCAAATTTTGTAGTGTTTACTAATTTGTCAATGCCAATCCAATAACCAATCACATATCAATAAACAACTTACAAGTTGCTCATTTACATTTCTAATTCACAAATCAACCCTACTGCTTCACCAACTTGATGACCTCGAATGCTGCGTAAACTATCCCCATTGCCACAACAGTAATCAACCACTTGAGCTTCTTTGGCATCCTCACCACGACATCTGTATTCGACGACCCCCCACCCAAATCTACATCTGGCACTCGCTCATCCGTTGTCGCGAATGCAGTACCCCCTGGCGTCCCACCTACTCCCGCGTCAACACGACCAGCAGCATGAAGACCCATGTAATCGATGAAATGGTGCACGAAGCTAACAGGCGTGGGTGTACCAGAATCAAGACCAGACCGCACAGCAGGCTGAGAATCACCTGTACAAACGTCGTGATCACTAGCAATGTCGTCAAAAACAGGCTCCCTGGCTGTACTGGTCCGTGATGCCACTGACTTATCTCCACTATCAACTCGTCCATCCATGTGTTTAAACTAAAACTTAATCTTGTAATCAACTGCAAATTTTAATACACAACTCATTTAACACGTATCCCAAACCCACACCTCAAACTACATCCAATCCCAAACCAAACATTCCAATCAATTCCAGTCAAGCAGTAAAAGCAGAGCACATTTCAACCAAGCAGTGTCAGAACAACAGACATTTCACTCTAATTCCTTCCTACTCCACGCACGCAGCCTCATCCTCCCAAGCTGCACTGCTGGTGGTTTGCCTGTCATCCTTATCGCCACAGTCATCGCCTCCGTCGTAATTTGGAGGCTCCTTCAGCGACGAATCCTTCGTCGGAAATCCAGCAGGCCAGTGAATTGGAGCGCAATTGAGGCACGCAAACGGCACCAACTCCACATAGGCGCCGTCAACACCACAGTAACCACACGTAGCTCCAGCAATAAACATCTGCGAAACTTTCCTTTCTTTCTTTTCATTTAAACAAAACGCCAAATAAGATAGGAATTCTCCATCTACTTTACTCATCCTCCTCCAGCTCCTGCAATCCCTCACGCAACTTCGCATCGGCCTCCTCGGCACGAACACCATTCATTAGGCGATCAATGTTCGCAGCAATCTCCTCCTGCACAGCATCAGCACGAGCATGCTCACTCGCAACAGCATCAGCCGCCTCCTTCTGACGAAGCTGAGCCTCATGAGTGTCAATCACGGTCAAAAACTTGCGCAACTCGTCCCAAAGCAGCGTGAAGCGAAGCCGCACCTGCAAATCGTCTTGGATCGTGTCAATCAAACCTACCTCCTTAGAATACTTGCGGAGCTCCTCAACACGATCAACAAACTCCTTCCTCTCCTCAACGAACTCTGGTGGAACAGGCATTCCCAAATTCTGATCAAACTGCTTCATGAACACCTGGTACGACTTGCGAGGATCGTACGGCTCAAGAGGCACTCCGTCCTCATCAACCTTGTGCTCCTTCGCAACGAACATCGCATGGTAGTTCTGCAGAATCATTGCCACCACGTTGTGCAGCGCAATTGCTCTCGAATCCGACACTGTACCAGCATGCCTCGCGTTCGGATGCATGCTCGTCATCACCTTACCAGCAATTGTCTCCACCTGCAGAGGCGCAATCATCTTTCCATCCGCATGCGCATCCTCGACATCGACACACATCTTCATCGCCAGCAAAACCGAATAAAAGTACTGACGGAGAGGCCACGCATGAGCCTGCCTGGACTGCGTCGGCTGCTTGAACTCGATCGTAGTGTCCGTCTCCACAGTATCAAACTTGTCCATCCTTATCGTCTCTAGCTTCACTTAGTTGTCTGTGACATTTGTTTGATGATCATTAAATTCGCTGTACACAAAAGCCAAACACAAATTGACCATAGCGATTTGAACAAACAAACCAATCGTTGTCCGATTTATAAGAGCAGTAGCAAATTCCTAAAAATATCTCTAATCAGACCTACTCACGACATTCCCAGGAATTACACGCATCGGCATGGCCATCCATGCACCAAACAAAGCTTCGTGGAACGCCACCATGTCATCAATGTTCAAGGCAACCGTCAAGCGCCAAAACTGTTTGCGCAAGCGTTCAAACGCAGCACACCTCGTCTCTGGCGCACCACCGACTGGTGGTATCAGCGTCAACGACCGATCCAGCACGTGATCAGGCGATCCACAGCAAATGCAAATGTGCTGCTTTTCCACATGGACTCGATCACCAACCTTGGGGCACGGGCAACCCATGTTCGCCCACACGCATCCAAATCCATCGCGAAAGTTACATTCCCATGGCGGACGCTTCACCCCATAACCTCTTCCAGGAGGCAACTGCAGCACCGTGACTCCATTCTTCCGCACATGAGACAGCAACGCCCACAGCCCAATCCCAGCGCGATTCACACAGCACATCACTTGAAACGACCAAATACGCTCAAACATCGTCCGCCGTCCCCTAAACGGCCACTGCGCCAGTGCTTCCAAAAGGTACACCAAATCATCCATCCCAATCAACCCCCTTGCGTAGTTCAGAACAACGTCGGGAGACATGATGACAAAGCACGACTTTGGAGTTCCAGGAATTCGATCAATGCGAATTTTTCCTGGGTTATCCTCAACCATGCGCTGCACACAATCTCCTCCTACTCCTCCGACATTACGAAAACCAACACTAATCTCCGTCATTCCTGTTGTGAGGCAGAACTAAACTTCGAGGCACTATTCCTGCAAGTGAAGTAATTGTAATGAATTTGTTTATCACCCTACAGTCGGACGCATCCCTAACGAACAACTCACCACAAACCAGACACTGCATTACATCGTAATCCCACCTCTTATGATGAAGTGTACAATGCATCTCAACACAGCACCCACTAATACGGTCAAGCCCATTGACGTATCTCCCCATCCCTTTACCACCAATAGAGTTAGCAACCTGCTACCTTTTGATTGATAATAAATGTAAGTTGTTAGTCGTGGATTAGAACCATGTGTCAATTAACGAAATGCACCACACTTGCTATAACCGCCTCCAGCTCATACCAAGATCAACACATGCAAACACACAGCAAAGCATCTAAAGCAGAGCAAGGAAACCCGTCCCCTCCTAGAAAACATTCCGCTAAGCGACGTTCTTCACATTTCTTCACCCTCTCTTACATCTTCCCCTGCTTGATCATCTCAATCAACTGCTCCTTGTACGCGACCTCAGCCTCGTGAGCGAACTCATCGACCGACTTGGGGTTGATACCGCTCACACGGTAAAGACGCTTGAACCACTCCATGAGCGTGAGCAGCTCTTCGATCGTTGTTCCCTCAGGAAGTTCGCTGATCTTGAACGGCCCATCCTCAACCACACCAGCACGGCTGCGGATCCGTGCAAGGTTGGCCTCGATCACACTCTGCATCTTCGAGTCTCCGTAAACATCGCTCGCAACGCGATCAGCGCGCTCACGAATTGCGTTGCGGTAGTCATTCGACATCTTGTGCTGCTGCTTGTCGTCTTTTAACTTCTACATTAATATTACGTTAAGCGTTAAAGTTGTGGGAGGGTTGGTAAATGTCCGACACCATCAACACAAATCCCACTGAGTCAAAATCACCGCCCCTTCGATTCGGTTCACTACTACATTCTTTTGCGAACGCAATTAAAATTCACCCGTTGAAGCATCAACTAAAGCGAAAACAAATCCATCAGCAAAAACTCACCCAGATCCCCAAAGTTCAAGCATCTTTCCTAACATCAAACGTCACCTTCCTCGAACGTCGGGCCAGTCACTTCTCGAAATCCGTCAACTCACGCTTCAAACGATCAATCAACTCCTGCTTCATCCCCTGAGACCTACCTGACACCAACAACACCTTCACTTGGTCAATCGTCGACGTTTTCGCACCACGCTTCAAGAGACGGCTCCGAACAAAATCGGTGAGGACGATCATGCTGCGCTCGCTCATCTTTGGCATGCCAACCTGCTCGATTGCCTCCGGGAACGACAATCCACCTACGATCTTGCGGAAACCATCCTGCTTCTCGCCAGTTTCATGACGCATGCGCTTCTCCGCGACCTCGTCATCAGCACGGCGACCACTGTCATTGCGCGAAGCCATCCTTTCTTTTAAGTGGGCACAGAAGTGAGTCTTTTTTATTTGGGTACAGAAGTGAATTATTTGGGTACAGAGGTTACAACGCAGGTACCATTATTTCACTAATTTCGTTTTTGCTACATCCGCCCCAAGTTCCAAGCAAACAGCAGCAATTCAAGCATCGCAAGCATCAAAACGCTACAAATCTAGTCAAATTTTCTCTTCCCAAAAATCTTCGATTTTTGGGTACAGAAGTGGGTAGGTAATACTAGTGACCCACTTCTGTACCCAGGCCTTCGGCCTGCACCCCCCCGCCACCACCGCCACCACCAAGCGCCGCCGCAACACCCCCAGTCGCACTCAACCCCCAGTTCATCAAGCTCCCGTCATGCGCGTAGTACCTAATTTCTCCCTCGACACGCGCATTGACGTTCGTCTTCGGCGACAACCGACGCAGCAGCGCATCGCGATGGCCATCGTTCGCCTTCGGATACCACTGGCCCGGATCTTGATTGCTTGTTACGAACACGTACTGCGAACGCATCCACGTGAATCCTCCCTTCACCGGCAGCTGGTACGGGTATGCATCCATGAATCGCAGCATGGAAGTCATCGGCATCGCGTGGTCCCAGTCCGATCCGAAGTCATCGAGGAGCATGATTGGCTGACCGTTGTAGCCGTCGAACCACAAGGTGTTGTTGTGCTTTGCCGCAATGTACACGGCCGAGATCGAACCGTACTTTTCCACTGCAAAGTCCATCACATGCCGTGTCTTGCCGCAGCCAGTCGGTCCGATCAGCGCGATGTTGATCACCGTCCGCAGTTCACCCGAATGAATTCGCTGAGCAGACTCGCGAAAGAACTGCTCAACGTAGCGCATGTGGCGTGCACAGACAGTTGGAAACTCCATGAGGATGTCGTGCATCTGCTTGCCTTCCTTGATCGCCGTCTGCACATCGAGCAAGTCGGTGCGCCTCCCACGATTGGTTGGCGGTAGCTCACCCCACTCAAACGGCACCGTTCCAGGCACACGCGTGTCGTCCTTCATGCAGTAGTCGCGCGCCTGGTCCATGGTCGACTTCTTCGACTTGGCTTCGATGTGCACTCGCGGATCTTCGAAAAGCCCCTTGACAATGTTGAACTTGGTCACGTCCACCAGTATCATGAAGCCTTGTTGGTGATAACGCTGCGTCGTCGGACACTGCTCCCACTGCCACACGTAGTACTGCACACGTCGCGTACCTCGAATGGACGTGGCGATCCCCACGCCAGCTGTCTCCAAGTCTGGCCGCTCATCGGCAGGCACAGGCGGATAATACGTGAAGCAGCACATCCGCATCGACTTGCGCATGTCACTACCCGCCCGACCCTCACGAACATCGCGGTCCGCGTGTTCCGCAGCACCACCGCCACCTCTACCGCGACCACGCCCGCGTCCACGCCCACCACCGCCGCCACGTCCTCCTCTCCCACGACGCGCTGGCGACGCTTGACGCCGCTCCGATGGCTGTCTCACCATATGTTGACCTTCTTCCGAAGCTGCAACTTCATCCGACTCATAGAAGAATGAGACTTCGGAGGCGTACTCTGAGACAGTCGTTGCATCATCGCACGTCTCCGATGACCAGTAGACATCATCGTCCGCCATGAGATCTTCTCCCCCGTCGTCATCGCCGTACAAGTACTCGTCATCACTGCGGTAACCTTCTTCTTGCGACGATTCCATCCTTGTGTTGTTCCATTTGGGTTGTGCGGTGTGGTTTTGATTGGCTTGGTGCAGATGCGATCGTCACCGAACTAACTCTCGGAATCATTGATTTTGGTGTTTTCTATAGAAGCAAAAGCAGTGAGCAGAGATCAGCAAACGTAAAAATCGCGAAGCAGCAAACTCAAAGTCACCTTTTCCTACACTACTGTCTATCTTCAGGAAGGCTTCCGTAGAAAGCGTACTGCCGCACAAGCTGCGGCGGAGACTCGGGCTGGGTTTCCGGATACGGACACGACATCGGGCACGCAATTCCAATGGCCGCACACACGCTTGCCGTTCGCGATCGCGCTACCGGTGCATGTTGTTGCCGCGCTTCCATCGCTGCAATAAATTGAGCATCATCTGCCCATCCTCCTTCTTGCGGCGTGATTCGGCATCCGCTCTGCAGCAGGACAGGATCCGTCACCATTGTCTTCACTTGATCTCCCGTATCCGTATCACCGTCACCATCCTCACTCTCCTCGCCACAGCTCGACTCGCTGTCGCTACACTCACTTTCATCGCCACTTGTCTCCGGCACGGTTGTTGCACAACTCTCGATCTCGCTCTCCGTTGCGCCATCGCCCTCGTCACTTCCTTCCTCATCGTCCCCATCGTCAGAATCGCTTGATTCGCCCGACTCCTCCTCTTCTTCCGTGTCTTCTTCATCATCCTCGGTCGAACTCGCGTCAGATACGTCTGAATCGCTCGACGTGTCATCAACGTCAACCACCGACTCGGCGGCGTCGTCGCTCCCGTCCGAGCTGAGGATAACAACGCTATCGTCAGCTGCATCTTCCTCGGCCTCACTGAGATCGATAATACACGCATTTTGCGTGCTCTCCTTCTTGAGATGCTTCTCCGCGGCAGATGTGTTCGTACCACTGCGAGTCCGCTTGCCTGTCATCCTTTTGAACTTATTTTTTTGGATGTGAAGTGGTTAAGCAATCCGATTCAATTTAACTCGTTCGTAATTCATCACATTTCACACAAACTAGTTTTTTACCATCACGCCCTCTCGCTCATTAGAACAATTATCAGTGTGGATGTAAGCAGAACGTCAGTTTTCATAAGCAGTTGAGTCGAGTGCAAACCCAAGCACATTTTCATCAAATGTTAGCAAGAGATACCTTTCTTTCCTCTAAGAACCTCACTCCTTCTTTGCAATCTCGAACGGCGCCAGCGACTTCCCACGCGTCGACGGAATCAGCGAAACTGCCTCCTCCTTCTCTTGAATGTGCCCATCCTTCACATCCGCGTCATCCTTCGTCTCCTCCTCACCACGCTTCCGCTTTCCACGCTTCGGCTTGAAGTTGGCCAGAATCATCCGCACACTCTTCTCACTAGGAACACAGCCGTACTCACCAAATCCACCGCATCCGTAGCTTGTCTCCTTCTCACCGACACGCACAATCTCCTCAGTGTGAGGATCGACGTTGTACTGCAGCACCATTGTGCTCGATGGCGCAGCGCCCTCGACGATCGAGACACACAGCGCACAGATGAATCCCTTCTTCTCCCCACGGCGATCTCCCAGCATGTCGACCAGCTTAATTTTCTCGCCACACACATCGCACGCAGGCACAGACGGGTACTTGGTATCTAACGCACGCAGCGCACGCACGGACTCCAAGCTGTACTCAGCCTTCTTGACACCACGAGCAGCCATCTCTCACGTTGTTTGCAAACTTCCTTGTTTAGTCTTCCTTGTTTGGTGTGTAGTGAATTGAAGTGCAACAAACTGTGCTACCGAAACACATAGCTCACTAACATCAAACACCACTCGACTCGATCTATTCAAATGCAAACACCAAGCAAGCAAAAATCTCACCACATCACACCCTCGTTATCTCCCATGTAGCTCCTCCTATTTTTATTCACCAGTGCCTTGAAGCGATTCGGTATGATACCAATCGTATCGCAGCTCACCGTTTCATCAACCCCCAATCTCACTACATACTTGCTAACACCCCTACTAACACCACTAATGTTCGGCAACCTATACACCGGCTGAACTTCACAAACCATCCTCTTGTAATCCAACCCCAATTCCTTTGCACATGACCGAATCCTCCTCACAAACAAAGGTCCACGATCGCTCCCACCCATGCTCTCTCCCCAATGCGTAATCACCACCTTGGCAACATCCAACATTCCAACCACATTCATGATTTGTCGCTTCAGCCGATCAGTCCCCTCATTCCTCTCATCACTGTGCAAATCCGTCACCCCTCTCACCTCGAAATAATCCAACTTGTCTCCCCGCTTTCTCATGTGATTGAATGCGTCCACTACACGCCCCATCACCTCGGTCATCACCAACACCACGCGCTTCAAATTCGTCATTGTTTCCACCATCCGCACGAACTGGGTTGCGTTACAGTTCGCTAACATACCAATTTGCAGCGACTCGACACGCGGAAACAACCAACCGACCCGCTTGCTGATCGTGTCACTTCCAAACTCTCCTAATGTGTACGCCGTCGCTAGCAGCATGGATCTGACTCCCGTGTGTGTCACTCGATACAGCTCTTCGGGCAACGCCGTTGTTGACCAATTTGTGTACAACGGCGAATGTGCAAATACGTGCGATTCCAAAATCACGTCTACCAACGGCGCCGTGCACTGTCCAATTGCCCACATGACCTCGTTGAGAGCAGAATTGGCAACGTCATTGACAAAGTTCAGTCGCAACTGTACTAGGCCAGTCATCGCCACGAACACTCGGTCAAGAGACGATTCACATGCTGACACGGGCGTGTGATGCTCACGCCGGAACTCCGTGTCCCACATGCCGTAGATGCTCAGCACTTCCAACGACTCATGCACCGGCCAGACGATTTCGCTGCTGACTTGGCACGTTACGCTACGCAACGGCATAATTAACCCCTCAAGACCGGAGCACACCGTCAAGAGCAACGCGAATTGCTCCCACCCAAACACGTTTTCGTTCGTATCTCCGCCTACGATCGGCGAAAAGATTGTTTCCGCAAACGTCAATTCCAATGTACGAAGCACTGGCAATCGCTGCGTCTTGAACATGAGACTGACAAACTCGCTCGGCTTGATGTTCGTCAAATTCATAACGGCAACATTTGCGAGATTGAAGCAACACACTGGCACCACTGCTCCCCTAAACGACAGCGAGCCGCAGCTGAGTACCAACTCACACAGCTCATCGCAGTACTTCATGTGCCCTAGGTCTCCGTCCTCATTGCTGCGCTTGTGCCTAAAAATCTGGTCTCGCTTGCAATGCAATGTTCTGACGCCCCCCATCCACAAACAACGCTCACGCTGACGCTGCGGCAAGTACGACAAATCAACATGTTTGGCAATCTTCAGTATCTCCTCAGCCGTGTCATCCTCGTCGACATGATTTTCCATGCCGTACATCGTCCCTGGCTGCCACTGTAGCCGCTTCTTCCACGCGTAGCGAATGGGCAACGACATCCCAGTGTACCTGGTTTTGCACACTCCGAATTTTCGGTGAAGACGCGAGCTGTTTCCAAAGATCCGCTCGAAGCACATCTGCATTGATGCCATCGATGCATCACACGCGTGCGTGTAGCGCGTCCATGCCCAGTCAGACAACGCCAATGCAGCCGCGAACTTGGGATGAATGTGGATGATCATGAGCAAATCAACCCAGTTCCTGACGCGAATGTCATCGTACGTCGTCATCTCCGCGCGATAGTGCACCGGTACAAGGAACTCGACGATGACTGAGATGATGTCCATAGGCAAGCGAACTAGCAGTGAACGTTCCATCTTCCGTTTCTTTAAGTCTTTAAACGTGGATTCTGTGCATTTGGCGGTCTGAGTTAGTTTGCGCAAGTCACTAGGAACACATCCCGTGCAACAAATGTCTCGCGCTCTCCATATCATTCCGTAAACTACCCCTTTCCCATCCGTAAATCATAGGAGGTGGATGTTTCCTAAAGTCACCGAATCTTCCCTTCACTCGTCAATCTCGTCATCATCCTTGTCGTGCCAGTAATCCTGGTCGTTTGCGTGCACAGCTGTCATGACTTCCATGTACATGCGCGCTGGCGTGGCGCTCACAATGTCAGTCAAGACAGCTCGCTGCGCATCGGCGTTGCTCATCATTGCGTTTGTAGCAGCATCCGCAGATGCCTGATCATCCCCATCCGGGAACTCATCGAGGAAATGTATCACAATGTACCCAATCACGTACACCTCCCACAAGTCCACGTACGCCTCGCAGATGTCGCGAACGTCGATGGTGTCATCAGGACCCATCATCTCGATCTTCTGGCGCAGAGCTGCCTCCACCCGCTCGACTTGCTCATCGAACTTGCTTGGATCCTCCGCTGCGGCAGCCGCAGCAATGTCGTACGCGGGGCCATTAGTGATCTGCAACGCATCGAGCGAGTCGTACATCACCGTCACGACGCTGTGAAACTCGTCCTTGATGATGAGGTTCAGCGTAGCCATCACATCCGCAATGGCGACCTTGTCATTCATCAGCTCGGCGTTTGGCATGTCTTGACGTTGCTTTCTTAATCTTTCTATTGTTTGGTGCATTTGCAAGTGAATCAATTGAGTTACACGTCTCTCGTTATCAAATCATCAAGCGTAATTAATGTGTTGGTAATGTCTTTGTCGAGCACGACACGCAAACGATTGACTAATTTCCTACAACACGATGCCCGTGATAGCACGAAGGCGGTCAAACAGCAAGTGCTGATTCTGCACTATAGCTTGCACTTTCGCTCGATGCATCTGCGTCAGTTCATCCGGAGTGTCCGGGTACGCTGCCAAAAATCGCCCAACAACTTGGCCGACCTCAGCGCTCCAGTCATCAAAGAAGTCCACCACCATCGGAAGACGATCGTACGTATCTTTTCGCGCGGCAAAAATCCTCGTGAACCACGTTTGGTACGTACTGTCCAGTGCCTCCTTGAACTTTATCCATCGTGCATCTGCCTTCAGCTGTTCTCGCATCGGCCCAATTTTGTAACCGATCGCATCAAGCGCATTTCTCATTGTTGTAATCGCGCTCCTGTACTCGTTCGTGAGCATCGTTCGGTACATTCCAATGAGCCAAACGGCCTTGTACACCGGATCCTGCAACATTAGACCAGCTGGCGCA
>JFJP01036293.1_pt1 | contig 11681 bp, 9 predicted proteins | sample 431651 | NCBI WGS metagenome assembly JFJP01 (sample SAMN02602958, study PRJNA72255) | Microbial mat metagenome, whole genome shotgun sequencing project. | biome: fresh water; feature: sink hole; material: water; isolation source: purple microbial (photo- and chemosynthetic) mats found in... | reverse complement strand
ACTTTTCCCGCCTCTTCAAGCGGAAGACCGGACTCTCGCCCTCCGACTGGAAGGCGGACCGGGAAATCAGGAATACCGACGGGGTGTGACGGTCAGGAACAGCTCTTGTCCCGCTTGGCGCCCTTTCCACGCTCGAGCACGGCGAAGATGATGAGCGCGGCAATCAGCATGGAGCCCAGAGTAAAGTTGAAGATATTGCCCGAAAAGTTGAGCAGCGTGAATCCTTTTTTAAGTACGCCGATTATCAGCACGCCGATGAAGGTTCCGACAACGCTACCGACGCCACCCATGGTCGAGGTGCCGCCGAGCACCACCGCGGTGATTACCTGTAGGTTGAGGTCGTTTCCCATGCTGGTCTTCGCCGACGACAGACGTCCCAGATACACGAGGGCCGCTAAGCCGCACATGAGGCCGCTCAGCGAATAGATCATCAGCAATACGCGCCGCGTCTTGATTCCCGAAAAGACAAGCACGTTTTCGTTGAAGCCGATTCCCTTCAGCGTCCGGCCGAGCGTTCCCCGCGTATAGAACAGGTTGAAGAAGAAGAAGAGGATGACGAAATACAGGAAGGTTATCGGCATGAAACCGAACAGCTGTGTCGTGGTCAGATTTTTGAACACGTCCGGAAAACCCGAATAGGAATTCGTGCCGGCGAGGATCATCGAAAGCCCGCGGTAGAGGTTCATCGTCGCGAGCGTCGTCACGAGCGGAGGAATCTTCGCGACGGCTATCATGAGCCCGTTGAAAAGTCCGCATGCCGTACCGGTAAGGAGTGCGGCAGCCATGGCCTGGATCAGGTTGTCCGTGCCGGCGAATACCATGCCGAACACGATCGCGCTGAGCTGCAGGATGTAGCCGACCGACAGATCGATACCGCCCGTCGTGATGACGAAGGTCATGGCAAGGGCCATGATGCCGATCTCGCCGATGATCGCGGTCACGTCGAACAATACGTCGGGATAGAAGAACACCGGCTCGGCGATGCCGAAGGCGAGGATGAGGAGAACCAGAAATATTCCCAACATGATTTGATAGTTCAAGGTCCGTGGCTTCATGCTTTCGCTCCTGCAGTTTTTTTGAACAGACCGAACGCCCGGGACAGCCGCTTTCGCAGGTCCCCGAAATTGGTGACGGTAATGAAGACCGCGATCAGGATGATGATGCCCTGCAACGCGAACTGGTAATAATCCTGGAAGCCCATGTAGATCATGGTGATGCTCAGAAGGTACACGAGCAGGGCGCCGAAGACGGCCCCGAGCAGCTTGCCGCTGCCGCCCATGATGTTGATGCCGCCGACGACCGCGGCCGCGATGAAAACCATCTCGCGTCCCTGGAAGGCCGAGGGCATTATCTCGTTCGCCGTCGTGGCCTTGAGGAGACCCGCGACGCCGAGGAGCAGTCCTTCGATGAGGTATACCCTGATGACGGTTCCGTCGGGATTGATGCCCGCGTAAATCGCCGCCTGCCGGTTGCCGCCGACCGCGTACAGCGTCTTTCCGAACTTGGTATATTTCATCACAAACATGACGAACGATGCGATGACGATCGACACGACGAAGATGAACGGAACGAGATCAAAAAAGCGGCCCCGTCCCAACCAGGTAAAATTGTCGCCGAGATTTTCCACCCATCCCGAGTTCGGCAGGAAGGTCGCGTAAAAACCGAGATGGAACATGTTCATCGCGAGCGTGACAACAATGGAAGGAACCTTGAAGGTCACCGATATCCAGCCGTTGAGCCCCGCGAGCAGCATGCCCACGATGAGGGCGACCGGCATGAAAATCCAGGGACTGACCCCCGCCTTCGAGAGCGCACCGGCGGAAAAGGCGACGAAGCCGAGGATCGTTCCGGCCGATATGTCGATGTTTCCCGTGATGATCACCAGCGACAGGGCGATCGAGCCGATGATGGTCGGGCTGACGTCGAGAAGGAAGCTGTATACGCCGCTTTTGCTGTTGAAGTTGGTCGTCAGCGAAAGAAAGAGCATGAACACCACGACGATGATGCCCAACATGAATTCCCGGGTTGCCATTCGTTTCGTTTTCATCTTGTATCCTTACCCATTCCGTTACAATGCCATCCGGAGAATCTTCTCCTGGCTCAACTCGCTGCGGACAAGTTCGCCCTGTTTCCGCCCGCCCTTCATCACCACGACGCGGTCGCTCATTCCGAGGATCTCCGGCAGGTCGCTCGATATCATGATGATCGATTTTCCCTGCTTCACCAGTTCGCTCATGATTTTATACACCTGATGTTTTGATCCGACGTCGATGCCTCGGGTCGGTTCGTCGAGAATGAGAATCTGCGGTTCGGTCGCGAGCGCCTTCGAAAGGCACACCTTCTGCTGGTTTCCGCCGGAAAGATTGTTTACCACAAAATCGAAGCCCGGCGTTTTTATCGCGAGGTTCTTTACGTATTCATCCGTGATTGTCCGCTCTTTTTTGCGCCGTATCAGACCGAGCCTGTTGGCGAGCATGGTCAGGAGCGGAAAGCTGATGTTTTCCTTTACGCTCATCTGGATGACGAGACCGTACTTCTGGCGGTCTTCGGAGACGTACACCAGACCTTTCGACATTGCGTCCCGGTAATCCGCGATGACTGCCTTCGTTCCGTTGATCGTTATTTCTCCGCCGTCGAGCGGAGTCAGGCCGCACATCGCGAGCGCGAGTTCGGTGCGCCCTGCGCCGGCAAGCCCGGAAAGGCCGAGGATCTCGCCCTTGCGGAGGGTCAGGCTGACGTTGTCGAGTACGCCGTTTTGCGTGATGTTCTGCGCATCGAGGACGATATTGCCTATTTCGGCATCGTCCTTCGGATAGAGGTTGCTGAGGGTCCGCCCCACCATCCAGGAAACAAGGTCTTCCTTCTTGACGTCCTTGACGTCCTGCGTGCGCACGAACTCGCCGTCACGGATGACGGTGACGCGGTCGGCTATCTGGAATATTTCGTCGAGCCGGTGACTGATATAGAGCATCGATACACCGTGCTCACGGAGTTTCGCGATGGTGTCGAAGAGGGTGTCCACTTCCTTGCTGGTGAGGGCTGCGGTCGGTTCGTCGAGTATGAGTATGCGCGAATCGAAGGAAAGGGCCTTCGCAATTTCGACCATCTGTTTCGTCGCCACGCCGAGAGAGGAGACGCGCACGTCAAGGTCCATGTCCATGCCGAGACGGGCGAAGATGCCTGAAGCCTTCTCCCGCATGGCAGGGTAATCCAGGACCGGTGATTGCTTTCCCAACATCCGGAACGTCAGCTCGTGGCCCATAAAGATGTTTTCGAGAACCGTGAGGTCGGGAAACAGGCTGGTTTCCTGGAATATGATCGCGACGCCCTTGGCGTAGGCGTCGTTGGGATGCAGCACCTTGACGCTCTCGCCGTACAAATGGATCTCGCCGCAATCGGGCTGATAAACACCCGTAATGATTTTCATCAGAGTCGATTTGCCCGCTCCGTTTTCTCCGCACACCGCATGGACTTCGCCATGGCGCAGGTCGATCGACATGTCCGAAAGTGCCTTTACGCCGGGGAATGTCTTGCTGATTCCGTCCAGCCGCAAAACCACATTTTCTGCAGGAATATCTTTACCGGTATTCATTGTAGTCCTTTCCAAAATGCATTGATAAAAGAAAGCCGTCACGTCCGCGAAGACGTAACGGCTTTCTGCCGTTACTGTTACGCTATTTCCTGAACTGCGCCATTCCGCTGTCCTCTTTGGGATAGCCGCGGAACGCGTCGATGTTCTTCAGGTTCCAGGCCAGGGGCTCGGCCATGATGATCACGTTGTTCGCCAGGACCTTGTGGCCTTCGGCGGGATAGTTCACCATCTTCGTGCTGTCAACGAAGCTCGGCGCTACGTTCGTGCCGCTCAGGGGTGACTTGTAGGTTCCGGAGATGGTCTTGCCGGTGAGGACGTCATAGGCCACATAGGCGCTCAGGTAGCCGAGGTCGAAGGGCTGCCACAGGACGACTGCGGACATCTTGCCGGCCTGCATGTCCTTGCGTGCTCCCTCGGGAACGGCCAGTCCGATGATCTTGATGGTGTCGCTGATTCCCAGCTGGTCGCGGGCGGTGGACACGGCGGGAACGGTGTTGGACGAAAGAGCGATGATTCCCTTGATGGTCTTGTTGGCGGAAAGGAGAGTCTTGATCTTTTCGTCGGCCGTGCCCTGGTCGTTACCGGCATAGACGATCTGGTTGTCCGCGGACAGGAGGTTGATGTGCTTGTAATCCGTGGCCTTCTTGGCGTTGTACTCGCCGATGATGGCCTTGATCCAGGCGTTCTGGTTGGGGGAATCATTGGTGGTGGAAACGAGGGCGACGGTTGCCTTGCTGGCTTCGGTGAAGCTGCCCAGATCCCCGGCCATGCCCTTGAAGAGGGCGATGGCGATCTGGTCGGATTCCGCCTGGTTCACGAAGTAATCGCGGGCGGACACGTTGACGTCCGAATCCCAGGTGATGACCTTGATGCCCTTGGCGCGGGCGGCCTTGAGCGTGTCTGCGAAGCTTTCGGGATCGAGGGCGGACACCAGGATGGCGTCGAAGCGCTTGTCGATGAATCCCTGGATGTAGTTTTTCTGGTTGGCGGCCGAGCACTGAGCCATGGTATCGCCGATCCACTCGATCTTGATCTTGCCGCCCATTTCTTTTTCAGCCTGGCGGAAACCGCGTTCGCAGGCGATGAAATAGTCTTCGGCGATGAACTTCGGGATGACACCGATCTTGTACACTTTACCCTTCGCATCGCCGGATGCATCCGCTTTGCCGCCGGCAAATACGGAAACCGAGAGACTCAACAGCAGAACGCACAGAACCGCAAAAATTCGTTTTGACATGACTTTCCTCCTCGAAAATTAAACAGGGCCAGGCCCCGTCTGTTAACCGTTTTTAACCAGCGAGCACAGGTACTCGACGGTCTCGGGCTTCACGTCCGCCTGCACGATGTGCGCGGGAGCCATGAGATAACCGCCGTCCCGTCCGAGGATCGACGCGCGGGATTTCACTTCCGCCGCAATCTCGTTCCGGTCGCCCTTGGGCAGGAGGGCCTGCTGGTCGATGCCCCCGAAGAAACAGATCTTGCCGCCGTACTTGCGCACCAGCTCTTCCGGATCGGAGCCGGGCACGTTCGGCTGCACCGGATTGTACACGTCGACACCGAGTTCGATGAAATCGTCGATCAGCGGGGCGACCGCACCGTCCGAATGGAAAATGACCAGAAGGTCGGGATTCGCTTTCTTGAGCCGGGCGATCATCCGTTTGTAGCGGTGCTTGAAACGCTCGCGCCACATGTCGGGGGAAATCAGCATCGAAATCTGGGTACCGAGGTCTTCCCCGAGCCAGATGGCGTCCACACCCCGCGAGACGAGAGACAGGGCGAGGCTTGTCGTCCATTCCTCGACACGGTCGTTGAGGAGCTCGATCCAGGATTCTTCCATGGCCAGCGCCATCAGGTATTTTTCCATGCCGGTCAGGTGCCAGGCCAGTTCGAACAGGGACAGCTCGACGTCGCCGATGATAAAATACTCCTTGCGGAATTCCTTGATGTCCCGTTCGGCGGCATCGAACCTGCCCGGGGCGAAGGCGTCGGGGAAGGCATAGGCGGCGATGTCTTCGTCGCAGGATGCTCCCTCGAGCGGGCACTTGACGACTTCCATGTAGAGGTCGGTCGGGCGCATCAGCATCCCGAATTCGTTGAGCGAAGTGCCGTCACCCTTGTCCGCCGGTACGAAGCCCGCGGCGACCGTTCCGCCGACCACGACGCAGTCCGATCCGAGGCGGGTGCGGATTTTGTTCGCGGAAATGCGGTAGGTAAGGTCTTCATAATACGAAAGCGCGTATGCGGGATCGATACCGAATTTTGCGCCGTAGTGGTCGGCCAGTTTTCTGCACAGATCGAACTGCAGCGGAACCCGATCGGGTTTGCCCTTGATTTTTCCGAATGCCCGAAGAACCCGTTCCCGTGATGTCATGATTATCTCTCCCTCAATCCATGTGAAATACTTCGACAAGATCGGCGGCGACGGGCGATCCGTCGGGATTCGTGTCCATCAGGTCTCCCATGTATTTCCACCATTTTTTCACGATCTCCTTCGAGGCGAGACCGGAAGCCGTGTTGTAGTCCTTCAGTTTCTGGAACGCGAACAGCGTCAGCGTTTCCTCGTCGAGATAGATCGAGTAGTCGCTCACCCCGGCGTCTTCCAGTTCTTTCAGCAATTCCGGCCACAGCGCGTCGTGGCGGGCCTTGTACTCGGCCTCGCATCCTTTCCGCAATTTCATTTTAAATGCATTCCGTTTCATCGGATTCTCCTTGCTGTCAATCGAGGCCCGCAGGAACGAGCATCTGGTCGATGTACACATACGGGGGAACTGCGGCTCCCGTCATGATGGCACATGCGGCGGGAACGGCGGCCGCCCCGTATTTCTCGGCGTAGTATATGACCGAGGCATCGACGATTCCGCCTGCAAGCTGCATGCGTGTATTTTCGCCGTCACCGTGCGATATGCTGATGAACCGTTCGCGCGCCCACACGCCGGCATCCTTGAGGGCATCGACGGCGCCCTGGAGGGATTCCGCATTCACCGCGGTCAGGATGTAGTTGCCGCCCCGCACGAGCGTGGAAGCCACACGTACGACAGCTTCCTTCGCGGTTTCGTACTGGTTGCCGCCCATGATGCGGACCATGCGTTCCTCGGCCTCGTCGCCGAAGGTCGCCGCAAGCGAAGAAGCAAAGGCTTCGGTCCGCAGCAGCACGAGCTCGCCGGCGCTTTCCATCTCGACGAGAATGACGCCGGCAACATCGGACCAGGACCCGAACTTTTCGGCAACCAGTTCTCCGGCATAGTCGCCCGCGAGCGAACCGGCACGCCAGTTGTTCGTTCCGACGAACGGAGCGGAGGGAAGCACGCCTTCGAGCGCAACGGCAGGAATGTTCGCCTTCCGGAAGATTTCCGCAATCGCGTTGTTGGACCAGACGTCGGTGTTGAATTCGATGACGACATCCGCGCCCCACTCGACGATGCGCCCGGCGTTCTCGACCGCAAGCTCGGGGTTGTAGTCATTGTCGAGCACGAGGATGTCCGATTCGCTGAAGCCCGCAAGCGCGGCGTACCGGAGCAGGCCGGATTCGACGCGGGCGCAGAACGGTTCGGACCGGCAGCCGTTCGCAAAGGCAAGCCGCTTTCCCCTACCGGGCGAATGCTCGAAAGGAAAGCCGTATTCCGCAGCCGAACAGCACGAATCGAAAAAGCTGTAGGCGGAAAAGGACGGGGTCGATCCGGCGGCTTTGATTATGCCGATGTTCCGCGACGAAAAATATTCCGAGATGGCGTCGGTAGCTCCGGCATCCGTAATGACGCAATCGACCGAGTCGAGGGCCGCGAAAGTCACCAGGGAGCGTTTGCCCCAGCGGGCGGAACGGAGCAGGACGTACCGGCGTGCGGAGCGCGAAAAAATGGCCTTCTTGAATGCGGCTTCTTCGGTCCTGCCGGCGGTGAAGCCGTCCGCTTCCGTCGCGCCCCAGGCACCGACGAAGGCCTTCGAAATATTGAAGCCGGGAAAACCGTCAGGCGAAATGGTTTCGGGAATGGTCATGCCTTCAGGCGACACCCGGCCGCCGAGGGTGTACACGGCGACACCGCGGCATCCCGACAGGGCAAGCGCCGTCTCGAGGCTCGAGGTGATAACCGTGATAGACTCCCTGTTCTGCAGTGCCTCGACGATGAAGGTCGAACCGATGCTCCCGTCAAAAAAAACGACATCGCCCTCCTCGATCAGTTCGAGCGCTTTTTTGGCTATCGCGACCGAATCTGGATTGCAGTTGGATTCAGTGGGCATGGTACGGTCGGTAACCGAATCAGGGGCAAGCGACGCCGCGCCGTAACTGCGCACCACAAGCTTCTGCTGTTCGAGTTCCGTCAGGTCCGCCCGGATGGTCACCTGGGACACACCGAGGATTTCGCTGAATTTATTGACGCTCACCCGGCCCTGCCGCTTGAGCAAAAAGAGTATTTTTTGGAGGCGACGGTCCTGGCCGGAGATGGTTTTATCTTCGTTGTTGGGAAGAATGTCGCTTTCGTTTCTTTCGTTTCTCTTACGAACCGTAATCATATCTTGATTAAAACATGACTCTCCGAATTCCGTCAACAAAATTCGTAAAAAAACCGCTGTTTTGTGAAAAAACAGCGGTTTCAGCGAAGAGCATGATCAAACGGATTGGATTTTTTTTAGCAGTTTACCACTGGGGAGGATAGAAACGGTCCACATTTTCCCGGGTTATGAGCTTGTTGGGCAGGTAGGTGACCGGCGCAAACTCGATGCCGTTGAAGTAGTCGAGGGCCATGGCCACCGGGAGGGCGCCGTCCGTTTCCGCACTCTGATACGTGGTGGCATAGACCTTTCCTTCTTTTACAAAATCGAGCGAGATCCTGCAATGCCCCTGGGAGACAATGACGATGTCCCTGCGGCCCGCGGCTTCCACGGCGTCGACCACACCCTGGAGGGCGGCCGTCTGGTCCGCGCAGAAGATGCCCTTCAGTCCGTCGCCGTACTGCCGGATCCAGAGCGCCACCTTCTCGCGGGTTTTAACCCGGTCGAATTCGGTGTAAGCCTTGTCGAGGAGCCGCATCGACGGGGCATACTGTTCGAGCTCGGTTACCGCGGCCCAGGTACGCGCGATGAACGGCCCCGAGCCGGGGACGTGCTGGATGCAGGCATAGCCGCCCGACTTCCCCAGTTTGTCTGCCAGTTTCCTGGCAAGCTGCCTGAAGGCGCCCCATTCGTCGGTGCCCGTATAGCCGACCAGAAAGGGAAACGTTTCCGCTGCCGGCATGGTCGTCGTGGCGATTATCGGTATGCCTGCCGCATGGACCTTTTTGATGAGCGTGATGCTGTCCTTCACGTCGTTGGCTGCAAAAATGATCATGTCGGGTTTTTCCCTGATCGCCTGATCGATCTGCGTGCGCTGCACCTGGTCGTTGTTTTCCTTCGCGAGGGGGTAGCAGACAAGATCGATACCGAAGTATTCCGCGATTTTTTTCATGCCCCGGTTGTGCGCGAGGAAGTAGGGATGATATGCCGGGTTGATGCTGACAACCCGTTTGCCGTGTGCTCCGTCCGCGTTCGACAGGGGCACATCCCGGTCGGTGACGTTCCACCCGGCATATTCGTAATCGTACCAGTGACGCGGGTCGGTTTCGGGAAGGCTCTCCGGTTTTCCCAGACGGGCGGGAATCGTTTTTCCCGCATCATTCCAGATGATCAGGGGCTGACCGTCTTCCGATGTCAGTTTCGACACATCGATGGTCCGGAAGCCTGACAGGTCCCGTTCGAGGTTCCGGATGTTCTCCAGGTTTTCTTCCCCGAGTTCGTGAATCCCCGAAACAGAACGGACCAGATCGTTGATTCCGGCGGAAATTTCCCCGATTGCCCCCGTGTTCATGTTTGAAAAATTGTCGATGTCGGCCATGGAGGTTTCAATCGCATCCGAGGCGGACTCGATGAGCGCCGCCGAATTGCTGACGCTTGCCGTGATGGTATTCAGTTCGGCGAGCGACTCGGTAATCTGACGGCTGCCCACGGTCATTTCGGTCAGGCCCTGCACGATCTCGGAAACGCTTTCCGCCACTTCGGTTATCGAGCCGGTCATGCTCTGCACCGATTTGTTCGCTTCCCCGGTGAGGGACTGCGCCTCATGGATGTTGAGGATGGTCTCGTGGAGCTTCGATGAGATGCTCACGGCGTTCGATGCCGTATCCTCGGCGAGCTTCCGGATTTCGTCCGCGACCACGCCGAATCCCTTTCCGAAATCCCCGGCATGCGCGGCTTCGATGGCGGCGTTCATCGAAAGGATGTTCGTCTGGACCGCGATGGCGTTGATCATTTGCGTGAATTCGTTGATGCTGTCGGCCGACTCGGCTATCCGGTTTATGATCGCCAGGTTTCCGTCCATGTGGGATACGCTCTCCGCCGCGCGGCGGGACAGGTTGTCGATAACCTGCTGCTTCGATCCGGCGATCGCGCCGATGTTCGAGATTGACGCGATCATCTCTTCTATGGCGCTCGTAGAACTCGCCATGGCTCCCGTCTGGGCCCCGATCTCGCGGGATACATTCTTGATGGCCACGCGTATGTCCGCAATCGACGTACCCGTCGCCTGGATGTTCGCGTGCAGCAGTTCCTCGTTGCCCTTCATGCTCTGAATGTTCGCCGCGATCTGCGCGGTGGCGGAGGACAGCTCCGACGTGTTCATGCCCAGCTTCTGGCTGGTTATGCGGCTTGTATCGTTGACGGTCTTGATTTTCATTATGAGGTTGTGGATCTTCGCGATGAAGACGTTTATGCTCCGTGCAAAATCGCGGACCAGCGGATTCCGTTCAACCTTGATGCGTCTGGTAAGGTCCTGACCGCCTTCGCTGATACCCCTGACGCCGTTCTCTATGCCCGAATACTTCGGCAGGATGGCCAACAGAATCAGTACGGTGCAGGCGGCAACCGGTACAAGCTGGAGGAAAAAAACGGTTACGGCAAGAGCGACGGAGGTTTGCCTGTCTCCCAGCACGCCCGATTGCCACAGAAAAAAATCGACGAGGGCGAGAACGGCCAGAAGCACAAGGTCAAAAACCGTGATAATTCTTGTTTTCATTCGAGTACTATAGGTCCTTACACAATAAACTGTCAAATCAAACTTTTCCCGGCACTTCGGGTAACTTGACAAAGTACCGTCCGATGCAGACTATGGGAAAACCAACAGGAGGCTCATCATGGCAAACGAAAACTCGTTTCTGGATCCGATCATCAAGACCAGCGCGGACATGTGGGAAAAAGGATGGGCGGAGCGGAACGCGGGAAACATAAGCGTCAGACTCACGCCGGAGGAACTGAAAACCGCCGGGGACATCCGTACCGATACCGGATGGAAAAAGCTCTCCGGTCCTCTCGCGAATCTCGCGGGCGAATTCTTTCTGGTCAGCGGCACCGGACGTTTCCTCCGGAACATACAGATAGCGCCCGAAAAAAACCTCGGCATCATCGAGCTCGACGCGCTCGGCGAAAACTGGCGCATCGTATGGGGCTACAAGGGAGGCGGCAATCCGACATCGGAACTGCAGGCGCACCTGCAGGCACACTCGGTCAGAAAGGAAGTGAGCCGCGGAATCGACCGCGCGATCATCCACACGCACCCGGCAAACCTCATCGCACTCAGCTACGCGCTCGACCTAGACACCGTCAGCCTGACCAAGCTCCTGTGGGAAATGCACGCGGAATGCATTGTTGTTTTCCCCGAAGGCGTCACCTATCTGCCCTGGATGATGGCAGGTTCGGACGAGATCGCCGACGAGACCGCAAAGGCGTTCCTGAAACGCAACATGGTCATGTGGGAATTCCACGGTATCTTCGCGACCGGCAGAAATCTCGACACGGCCTTCGGCCTCATCGACACGGCGGACAAGGCGTCCGAGATTTATCAAAAAGCCGTCGCGCTCGGCGGAGTCAAAAACCGTCTGAGCATCGCCCAGCTCAAGGCCATCGCGGCAAACTTCAAACAGGTGCCCGCGGAAGACATCATGTCGAAACTCTGAATCTTCCCCCGCAAAAAAAGCCGGCCGGGCTGCACGGACGCAAGCGTCCATACCCCCGGCCGGCTTTCAGCTTACGGTAACCAATCGATTAATAGACTGATTTCCATTCG
>JFJP01044152.1_pt1 | contig 11682 bp, 14 predicted proteins | sample 431651 | NCBI WGS metagenome assembly JFJP01 (sample SAMN02602958, study PRJNA72255) | Microbial mat metagenome, whole genome shotgun sequencing project. | biome: fresh water; feature: sink hole; material: water; isolation source: purple microbial (photo- and chemosynthetic) mats found in... | reverse complement strand
AATGTTAACTTTATCTTCCATATTTTTTTCCATTTCATCTGGTAAATTATGAAAAAAATCTATTCTTGTCATAACTTCTATAAAATCAACACTATAAATATAACTAGATAAATTTTTACTAATATTCTTTTTGTTTGGTAATACAAATCCAATAGTTTCTTTATTTTTAGAACTATAAATTATTTTATAAAAATACCCAGGAACTGCTATTTGATTCTGTCCAATATATCCTTGAACATTTAGAAAAACGGGCCCGGTTATTACATATAAACTATCTTTCTCATTAACCCAAGTACTGGTTTGTTCTTCAAGAGTTTGCCAAATACCTCTGTTGAAATTTGGAATTTGTGGACTAATGTTGGAAAAATAGAAAGATTCTGTCATTGATTGTAAACTAAAACACATATCGTTTGCAGGAACTAAATGACCTTTATCATAACCAGATTTTAAATAATCTGCATTAGTAGCCAATTTACCTTTAACTAATGGATCTTTTTTAAATTGATTATCTCTCACAACTCTATTAATTAAATTAGCTTTTGTTGAAAGATAAATTGTCCATTCTGATTGTTTATACTCTTCTAAATAAGATAATGTATAATAGTCGTGTTTTACTACTTGCCCATTTGAGGTGGGTAGTAAAGAAATTTTTTGTGCAATTAAAGAATTACACAGAATAAATAAAAATATTGTATTAATTATTCTTTTAACCATTTACTTTTTATATATTTAATTGCATCATCCAAAGTTATTTCCCCAGATTTTAATTTTGGGTCTAACTCTCTTTTGATTTCACCTACAATTCTTCCTTCACCTACACCTAAAAGTTCCATAACCATATGACCAGTTAAAGGAGAACGCCATTTAGCTTCTTCATCTTTCTCACGGACTTCAATTATTCTTTCTCTTATAGTTTCTAAAGCGGAATTTATTCTATCTCTTTTATCATCATATTTTGTTGTTAAATCACATTTACAAAAATTGATTAAATCAAATATGATATCAGGACCGACTTCAGCATCCAATCTACGAATAGCAGATTCGGTGACATCACGATGTACTTTAGTTCTTCCGTGATATAGTATCATACGATACACATAATCTAATAAATCTTTATCTTGAACCCCCCATTTTTCTAAAATCATTAGTGTCATTCTGGCACCTATGACTTCGTGATTATGAAAAGTCCATCCTTTTTCTGTGAATCTTTTAGTAACTGATTTACCAATATCGTGAAAAAGTGCAACTACTTTCATTTTATAATCATAACCAGCATCACAAACATTTCTCAGTACACCTAAAGTATGAGTAAAATTATTCTTATAACCTTTTTCATCTGTATGAAGGTCATACAATTCAGGAAATAATTTTTTAAGTTCACCACTTAAAAACATATCATAAATTTCCAAATAAGGTTTATCACCTCTTAATATATCAAGTATCTTATTCATTATATGTATATATTAGATAAAAAAATCCCATATTTCTATGGGATTTTTTCTTTACCCTAATTTTTATTCTGTTGTATTAATAGGTTCTACATTTGTATTTTCAACAGTCCAACCTTTATTTTTTTGTTCAAGATACCACTTGTCAAACTCTTCATCATTAACTTCAACTTTCTTAGGTAACTTACTTGTGTTACCTTTTCCCATATCAACATAATGATTACCACTGGTAGTATCACCTTTAGTATATACTGTTGTTGTTGGATTTACAACATTACGATGTCCACCGTAATATTCACTATCATAATAACTATCTTCCCAACCCCAATTACTATATTTACCATAAGTGGATTTCTTTCCTTTATAAGTAATATTTGTTATATCTCTTACAACTTTGAGTGAATCCCAATCAATTTTTGTCAATACAACTGATAAGAGTTCAAGAAATTCAATATCTTGTTTTTCACTTGTTGTGTGCTCACTGAAATATCCGACTGATAAATTAGAACATTCGGGAATGATATCAATGAATTCGGCTGAATCAGTATAAACTCCACCATCATCTGGTTTGTACCAAAAACCATATTCATTTATCTTACTTGCTAATTCTTTAGCGAACTCGTCTGAACAACAAGTACTACCCATTTGTTTTGTTATAACTGAGTCATAACCTTTTCTATCAAATGAAATACAACGATTTATTCTTGGTAATTTACCATCTTTCACTTTAATATCAAATACTCTTGATAGAGAACTTGAACCAACACAACCACTTTCTTCACCCATAAAAAAGTAATATAAACCCGGAACATTCTCTGACATAAGGTTTAACATAATTGTTACACCAGCTTTATCATCAGCACCAAGATTAGTTTTACCATCGGTTTTTACAAAGTCTCCCTCAATTAAATGTTTAATTGGAAGTCCAGCATCAGAATCTTTCTCATCAACTTCTTCATATTGTTTTGTATCAACATTCCATTTCTTTCCCTGCCAATAAGAACCGGGCCCTCTATCAATAGTATCTAAGTGAGAAGTAAACATTGTATCTGAAAATGTTCCGTCTGATTTCTTTATAATAATGTAGTAGTTTCCAAACTCGTCTTTTTCAAAAGAGAACTCTGGGATTAATTTTATCACACTATCTTCCAACCCTTTAGGAGTTCTGTTACTCGTGAGTTGTAAGAATTTTTCTCTAATATTTATCATTTTTTCTGATTTAAGTTACAAATTCAATGTACAAAGGTAATAATAATTTATCAATAATCCAAATATTTATTAACATATTATCCAGAGAACCTTTATGTGATACCGGTTTGGACCCGTTGATGCCATCAGTTCTCTGGATACATATATAAAAATGAAATATTAATTTACCTATAGCCAGAATTTTGTCGTTTAATACATACATCTATCTACACTTTCGTGTCTCGTTTCCGAGTGCCTTAACCCGACCATCATTGAGTTGCTTTCCCTCTCAGTCTGTTTAAGTTGCACCACTCCGCAGTAATAACGACTGATTAAGTCTCCTGCGTTCAGCAAAGGTGTTCTGAACTTCCTCTAGTAATTTCTTACCAGCGTATGTACAGTAAATTAATATTTCAAAGAACTTTTTATACTATAATTTATTTAACCTTAATTTGATTGTCATACTGATCTTCAAAATTTTTAAGGTCAAAAATTGTTATTTTTCCTTCTTCAAATAAAGTTATTAATTGTAAATTATCTATTAATTTTAAACTAATATGTGTTTCATTAATAACTTCTTTATATTTTTTAATATTATTATTTGACATCCATCCCTTAATTTCTAAATAAATATCATATTTTGGTAAATAAAAATCAGGTGTGTAATGTTTGGTTTTTGCATATGCTAATATTTTTCTTTCCCATTTAATATTAAGTTTTGTTAGTGTTTCTCCTATTCTTTTTTCCCATGTACCTTGAACTTTAATAAGTTCTTCTCCATTCCATACACTATAATAATTACAATGTGCCTTCCCACTATTTATATAGATAGTTCTTTTTAATGATTGATTTAACCTAGATTCTTCATTCCATTTTTTATGAGGTTTATGAGGTTTATGTTTAATACTGTGTTTTTTACTATTTTCTTTTCTTTTTTCTTCTGAAAAATTAGCTATTGTATTTTTAAGAGTAAGACGAGTCTTTTCTTTAGATTCTTCCGAATGTTTTTTACCTTTATTACTTGCATTAATTTTATCTAAAACATCACGAGATCTACTTAAACTAGCAAATTTACTTATACAGCTTTTTGAACAAAATCTACCACTACCTAATGAACCATCGTGTAATTTTTCACATATTGAACATTTTTTCATATACCTATATATAAATTATATAGATATATCTGAGTACAAAAGTAATAAATATTTTCATATCTACCAAATTAATATATAATAAAAATGAAAATTAGTTGACAATTTTTATATATAGTAAAAATGTTAATAACTTATTGACATAAAAATTTGGAAAAACCAAAAAAACAAAATATATTTGTGATGAATAAAGTAACAGATTATAAAGAGTATTTAGTAACTAAAACATTTGAAGCTATGGATTTGAAAGTAAAAGAGTTAGAATTGATTTTGTCACCAAGACTTCTTAAAATTCTTAAAGAAATGCAACACCAAATCGCCGATGATTTGTTAGAACAACACATTAAAGGTGAGAGAGCACACAAAGTAACATTTGTGGATCTTGGTTCAGAAGCAGGTGATGTTTCATTTATTCAAGCAAATAAAGTTCCGGAATTAATTGAACCAGAATTGGTTCACGGTGATTATCACAGAGAAACAGAGATAATTCCAGCTCCACCCCCAACAGGGAAGAAAGGTCGTCCAGAAAAAGAAATTAAAAATTGGAAAGGTGGATATTTTGATTATATCCAAAATTACAAAAACCCTTGGATTTCAGATGCTGGTCATGTTATTGACCTTCACGATATTCAATTCAAATCAAAAGACCACCCAGTATGGTCAAAGAATAGAGCAGAAACTTCAATGGGTAGATTCATCAACACAATATGGCCAAAGAAATATCCAGCAAACTTAAAAAGAGAAGAACTTGCTAAAATGGATAAACCTAATGATGTTGAATCATTTGGTAATATGTTCAAATCAACAGTTGAAGCACATTCAAAAATACTTAAATTTGTTGAAGGTGACACAATAATACATTATTATAGTTCTAGTAACTACGCTAAAGGTGGTGGTACATTAGGTGGTTCATGTATGAATTCACCAGAAAAAGGAAAATATATCAAACTTTACGCAAATAATCCAGATACAGTTAAGATGTTAGTTCTTTATCCAGAAGATGTGAGAGATAAAATCATCGGTAGAGCTCTTGTATGGACTCTTGATGAACCATCAGGTAGAATGTATATGGATAGAATTTATACAGCTAATGATTCAGACCAATATTTATTTATTGAATATGCTAAATCACATGGATATTATTACAAATCATCACAATCATATGGATGGGATTATGATATCATAGATGGTAAGAACGGTAACAGAGGACCAGTTGCTATGAAAGCTCAAATGAAACCAGATGTACATTATGATTATTATCCATATCTTGATACAATGCAGTTCTATAACCCAACAACAGGTGTAATTACTAATGATGGTAGAACTATGAGAAGAGGTGTTGGATACTATTTACTTCAAGACGCATCGGGTAGTTACAGTAACTACTAATAATTTATAATTAAAAAAAGAATCCTCAACTAAAATAGTTGGGGATTTTTTATATATAAGAAAAAACAAATATTAAAAGATGATATCAAATTATAAATCTTTTCTTGATGACCACCGATTATTGGAAAGTCTGAGAGAAATGAAATTTGTCTTATCTAAAAGACTAAGAGACCAATTAGCTAAAGTTAATCATGTTATATCTGATGAATTATTAAAATTACATAATGATTTAGATTCATTACAAAAACAAACATTCGTAGATATCTGTGAAGATAAAGATGATAAGATTACTTTCATTCAAGCAAATAAGGCAAGTGATTTATTAAATCTTGATACAGAAGATAAATATAGTAAATTAGATAAAAGTTTATTAGATGATATCGGACTATCTAGTCCTATTTATAAACAATTCCGTACAGAAGTTGGAGTTGGTAGATTTGTTAATCTTCTTTTTGGCGCTTCAAAATTCCCAGCAGCATCAAGAGCTGGAACAGTTGGAAAACTTACTGATGTCGAATCATTTGTCAATATGTATAAAGCTGTATTCGGACAAGAAGATAAATTCAAATTAATGGAAGTGGTAAGTGGTGATATGATACCACACTGGTATCATTATAGTCGTTATCATAACGAAGAAGGTAGTATGGGAAGTTCTTGTATGTGCAATGTTGACCCAGATTATTTTGATATTTATGCTGATTCTCCTAATGTTGGTATGTTAGTTCTTTATAGTTCAGAAGCCAAACGTAGAATAAGAGCCAGAGCTATTGTTTGGAAAAATTTAATAGAACCAGAGGGCAGAACTTATATGGATAGAATTTATACTAATAATAGTTCTGATGAACAATTATTTAAAGAATATGCAAAAAAACAAGGTTGGTTATATAAAAGTCATCAAGGTTATGGTGCAGATTCAAATATAATTGATAGTGTTACCGATAGTAATACAAGAATGACATTAATTGGACAAGTAGAAGATACTGATTATAATGAATATCCTTATATGGATACAATGGTTTATTTTAATCCTGATAATGGAAGAATATCTAATAAAGAAAGTCATATGAAATATGTTCTTCAAGATACAGGTGGTGGTCGTGATACAACCAATTATCATGATCAAGAAGAAGTTTGGAGTAATTTTCATAATCGTGATATTTATAAACATGAAGCTAAATGGTGTGATTTCGGACAAGATTGGGTATTACAAGCACAAGCTATCAAAGTATGGAATACAGATCCAACTAAGTACGCTGTTCCGGGTAATCCAGATGTAGTTAAGTCATTTATTCCTAATATGATAGATAAACATTTTGAAAAATCAAGATGTACTTGGTCAGACTATCTTAACACTTGGATATTTAACGGTGCACTTATTAATGTATGGACTGATTTAGAAAAAATCAATAGTGTAGTAGAATATAAGAAAAGAAGTGGTATTACATTTGCTGAAGTAGATGGTGAATTTTGGAAAATGGACTTAGTTGAAAAAGTTGGTAGTACATATAGATTAAAAGGTGAAACGGTTGAAAGTGTTAAAAGACCAGTTAATGCTCCAAGAGGATGGCACAGAATGAGTGAATTTATAGATGACCAAGGAAATATATTTCGTAGAGGAAAATTTACTGGAAGAAAACAATAATAAATATTATGAAGAAATACAACGAATTTATAAATGAATCTCTTGGAAAACCATTAGAAATGGTTGATGAGTTTGAAAAAGAATTAAGTTGGTATAAACAAAGTTATAGTAGACAATGGGATGATAGACTCGAAGAAGACTTTACCAAAATACTTAAAGGTTATCCTATTAGAATATGTGAATATAATGATAGAAATGATGTTAGAGAAGAAGTTGTTTTACCATTGAAAAATCAAAATGGTAAAATCTTTTATAAAGCTTATGTAACACCAGAAGTTATTCAACAGAATCCTGGGAAATATGATTTTGTTAGTCCTATTTTTAGAAATAAAGGTACATTAGACTGGGTTATTCAAAAAATTGATAGAGTTAAAGATTTAAGTAATAATGCACTAGGTGGTTTCTCTGTTAGCCTTAGTAAGAAATGATAAAGAAATTTAATGAGTTTATAAATGAGGGGTTTAAAATAACTCCTGATGATTATAGTTATTTCAGAAGACAAATATTAGGTTCAAAACAACCAGACCAAGAATTAATTAATGATTTAATTGATAATCGTAATGAATATATTCAGATGTTAATGAGAACTGCTAGAAGTCATTGGGAATTAGGTGATGGTAAGAGAAGTGAATTTCCAGAAAAGGAATATTTTAAAGTTATTGATGAAGTCATTGATGAAATCATAAACGAAAGATAATAAAAAAAGGGAAGATTTAATCTTCCCTTTTTTGTTTGTACCGACATATTAATCATTGTCAATATTCGGAACGTGCTGTAAGATTGCGTCGTAGAACTTAGCGAATCTTTCATCTGTAAGGAACTCTTCAGCGATATCGTTATCGTTGTCGTTCACTTTCATGTACTTATACTCATCATCAAGGATTTTGAGAATATAAGCGACAGCCTCATCTTCGGATACAGTAAGGATGAATTTTTTGACATTCTCCTTCTGTTTATCGTTCAAGTCCATAATATTCTTCTGTTTCAAAGAATTCAAAAGTTCTGATTTCTTATCACGAGTCAAGTCTTTCAACTGATCTTTGATATCATCGTATCTGTTAAGAAGGTCATTGATACCGAACTTCAAACTTTCGTCAAGATATCTGATAAATCTTGAATTTGCTCCATCACCTATGTATGAAGCTCCGAGTTCACGAACATCAGTGATGAAGTCTGTGATACTTGATGTCATACCATAGTTATTCACTATGTAGTCACTAAGGAATGTCCAAGAACGAGGGGTAGCGTAAGCCTCTTGATTTTTTGACCTTTTTTCGTCAAAACTATGAAGAAAATGTTCTTCATTAGATTTCAAGAAACTAACAATAATCGGATGAACATGAGTGGTAGCGAAATCTTCAATCCACTCTGGAAGTGTGAGTGAATGTTTGAAGTGAATAAGACGGTTATTCAAAGCCCTATCAAATTCTTCTACATCAGTTCCATCCATTTCACCAAGGTTTCCAGACGACACCATATAAACATTACTGTTGAAACGGAAAGTCGTACCGATAGCTCTTTCAAGAAGAATTTGGAGAGCCGCATTTCTTACTGCGAGAGGTGCTCTGTTTAATTCTTCAAAGTGAATAATGGTAGGTTTTAAGTTGGACATATAAGCCCACTCAGGAATAGCGTATGACATTACACTAAGTATCTGCTTGGTGACTGCCCCAGTAGCGTCTTCAAGGTCAAGATCCATTTCCTTACGATAAGGGAAAAGACCTACATCAATTTCATCCACCATAGAAAGACGGATATCAAAATACTGAAAACCAAGTTTGTCAGCGATTCGTCTCATAATAGCCGACTTCGCTACACCCGGTTCAGCGGTTAGGAACAACACACCAGATTTTCCGTACATCATACGGAAATATTTTTTCTGTTTGGTTGTGAGGGTTTCAAACTTTACTGGGTCTACATTTTTCAGTACAAAGTTTGTCATGTCTGTTTTCTGAATCATAAAATATCGGTTTTAATTAATTACTAATTGAGATACAAAGATAAGTATAAAAATTGAATCCACAAAATAATTTGTGGATTTTTTTAAATTATTCTTTGTCATACTCTTCCAACAACTGCTCCATAAGCTGTTTAACTCTGTCGTTGTTGAATATTGTCTTATAAGACACTGAAAGTTCGTCAATACTCTCAATTTCAGTATCCTCATAGTTGATACCATCAACAATCGTGTTGATAGATTCTTTCAGTTCGTCATCATTCTGTGACAACATTTCGGTTAAAAGATTCTGTGAATCCTCTTCGTTCATATTAACGAAATCTAAAGTTTTAATTTTTTCAATCATGGTTTTTAATTTTTAATTTATTATTTATAGTTACTTTTTAATTATTTGTTTATTAAAAGAGAGTTCCCATTTGGGAACTTCTCTTATTTTCCTCTCATTGACTGTTCCAAATCAATTTGAATACACCTTACTAAACCCTTTGGATCAGTATATTGTGGTTTCTGTGCAGTTGTCAGAATCAAAGTCTTACCGTGAATTTGACTAAAATCAAGTGAGTCTGTATAACCATCGGTCAATATAACATTGTTAAAACTATGAAGTTTATTCTTTGGGTAAACAACATAATTGATAGCTGGTTGAAGTACTGTACCACCCATACCCTTAATCATTACTTTCTGTAAGTCTCTCTTGGTTTTGATATCTTCCACCATTTTGACTTCCGTATCAATCTGTATAAGGTTGATATGAATATCATTCTGAAATACGAAAGAAAGTACTCTTTCAAAATCACCACACATTGAGCCAGAAGTATCCAAAATTACATTGATAACATTCTTGTATTTCTTCTTACCCTTGATACCCTCAATTCCCCTACGATTAGGTCTTGTTATAGACTTCCTCTTAGTTGCTCCAAAGATATGATGTGATATAGTTCTTTTGATTTCCTTCAAATAATCCTTTTTAGTCTTACGAAGTTTCTCCAACATTCTTTCAACATCAGCTGATACAAGACCTCTGTTTTTAAGTCTCTGCATAAAGTCATTGACAATTGATTTTCTTGCTCCCTCTGGAACATCATCATCAAGGTGACTATCCAATGTCATTTGGTCTCCCTTTTCCATACCATCAAAGATAGAATCAAGTGATTGACAATCTACTCCATTCTGACCATTTTTACCATAAGAAGGTTTACCAAAACTATCTTTAGGTTCACCACTACCATCACCATCACCTTGTTCTTGTCCATCACCTTGTTCATCAGATGGTTCACCTTGTCCACCACTACCTTGACCGTCTTTTGATTGTTCTTTTCCTTTACCTTTTCCTTTACCTTGACCGTCTTGTGGTTGACCTTTATCATTAGGTTTACCACCACCTTGACCATCTTGTGGCTGTCCTTGACCCTCTTTCTCTTCTTGTTTAGCTTTTCTCTGTTTGTACTCGTCTTGTTTGTCTTTCAACCATTCATAAAGATTTTCAAAGATAGGTTCACCTTTGTATTCTTTAGGAATAAAAAGACCACTATTTTTACCGAAAAATGGGTTTTTAATTGGTTTACCGTTTTTTCCAATAACTGGTTTATCTTCTTTATCAAGAATGAATTCATCTTTGTGTTTTGGGATTGAAACTTTATCTTTTGTTTTATCATGTTTCATAACCTCATCAAAGATAATCTGATTGATAATCATATCTTGAGCGATGTTAGCAAATGATTTATTATAAACTATTGACCTTTTGGTGTGGTCAAAGAGTAAGTGAAAATCTTCGTGAAGTAAAAGAAACAAAGCTTCCTTTGAATCAAGTCCATCAACGAATTTCCTATTCCAATAAAAGTTCATACCCTCATTTGTGACATTAACACCACAAGTAGGAATATTACTTGACTCATAAAAGTTTACGAATGTGTTGAACTCAGCGTAGTATGGCATCACATTACTTGAAAGTAACATAACAATAATGTCAGTGAATTTCTTATGTTCACCTTTCTTATATTTAAGCTGAGATGTATGACGAATAACTTCACCCTTTACTGGCTCTGTAACTGGTACAATTTCACCGTTAGGTCTGTCAGGAAGAAGGTCTTCTTTTTTGATTTTTTCAAGTTTACCCATGAATCGCGTTTTATAAATTATAATACAAAGATAGGAAAAGTTTAGTTAATTACCAAATTTATTCCAAATTTTTTAAAGATTTCTGAAGAATAAGTAATTTTGTGCTTTCACCTCTTATGTCAAAATAACAAGTTTTCTGTAAAAAACCAGTTTTTTCTGAGTGTAAATCAATAATATCAAGATTATTAACATAACAGAATTTACGAATTTCACTTTCTATATGGTTAATATCCCAAAAATTACCCTCAATCCAAGTTTTATATTTTCCTATTTCTGTGTCCATATTATTTAAGTTTTTCTGTTTTTATTTTACGAACATTCATATATGTAAGTTCTCCTTTAGGACTAATAGAACCAAAATAAAATGAACTATCATACTTAATGATAACATCATAACTCAATATAGAATTGAATCCATTACGATTAACTGAAAGGGTATCAATTACCTTAAATTCATTTGTTTTCAAAACTGGTTGAGCACAAGACATAAGTAGTAACATAGTTGTTACAACAATCAGAGTGATTAATTTTTTTGTTTTCATATTTTTATTTTTAGTTTATAAATAATCTCCATCATTTAATATATTTCCATTCCATTTGGATTTTTGTATTTTATATACAAGAATAACTATCGTAATAATTAATACTACTAATGCAAAAATTTGACAAATTTTCATAATTATTCTTTTATATAGTTTATAAATTCCATTGCTGAATGAAGTCCTTTTTCCAGAGCTTCCTCATAGGTGTGGTAGTTAGAATCTTCCACCCCACATATTTCTTTACCAT
>JFJP01027501.1_pt1 | contig 11682 bp, 14 predicted proteins | sample 431651 | NCBI WGS metagenome assembly JFJP01 (sample SAMN02602958, study PRJNA72255) | Microbial mat metagenome, whole genome shotgun sequencing project. | biome: fresh water; feature: sink hole; material: water; isolation source: purple microbial (photo- and chemosynthetic) mats found in... | reverse complement strand
TCTCAAATTTTCATTCTAAATTTTTTTCTTTAAAGTCGATTCTCAAGCATTTTTTTGTGAAAATCCTCATAGATTTTGATTAAAATTCACTTTTTTTCACATCTCTCTAGATTTATTTAATGAAATTTTTTTCAATTTTAGCTGAGAAAGTTTTTTTATTTAATATAAAAAGTTAATTTTTTTTAAAAAAAAGCAAAACATGGACAAAATCATTATTGAACAAGGGATAAATTTGAAAAAAGTTTATTCAGCTGGCTTCGTAGTGTTCAAGACAATTGGTGATAGAAAACACCAATTTTTACTTTTAAAAAAATTCAACACCCAATTGGATCTTCCTAAGGGTCATCTTGATCTCGGGGAAACAACAATGCAGGCTGCCATTCGAGAATTAAAAGAAGAAACAGGAATTATGAACAATTATATTGTAGACGATGAATTCATCTTTGAAGACGTTTATTACACTAAATACAAGCGGTTCATATTTTAAATGAAAATCACAATAATTTTTTTTGTTTTAAAGTTTTAATGAAAAAGTTGAGAAAAAATTCACAGTTTATTTATCGAAATTATTAATTGATCAAAGTTTGGTGATGACTGAACATTTGGATTTTGAATGGATAGATTATAAGCCTCCGCATCAATTTAAATGGCCTCCAACTCTGAATAAATTATTTGAGAAAATCCTGGATTATGAAAAAGAGGGAAAATTGGATGTTTTTTTGAATCGTTTAAAATAATTTAAAAAAAATAAATATTTGTAAATTTTGAATGAGCACAAAGAAAATTGTCTTATTTTATTTAGTTTATCTTCTTTTTCAATTTTTTGGCTTTTTTTTCTTTTTTAAAGGGTTTTTTAAAGTCAAACATGATTGCAAAAAGAAATCAACTTCTTTCAACCATTTTTTGAATAAAACTAAATGGTTTGAACCCACATTTAATAAATCCATTTTGATGATTATTGATGGCTTGCGATATGATTTTGCCTTTACAAACAACTCAAATCAGAATTTCGAACAAACCCCTTTCTATATCAATCAAATGCCAATAATTTCGACTCTTATCAATGAAAAATCAGATCAAACACTTTTTTTTCAGGCTTTTTCTGATCCCCCAACTGTCACCACTCAAAGGATTACGGCTTTAACAAGTGGCAATTTGCCATCTTTTATGGAGTTTACTGATAATTTCGATGGGAAAAAAGTTTAAATTTGTTAATTTGTTAAATATAATTGATTTTTTTGGGTTTAGGTTGAAGAGGATAATCTTCTTTATCATTTAAATAAAATTGGGAAAAAAATTATTTTCATGGGGGTTGATATTTGGTGCAGATTGTATCCTAATTCTTTCAAAAAAGCCTATCCCTTTGATTCATATAGTTCTTTGGATTTGGATTCTGTTGATTCAGGAATTGTTGCTCAGCTTTTCCCCTTATTAAATCAGCCTAATGAATGGGATTTTATCATTTGTAATTTTTTTTCCCTTTTTATGAATTTTTTTAAAATTAAATTTTTTTTATTTAATAAATTCAAATTTTTTTGATTTTTCATTGAAAATAAAATTGATTTTTTTCATCGATTTTTCATTTTTTTAGGTCATTTTCTGGGAGTTGATCATGTTGGTCATTCTTATCAGGCTAATCATCAAGAGATGAGAAGGAAACTTAGAGAGATGAATGATGTGATAGAAGAGATTATCAAAAAAATGGACAACTCCACAATTTTATTTGTGATGGGAGATCACGGTATGACAGAAGATGGAAATCATGGTGGTGCTACAGCAGAAGAAACCAAAACTATTTTGTTTTCATTTGCAAAGAAGAAATTTAACAAATTCATGAAAATACATCCTGAAATAAACCAAAACTTAAAAAATTAGGATAATTTTGCAATTATAAATCAAATTGATTTTGTTTCCACGTTTAGCATGTTATTTGGGATTCCAATTCCTTTTGGAAATGTAGGTTAATTATTTAATGAATTTCACTGAAATTAAACAGATTATATTTTTAGGAAACATAATTTTGGATTTCTTATTAGAAGAGGAAGAAGATTCTTTAAAAGAAAAAATCTTGGATTATAATTATATCAATATAAAACAGATAGAAAGCTATATGGAAGAATTTCAAAGAGATTTCGGAGAATTAAAAAATCAAGAATATCAAGCTTTTCAGGAAAAAATCTTCTTTTTAACAGAGAAATATCATAATCACCGATCAAATGGTTTAAAAAACTTAAACAACAATGATTTTTTTGAATTAATATATCAATATCACGATGTAAAGACTCAAATAAAAAACAAATATCGAGAAATATGGACCGAATTTAATTTGAATTTGATGTTTATTGGATTATTTATTATGATTATCTCTTTTCTAACAGTGTTTTTTCTTTTCGATTTCATTGATTATAATATTCAAACCGATTGTCGTTTCCTTTCAAACGATCTATTTTCTTTTGAAGATCTTTTGAAACAAATTAAAACCAACGTTTTGATTATATTTTTTCTTTATGTCTTTTCTTTGATATATGAAATCGAATTTCTTTTTATTTCCTCAATTTTTACTTTGGTTCAAGCATTGCTTTTTCTCTTTTATTGTTTTAAAAATGCTAGAAACCTAAGAAAAGTAATTATTCAAAAAGAAAAAAAAATATTGGAGATAAAATGTGTTTTTGAGCAAAATTTATTTGCCACAATTATTTTTTGGATATTAAACATATCTCATGGCTATATGCTTTTTGCCGTTTCTCATATTCGAAATGAAGGTCAAGCAATTTTGTTTGTGCTTATATTTGTTAATTTCTTGTATATTTGCTTAACTTTGTCTAAAAATGAATGCAAAATAAGACAAAAGCTCATAATCATAATGGAAATTGCGTTTTTAACAATTTTACTTTATTTTGCAGGTTTTTATGAAAATAACATGTTCAATCGCAATGATATTACACTGAAAAAAGTTTTTTTTTTTATAAATCTTTTCTTTATAAATTAAATATTTTTATTTTAGTATATACAGAATTCAAATTTTTTTTTTCCAGCCATGGAAAATATTATGACTTCAAGCTTTATAAGATTATATTTTCCAATGCTAATTCTAGCTTTTTTCTTGAAACATATCCAAAAGACTTTGCAAATCAACAGTTTTTTCTTGATATTTCTCAATTACTTCATAGTTTCTCTCTATTTCTTCTTGAAAGAAAACGTGCTTTTGTCAGAAATGGAAAAATCCTCACTCATAAAAACTATTTTGCCTAGGATTTCTTATCTGTTAGCTTTTTCATCAGTATTTTTTTATGTTTTTTCTTTCAAAAAAATAGTCTCTTTTTCAAAAGAAAACAAATTTTCTTTTTTTATCCTGCCTTTCTTAATTTCTTCCTTAATGATTTTTGGTAAAAATGCCTTTATTCTTTGCCTATTATTATTAGTGATCATCTTATTATACACAAATGCGATGAAAAGGCTCGGATTGTCATCAAATATCCAAACATATGTTTATTTATCAACAATTTCTTTTTATTTTTGGTATGCTTTTGGCAATAAACCTCAAATTGCAGCCTTGCAAGTGAGTTATACTTTTGTGGGCTTTGAGCATTTCAACTATTATGCATCAGGAATTCTCTTAATCATAAATTGTGGAGCTTCTTTTATTTTAATCATGCTTTCAATTCCTGCTATTAATGGCTTGTTGAATAATGATAAGGAAGATTTATTTGAAAATAAAAAAACATATGAAGAAGTAAAAAGACTGAAATATTTGAGGGATATCATTTATTATGGAATATATTTTTTGGTGACGGTGATGTGCACTAGTGCGAATTGCATTGTTCAAAGAAGAGCTTTGCTGCTGATTGAGGATTTCGCACCGAAGTTTTTCTTTGATGGTTGTATCTTTTTTCTGGTTAATTTTATGTTGCTCATCATTTCTATCGTGTTTGTTTTTGAGTAATGATATATAGAGAAAAAAAATTTCTCTCATAAATTTTCTGTTTTTTTTTTTAAAAGAATTTAAAATAAGAAAATTTTGAGAAACTAACAATTTTTTTCTTTTTTATGAAAGAAATCAAAAATCATTTATTTTTAATAAAAGCAAAAATATTTTTTTTTAAGAAAAAAAATTTTGTTTTGCAAAAATTAACTAATTTTTTTTGATGAAAAAAATTAAGAAATCCAAAAAAGGAGAAATCGAAAATCTTTTCTCTTCATTTCAAAGACTAATCGAAAACAGAAAAAACCACCTCGATGTTTCTTCAAAGCTCCAAGAGATTTTTTCTCATCGCTTTGATTTGTTAAATAACCATTTCCTTGAATCAAATTTTTTCTCTCAAATAAAACCACCAGAACCTCCAGAAAAATTTCATTACATGAATTGCAAAGCTTCTAAAATACCTAAAGATCAGATATATGATCAAGTTTAAAAAAAAGGGTGGGCTTTCTTATAACTTTATCAGATAAATTTCATTGAAGGTTCTTTAAAAGAAGTTTATTTTCCAAGAGAGCTAATAATCGACAATATAAAAGAAAGTGAAGGGAAACTTAAGAAAAACTACGGCAATAGACTGGTTAACATTCCATATATTTTGTCCCAAAACCATTATAAATTTCACATGATTTTTCCCAATAAATCTAAAAATGCTCTCAGTTTTTTTTTATATTCTTTTTGTTCTAATTCCTTTATCTCTTTATTTTTCCTTTTAGACTTTGTGGATTTAGACGTAATTAATACTCCATCAGAAACGACTTCTAATCTTCAAATACAAATTAATAAAAATTTCCAATCACCTGAAATCTCAATCCCAGAAATTTTCCAAATCAATAAACAAATCATTAATAATATGATAAATTTGAATCTTAGAACAAATAACTATATTCTTACATTCCCATATTCAAAAAACTCTATCTCTCACCCACGAGAACCCTTTTTTACTTTTGAAAATTTCAAAGAAAATTTGATAATTTATAGGAATTTTGACACGGAATTAATGGATATGAAACTATCGAACTTTTTTTCTGAGAAATTATACGTTTTGACTGCCAACAATTCAATATTTCTATTAGAAAACTCAATAAACTCCTTGCTTTTTAATTCTAATTCCCATAATAATATCTTAAAGGAACAAGTTTTTTCTATTGAAAGTTCTTTTCATCCTAAAATTCTTTATATGCAATCCCTTGATAAAATATACCTTTATGATCAAAGAGCTCCTTTTCCTGAATCATTAATTTCAAAATACAATGATTCTCATAGTTTTTTTGGAATAAAGCATTATTTCGATCAATTTCTCATCACAAGTTGCTCAAAAACGCTGGCATTTTTCGATATTCGATATCCAAAACGTCCAATGCTAGAATTTCGTCATTTTTTGGAGGAAAATCCTCCTAATATCCTCGATAATTCATCATTTTTGTCAGATATACAAAAAAACTCAACATCATTTGAATCTGATCTCAAAAATAGTGAAATATTTGAAGAAAATGGATTATTTCCATTAGAAAACAATGAAAAAAGACTATTAACAGCTTTTTCCACAAAAAAATCAGGAAGTTCTATTGCAAATCACATCGAAAAAAGTCTTTTGTATGAGGGGAATTCTAAAGAATTAGTAGATTTAATGGAGATATCACAAGAACCTAGCCTTTCTTTTAAGAAATATCTCAAAGGTTTAACACCTCTTTTGCTATATTCTAGTAATATGAAAGATGAAAAATATCGAATATCTGGTGTTTCCTGCATTTCTTTGTTAAAAAACGTAGAATTAGTCTTTCAAAATGATAATTTCGGAGGTTTGTGCTTACAAATTCTATCTGGACAGCAAAAATTAAGACATTTGCCTCTGATTTATTCAAATAATGAAGAATTTGAGGAGTTTATTGATCTGAAGCAACTCAAATTTAATAGATTATTTGAAAAACCTGAAAGAAATACTAAGAAAATATATGTCGATTGTGGAGATGAGCTTTCAAATGATGAACAATTAGATCCTCTTTCAAAAGAAATCCATGAAAAAACTTTGAAATACAGAAATTTAGATAAAATATTTAAAAAAATATTAAAAAATTCTGAGAAAATTCATGAAAAAAAACCAAATATTGAACAGAATAAGGATAATAAGAGCGAATTCCTTGAAGAAAAACATCAAATTGCCAGTAAAAAAGAGAATTCCCAAATGAATTTCGAGGATTTGATCTTCAATCAAACAACTGATGAGCTTTCAAAACCGAAGAAACCCATAGACAATTACTACAATGAAGAGTTTCTCATAACTGAAGAACTTGAAGAGCATCTAGAAGCTCTATGGGATGAAGATAAATAATAAAAAAATCATGAATTTCAATAGATTGTTTTTTTTTAAATTATGGTTTGTTTTCTTTTTCGTTCTTTAATTTAATTTCAATTCGCATTTTTGTACATTTTCCACCAAAGCTCCACTTCTCATCATCAAAATATCTTTTACCTTCTCACTTTTCTCAACGAAGAGCAATTCATAAATCTCTTTATATTCTTTCACGAAATATACCACCAGATCATTTAGGAGCAATTGAGGAAACTCCATCACTTCTGCCAAATTGCTGTATGGTACAATAATCTCATTGATATTCAAAGTCTTGCTAGCAATAAATTTGCTCTGTAATCCTCCTAAAAAAACACTTTTTAAGAATTCATTTTAAAAAAAGCTCCAAAAAAACTGAATTTTTAAAAAAAAAAAGCAAAAATCAATATATTAAAAAAAAATTAATAAATTTTACCTATTTTGCAAACTTCTCCACTAGATGATAGTTCTCCTGTCATAGAGATATTTCCTGGGATGGATTTATTCAAAGCAAGCGATAGAAATGCCGTACAGATTGATACCCCAGCTGAAGGTCCATCTTTCGGTGTTCCTGCTTCTGTGAAATGAATATGAATATTCTTCTCTGAGAGTTCTTTGATTTGTTCATCATTCAGGAAATTATGTGCATTGATTTTCGCTATATTTACGCTTTCTTGTAAAACATTTTGCAGGTTTCCACTCATAGAAAAGTTCCCTTTTTTATTAGGAGATGAAAGGTCTTGCACACATTCAACTGTCAGAACTTTTCCAACAAACCCTGCTACTGTAAGAACATTAACAACTCCTATAGGTGATTTTTGTCTAGATCTTTCTTCAAGATCTGCATTAAAAATCGGAGGTCCTAACAATTTTTTAAAGATAGAGAGATTGTCTTTTGCTTTGTTGTCGAAATCAAAGAGATTAAAGCCTTTCTCTATTATGAGGCTTTGATTAATCTGAGGAATTTCTTTGGTGATCGTGAAAATTTCGTTAGAAGGTGTGCTGGCTTCTGTATTGATCTCATCTTCATTTTCTTGGAAGCATTTTCTGACTATTTCTAATGACCATCGTCTATAGATTTTATCAAGACAACGGTTTAATTCTCGAACTCCTCCTTCCTTATAACACCAGCCTAAAAGCAATTTTATATATAATTATGTTAATTTATTTTTTTTGAAAACCTTTAATGATTTGGTTGATATCTTCATTGGTAAATTTGATTGAACCTTCTGAATATTTATAATTTTCATTCAGTTTTGGGATAAGATAGTTCTTGGCGATCTCAAGTTTTTCCTGTTGAATGTATGGAGGGATTTCGATCACTTCTAAACGGTTTCTCAAAGGCTCAAGCATGTGAAGAATATCATTAGCAGTCAAAATAAAAATCACTTCTGAAAAATCAACTTTAATATCAAGGTAATGATCCACAAAGTTCGCATTTTCTTCAGGATTTAAGATTTCCATTAAACTATAATAAGGATCAGCTCCCATACTAAGAAGGTAAATTATTCATATTTTATATTTATAAATGATTAGTGAATAATGAAAGACCTTGTTTTTGTCAATTTATCAATTTCATCTAAAATAAAAACAGGATTCATGGTTTGTGATTTGATTAGCTCTTTCACAAATATTCCTTTCCAAAAAAAAATTATATAAATTTTAAAGTGCTAAAAATACCAGGTTGTGAATCGACATATGTTCTTCCATGTCCTTTGATAAAATGAGGGTCATTAACACCTGCAAAAGATATAAATCTGTGAGGTCTTTTCAGAGATGTGGCAATGGATTTGGCAACCGAAGTTTTTCCAGTTCCAGGAGGTCCATATAATAAAATAATAAATCCTTTAGTTTTTTTTGTTTCTCCTTTTAATTTATTGACAGCAATCATTTCTATTATTCTTTCTTTGACTTTTTGTAGACCATATATGTTTTTCTCAAGAATATCTTTTGTTTGATGAATATTCCAATATTGTTCTGAATATTTATTCCAAGGAATCGAAAAAACTTCATCTAAATAAGTTAAAATCTTGCCATGTTCTGGAGAATGCTTATCCATTGAAGCTAAACGATCGATTTCCCTTTTGATTTTCTCTTGTGAAGGAATGTCCTGAATCAATTTTACTTTATCTAAGTAACCTTTAATCATTTTATTTGGAGCATTTGCACCACCAAAATTCCCAAAACCAGACATCATATTAGAATTCATAAAACTTTGATCAGAAATACCAAAGACTGATTTGATGTATTCACCAGCCATGATGTTTTTACTTTTGTTGAAGATCTTCTGTTGAGCTTTATCGTTAGAAATAATATTAGAGATTTTTATCTGATAGTTGAAATTAGAAATCAATGCTGTAAGCTTTTCTGTAATAAAATTCACTCTTTCTAATAAATCTCTGGTTTCTAAAAGAGTTTGGAAAATCAAATTTGGCTTCTGGTTCAAATAAAATTCAGTTTTAAAGAACAAAGTGGCCACATTATATAATATTTGATCAACATCATCAACTGATAAGCTTTTGAGATTCACTGTTTTCAATCTTTGAGCCACTGCTTCATCAAAAAATTGCGGCTTACCCACAAACTCCATTGTCTGGATCTCTTTTGTCAAATCTAAAACCTTTTGTAATTCTTCTTTAATTTTCAATGGGTCTCTAATTTTTTTATCCTTTATTTTGATGGCCTTAACGAAAATCCCACTAGAATTCATTTCAATTTCAGTGATTTTAATCCTATAATCACTTTTTCTAGTAACAATCTCACTCTTTATTGAACTTTCTCCAAAGCCAGGCTCATAGGATTTAAAAGGATTGTTTCCAGCTTTTTGTTTTTCACCAATGTGATCTTTGATAAATTTATTGATGCCTTTTTCAAAGACGACACCTGTAGTGAAAAGACTTCCTTCTTCATTCTGTAAGAAAAAAGCGATTGGATGTTTGAGTTCTTCAGCTGCTAATTTACCTGTTGTGAACATCCCCTCTATTTTTATATGAGGAAGTATAGGATATTTGGAGGAAAAAAGAATGTATTTTGATTGTTTTTGTGTTTGTTCTTTGGATAATAGCTCGAATTTCACATTGCCTAAATGTGTGGTTTCTAGCATCTCTTTCGAACGTTTCTTTATTTTGGGACCTTTAGGAGAAGAATTATTTGGGAAGAAACTGTTTGAGGATGAGTTATTAGGAGGAGGATTTGCAGTGTTATTTGACTGATTTCCATTCGAATCTGTGGTATTATTTTCAGAATTTGAAGGACTTGCTGGGGTTTTTGGAGCTTCAGTTAGAGAAAAGTTTGGACAGGAATCCAAACCATTTGTTAAATGGATGAAAGGAGAGGGAGTTTTGGAAGAAAGCTTAGAAGATTGGATGAGCGGAAAAAATTTGGACGAACTGAGTTGGGAAAAATTCGCTTTTAGATGATGAAGTTGGGTTTTTGAGAAATTTGTTAGGAGACACTTAATCATATTTGTTTTTTAAGAAATATTTTTGTTTTTGATTTTTTGAAAAAGGGTAAGTGTTTTTTGATCAGAAGATTTTATTCATAAATTCTGCAATTACGGTAATATTTTTCTTTTTTTTCTTTTTCTTTGATTAAACTTGCTTTGTAAAAAAATTCAACTTTTTTTTTTTTTAGATTATGTTTTGAATTAGTGATGATTAGCTGCTAGATTCTCAACCAAACAAGAGCTTAATATCACAATTTCGGGCACTGCAGCAGCAAATACAAAATTTCCCGTTATTTTGAAATTTTTATTTACTATATTCAATTCCTCAAATAATTTTACCATTTTTTCGAAATGTCCAACTTCAAAAATCGGCATAAATTTTTTCCAAATTCTTATTTGCACCTAAAATAAAATTTCTTCAGAAAAATGAAACAAAGCAAAAAAAATTACATCCTTGGATTTTTCTTTAATATTTAATCTTTTTTCTAAATATTTTTCAGCCAAATCAACAAGTTTTTTTTCATTAAATCCGTTTTTCTCCACGATGTCATCCCCAATCATAATAGAGCATCTTGTTTCATTTCCATTTATTTTCGAAGGGAAAACCTTTGAATCGAATGTCATTCCTAAAACTTCTTCATTTTCTTTTGGCAGATTAAGAAATCCAAAACTTTGCAATTCTTTTGGTAAAAAATCTTTCTCAAAAAAGAAATTGACTCTTGCTAGAGATTTAAACCCAATTGATTGCAAGATTTCGAAAGGTTTCGAGCTTTTAAAATATTTGTCTTTTGATACAATTTCTAAAAGGTTTTTCAAAGGCAAAGCTGAAATAACCAAATCATATGGAGTTTTCTCATTGATTTTCATTGGTGATTTTGGGTTTAAATTTAATGATGTGATTTCTTCATTCCAATGAACTTTGAAATTGTTTGGGTATTTTTGCTCTAAATAACTTAGAATTCCTTGAGGCAAAGTCTGCAATCCTTGTTCAAATGTGAAAGAAGTTGAATTTCGGATATTTTTTTTCACAATCGCTTTAACGTTCGGCTCAAAAGCTTTATATTCTTTATTTTTCAAGAATTTGGAATAAAATAATTCATGATGACATTTTTTCAAGCATATATTGCTCGACAATTCAGTAATATCACTCGCATAAACCCCATTGAACAAACCCCCAGCAATCTCATGAAGATGCTCCCTTAATTCTGGAAATTCAATTGGTCCAAATCTAATACTTTTGTCAATTAAATCTTTTATAGAGCAGTCATTCGAAAGACAAGAGATAATAGATCTTGTACTATTATATTTCGGTTTGAAAAAAGAGGAAATCAATTTTCTGTTGTCTGAAAGGAATCTCATTAGAGTTAAAGGGTTCGCACTTCGAGGAAAAACTCTCATTTTTGCATCATAATATAAATAAACTTGAGGAAATTCGACTGAAGGGATAACTTTTATTAAAATGTTTATTTAATTTCTCAAAAAAAAGAAAAGAAAAATTTCACGTTTTGGTAATAAATTAGTCTCATCAAGGATTTTCATTAACTCATTGAGCTGATTCGATTTTCTAATAGAAGATGGTCCCATTTCTAAATGAGAAGTGTTCGAATAGGGTAATTTATGAGTTGTTAAAGCTCCACCGATGATATTGGTTTTTTCGTATAAATGAACTGTGATGTTAGGGAGTTTTTTCAACAATAAAAAACTGGTGGATAGTCCGGAAATTCCCCCTCCTAGAACTGCAATATTTTTTGCCATTAAAAAAAAAGATTTTATTTGTGTTTTTTGATAATAATTTTTTATAAAAAAAATTTGCAACGATAAAATTTTAAAATAATTAATTCTTTTTATTTTTTTCAAATTTAAAAGTCTTTTTAGATTTTTTTTAAATTTTTTAAATCTTTCTTTTAATTCCCGTTTATTAAATAATACATA
>JFJP01014061.1_pt1 | contig 11682 bp, 8 predicted proteins | sample 431651 | NCBI WGS metagenome assembly JFJP01 (sample SAMN02602958, study PRJNA72255) | Microbial mat metagenome, whole genome shotgun sequencing project. | biome: fresh water; feature: sink hole; material: water; isolation source: purple microbial (photo- and chemosynthetic) mats found in... | reverse complement strand
AAAATATTTCCCCAGGAACAAATCCTCTTAATCTCCACAGATCCCGCCCACTCCTTGGGAGATGTGTTACAGATGGAAGTCAAAGACACACCCCAGGCGATCGCAGATTTACCGAATTTAAGCGTCCGCGCCCTCGATTCTCAGAAAATATTACAGCAATTTAAAGCCAAATATGGCGAAGTTTTAGAACTCCTAGTTGAGCGCGGTAGTTTCGTCGAAGGCGGCGATTTAACCCCAGTTTGGGACTTAAGTTGGCCGGGATTAGATGAACTAATGGGTTTCCTAGAAATTCAGAAATTACTCATAGAAAAAACCGCCGATCGGGTAGTAGTAGATATGGCTCCTTCTGGTCATACAGTTAACCTTTTTGGGCTTAAAGATTTCTTAGATGTGATGTTAGCATCTCTGGAATTATTCCAACAGAAACACCGTGTGGTTAGCGAAACCTTAGCCGGAAGATATACCACCGATGAAGCCGATCGGTTTTTAACAGAAATGAAAGATGAATTAGCTCAAGGTAGAGAATTGCTAGAAGATGCCGATTTTAGTGTTTGTAATGTAGTAGCAATTGCCGAACCAATGAGTCTCTTAGAAACTCAGAGATTTTTAGATAGCTTACATCACCTAGAAATTCCCTGTGGTAGCTTATTTGTCAACCACATTCTTGCCGAGAAAAACACCAATTCTGATCGCTACAGCGAACAGCAACAATTACTACAAAAATTCCTACAAATTCCTGGTAATCATCATATTTTCACCATCCCCCAACAGGATACAGAACCTCTAGGTAGTCAAGCCTTAGACCACCTAATTACTCAAATTGAAAAAATCGAAACCGTCGCCACTGCACCAGATCCTATCATTGAATGGCCGACCAAAGTTCCTCCGAGTTTCAGTGATTTTGTTGCTGAAAAACGGCAATTAATCCTAGTCGGTGGTAAAGGAGGCGTGGGTAAAACTACCGTCGCCGCCGCCATCGGATTAGCAATGGCAAATCGTTATCCCGAACAAAAAATTCGCATTATTTCCATCGATCCCGCCCATTCTTTAGGTGATGCTTTTGGGCGACAATTAACCCACGCACCACAACAATTAAGTGATAATTTAAGCGCTCAAGAAATTGATGCAGGAATTGTTTTAGACCAATTTCGGGAAGATTATCTGTGGGAATTAGCAGAAATGATTAGCGGCGAAAGTAGCGAAGCCGATGCCGTAAAAATGGCTTACAGTCCCGAAGCTTGGCGGCAAATTGTGGCTCAAGCATTGCCCGGAATTGATGAAATGTTATCGCTAGTGGAGGTAATGAATTTATTAGATAGTAAGCAGCAAGATTTGATTATTTTAGATACGGCTCCCACTGGTCATTTGCTGCGGTTTTTAGAAATGCCAACGGCTTTGGGAGATTGGTTAGCGTGGATTTTTAAGCTATGGATGAAGTATCAAAATGTTTTAGGTAGAGTTGATTTGATGGGACGTTTAAGGAAATTACGTCAACAGGTTGTGCAATCGCAAAAGAAGTTAAAAGATGTGAATCATACTGAATTTATTGGGGTTTTTCAGGCGCAGGCGGCGATTGTGGCTGAGCAGGTGAGATTGACGGAATCTCTGAAAGAGATGGGGGTGCAACAGCGTTATGCAGTGCATAATTGTTATCAGTCAGGTGTTGATATTGATGGGAATTTATTGGCGGAGCAAACTATTATTCGGTTGCCGATGTTGCCCCGTTCCGTTGAGCCATTGGCAAGGATTGAGGGAGCAGCTAATTTGCTATTTTGATCTATGTTGAATGAAGGTAAAGATTTAGAGTTTATCCTTGGTTTTTTAAGAAAAAGCGGATGTTCAAAAACTCAATCAATTATCATCTTGAAAGAGATTAAAGAAACATCTTTAGATGAATCAAAGCAATTGGTTCACTTCAGTCAAGCATGGCACGATAAGAATAAAATTGATGAAGAAATTATTGATAATTTTTATCGGGTTTTGATTGAGTAGGGGCGAAGCATTCGGGCAATAACTTACCGCTATAAACCAATGTTTTGTTCCCGAATGCTTCGCCCTCTCCCAGGGTTTGAAAACACGCCCTAGCCATAATAGTGATTTTAATCGCTGACTGTGGAGGTTAATAATTTAATTGTGCCATTAGTAGCATCAATTTCTACTTCTGTGCCAATGGGGAGAGTGAATATATCCCGAATATGACCGATGGCTGAACCGTACCAAGCGGGAATGTTTAAAGGTTGAATGTGGTCTAATAAAACTTGTTCTAATGTTAGTGATTCTTCGGGTTTTTCCGCTTCGCATTTGATACAATTACCGAAAATAAACCCGGAAATTTTGTCTAAAATTCCCGCTAATTTTAATTGTGTTAACATTCTATCAATCCGATAAACTTCTTCGCCAACTTCTTCGACAAATAAAATGCTCCCTTGCCAATTAGGGAGATAATCGGAACCAATCATTGATGCTAATACGGATAAGTTCCCACCGACTAATTTACCTTTACTTTTTCCGGGTATTATAGTTTTTACTCTGGTTTGAATTGGATTTTGTAGAGTAATCAAATTTTTATTAAAGAGAATTTCCTTAACATAATTAACTGTAAATGGAGTCCAATTAGAGATGCCTACGGGGCCGTGAAAAGTAACTATTCGACTTTTGGCGTAAATTGCTAATAGTAGTGAGGTAATATCACTAAATCCCATGATAATTTTGGGATTATTTCTGATTAGTTGGTAATCAATCATGGGTAAAATGCGATTGCAACCCCATCCACCTTGTACTGTAAGAATTGCCTGAACTGATGAATCGGCAAACATCGCATTAACATCGGCGGCGCGGTCAACATCTTGACCGCCTAAATAACCGTAACGGTCAAAAATATGTGTTCCTAATTTAATATTTAATCCTAAGTCAGTAAGAATTTTTTGAATCGGATTAACTTCTTGTGGGTAACTGAAAGCCGCCGGATTGATCAATCCTACAGTATCACCTACTTTGAGGCGAGGCGGTTTAATAATTGATGTTGAATAACTGTTAAAATCAGCAATAGGCGATAACTGAGCCGCCATTGCAGTCAGCCCAAAAATTGTCATAAATTGGCGGCGTGACCAAATCATAGGCGAAGGAAGAAGGAAGAAGGAAGAAGGAAGAAGGTATGTAGTTGCGCTTCAGCGCTCTTAGCATATCAAAGAGCGCTGAAGCGCAACTACGTACCTAAAATTTAACCGCAATTTTGTGACACTTGGGTAATTCCTATTGTTATTCTTTCGTGGTTTGAGCTATGGGCAAAATAGATGTAACTTTAGCATTTGGCTCAATAAAATAAAGTTCTATATTTAAGTCAGGATAGCGCTCTCTAATTGACCAAAAAGCCTGATTTAAGTAAGTTTTGTGAACCTCCAACTCTCGCTCAGGATCTTTGCTTAAATCTGAGTTAAACTTAGTAGCATAAGCTCCGCAGTCTTGATGATCGAGAATGATCACTTTTTTAATGTGATGATTTTTATAGGAAAATTCTAACTGATCCCAAAAAGCTTGATTATCAGCCCCACTCGGAAAACCAGCTAAGGCCAGAGAAGCCCCAGCTAAAGCTGTCCAGTCATACTGATTACCTAAATTTTGTAAAGATAAAAAGTATTTTTCCGCTGCGATAAAGCGGAAATCAATACAACTCAAAACTAACGCTTTAGCTTCCAAATCTTGAGCTTTAGCTGGGGTCGTTGGTTGCAAAATAGTTAAAGCTATGGCGCTAGAAAATACAGATTTTAAAAAATAGCGCCGCCCTTTACCACAACACTGACATTTCAAAATATTACTCCTCGATCAATTAAATAATTGCTTCATTGTCCGAAAGCTACTAAATATATTTTAAACCATTTAGTCCTCTGAATGATAACTGATAGCGTATTCCAGGTTTATGAAGGGACACGGCAATGCCGTGTCCCCAGCAATTATCTGTACTAGGATTTAAAGCTAGGAGTTAAGGATAATATTGCTGCTTCCGTTGTCTCAAAACAATTTTCACGACCAATTTTTTTCAGCAAACCAGTGCGCTCTAGTAACCCCTCAACCTCTGGTTGCAAACCACTCAGAAGCAATCGGCAATTGCGGCGTTTTAAGTCATTGTAAATATCTTCTAAAGCCACTAAACCAGTCGTGTCCATATTCGGAACAAAACGTAACCTTAAGACCAAAAACTTTACTTCTGGTTCTTCTCTGAGGAAAGTAACAAACCGCTCCGCTGCACCAAAAAATACGGGGCCATCTACACGGTAAACAGCAATTTCCTTGGTTAATTCTAAGGGAATCCCTGGGGGAAATACTTCAGTTTCGGGTATTTTTCCTAAGCTCAATTCGCTCATTCTCTTAATAAATAAAGCGCCGGCGGCAATCAAGCCTACTTCCACAGCTAACACTAAATCAAAACATACTGTTACTAGCCAAGTAAGAATCATTACGCCAAAATCTGAGTAAGTCGCTCGCATTAGTAAACCGATAGCTTCCCACTCAATCATCCGCGCACTTGTTACCATGAGAATCCCAGCTAAAGCTGCTAGGGGAATTTGACCAGCTAGGGGAGCAAAAACTAAGACAATTATGGCTAAAGTTACGCTGTGAATCACTCCCGAAAGTCGAGTTTTACCCCCAGCGCGAACATTAACAGCGGTACGGGCAATCGCGCCTGTTGCGGGTATTCCTCCAAAGAAAGGGATAGCAATATTTGCTAAACCTTGACCGATTAGTTCGCGATCGCTATCATGTTTTTCACTCACCGTCATCCCATCAGCTACCACCGCCGATAGTAAAGATTCAATGCTTCCCAAAGCCGCCAAAGCTAAAGCGGGATTAATTAATTCTCGAATTAAGTTAAAATCATTCCAGCCAGGGATTCCGTGCGGTAAAGGTAAAGACTGGGGAATCACGCCAATCGTGGGTACATTTAGGTGAAAAAACACCGCAATCGCAGTCACTACCACCATTCCCACCAAAGAAGCTGGTATAGTCCGATTAATGCGCGGCCAAAGTAGCTTAATCACAATTACGCCCATTGCTAATCCAATGGATGCCCAATTGATCGCCGATAAATGATTTAAACTGTCCCACACTCCCGGCAAAAAATTTTCATTTCTGGGTAACTTTAAACCCAAAAAATTATTAATTTGACCGCCAAAAATAATCACCGCAATTCCGTTAGTAAATCCTGCCGTCACCGGATAGGGAATAAACTTCACGGTTCGCCCTAATTTAGCAACTCCTAGAGCTACCTGAATAATGCCGGCCATTACCCCGGCAATCCAAACTTTTTCTATGCCATATTTAGAGACAATTCCCACTAAAATTACTGCCATTGCTCCTGTCGGTCCACTAATTTGTACCGGCGAACCGCCACAAATTCCGGCCACAATTCCCGCCACAATTGCTGTGTAAAGTCCTGCTTGCGGCTCGACTCCACTGGCCACTGCAAAGGCTAAAGCTAGAGGCAAAGCTACTATTGCTGTTGTTAAACCGCCAATTAAATCTCCGCGCCAATTAACAAATAGGCGGCGAAACTGAAAGCCTTTAGAATTATTACGCTTATTTGCTGCCATTTTGTTGAATTTTCCTAATTATTACCTATTCAGGCATTATTGATCTTATTCAACTTGCTTGATCAGCATCCAGAATTTTAACTATATCTTAACTATCTATTTGTCTAAATCCTGACTGCTGAATAGTAAATTGTAAAATTGACAGCACTAAAATTAGCAAAAACAATACTAAACCAATGGTACAAGCATAGCTAATTTCTAAATCTTGAAAAGCCTTTTGATAAAGATAATAAACAATGGTTTTGGAGCTATTCAGCGGTCCGCCCTGGGTCATAATATATACTTCTTCAAATACCTTAGTAGCAGAGATAGCCGAAATTACTGCTACTAATACTAAATAGGGTTTCATCAGTGGTAAAGTAATATCCCAGTGCTTGCGAAAACCATCAGATCCATCAATAGCAGCGGCTTCATAAAGTTCCCCTGGAATGGCTTGCAGACCTGCTAAATAAATTACCATATAATAGCCTAAACCTTTCCATACAGTAACAGCCATGACACTAAACAGCGCTAAATTAGGACTAGAAAGCCAAGGAATCGGAGGCAGTGAAAATAATTGCCCCAATTGATTAAGCAATCCATTTTCAGCATATAGCCACTTCCAGGCCAGTCCGGCTACCACCATTGAGATTACCACTGGAGTATAAAATGCGGCTCGAAACCAGTTCATTCCCCGTAGTTTTTGGTTGACTAAAATCGCCAGTCCCAAGGGCATAATGACCATGACAGGTACTACAAAGATCAGGTAAACTAGCGTGTTTCGCAAAGTTTGCCAAAAAATCGGATCTGCCCAGAGTTTGTCGAAATTTTTTAATCCTACCCATTGCGGTGACTGGGTTAAATCGTATTCGTAACCAGTGAAACTGAGGTAAAAAGCTTGCAGCGCTGGCCAAAAGACTGTCAAACTTAAGGCAAACAGAGCCGGGAACAAAAATAGGTACGGTGTCGAATATCTTTTAAATAAAGCAAAAGATATTTTAATTGGGGTTCGTGACATATTCCATCAGGTAAACTGGGCAAATCTTACTTTTTTTTGAGCTTTCTGGCGAGAAAGAACGCCAATATCGCAATTTCTTGGCCAAAATGTAATTGTAGCTATGTTAAGTAAGAAAGGTCAGGAAATCAGGGCATTAGCTACTGAGTTTGTAAGCAATTACAAGCTATACTAACCGAACTCATTCTTAATTGGCTACGTTTTTTGAATGATTTGCTGGTAAGTAGTTCATTAGTAATCGTTAATAGCTGAGTTTCAACAGCTAATGATGGCGAGCATATCTATAGGATTGGCAGCAGGGTTATGAAATTTAAAGCTTTGCCTTATTTAGCGGCGGTATCGGCAACGATCGCTATTCTTGCGACTGTCTGGGTGTTAGATCGCTCAGAACAGCAGCGTTTTCACGAACAAAGGCGTATTGATACTCTCAATCGAGTTAGTACGGCTCGTGCTCGACTGGAAGGTGCTCTAAATTCGCGGCTATTCCTGACAGAAGGGCTGGTGGCCCATGTTTCAACCCATCCTGAGATTAACTCCCAGGAATTTCAAACCCTAGCGCGGGTGCTGGCGGCCAAGCAAACAGGTATCCGTATTATCGAATTGGCTAAAAATAATGTGATTAGCCATATCTATCCACCCCAGAATAAAATTTCTCTGGGACTGAATTTGCTAGAAAAAACTCAGGAAAAAGATGCGATCGCCCGGGCAATTAAGACTAAAAGCACTGTTGTGGCTGGGCCAGTGCGCTGGAATGACGGATATGAAGGATTTATTAGCCACACCCCGATTTTTATCACGCCCAAGAATGCTGAACCCAAAAGCGGTCCCTACTGGGGTTTGGCAACTATCATCATTAATAAGCATACTCTTCTAGCGGAAGCTGGTTTAGAACTGCCAAGAGTGGAAGACGGGGAAAAGGGGGATTTTAATTCTCCCAGTTTTGATGTCCCTCAGTCTTCTATGACTAATTTAAAGTACGCTTTGCGAGGTAAAGATGGATTAGGGGTTAAGGGTGCAGTATTTTACGGAGAGCCGGCAGTTTTTGACCAAAATCCAATTATTTTGGATGTATCTTTGCCGAAAGGTTCCTGGCAGTTGGCGGCAATTCCGACAGAGGGGTGGCCGAGGCAATCTCCTAGTGCTAAGTGGCTTCGGCTCAGTGGTGGAGCTTTGGCCTTGGTAGCTGGGGTTTTGGTGTTTGTGTTGGTACAGGCTCCGGCGCGATCGCGAGAAGCTGTGGAACAAGCAACAGCGGCTTTACTATTAGCAAATGAGCAACTACAAGCTATTTTGGCCGCCGTCCCTGGTATGGTTTCTTGGATTAGTTCAGATTTGCGTTATCTAGGGGTAAATCGGCATTTAGCGGCGGCCTGTAAGTTATCGACCGAGGACTTTAAAGGTAAAGAAATTGGTTTTATTAATGGCAAAAATGAGTTTACTGAATTAGTCCGTCAATTTTTTGCCAGTAGTTCGCGGGAAGCTCTGTGCGAATTGACAACTAGAGATGGTTTAAGTCGCAGTTATTTAGTGGTTGCTCAAAAATATGACCGGGATCGAGCCGCTTTTGCTGTGGGGATAGATATTACTGAACGCAAAATCGCTGAAGAACAGTTGCGTGCTTCGGAAGCTGAATTAAAGGCGCTATTTGCAGCGATGACTGATATTATTACTGTCCACGACGGCAATGGTCGCTGTCTCAAAATCGCCTCAAATAATCCTTCAGTACCATACAAATTGTCAGATAATATCTTAGGTAAAACTCTACATGAGGTATTAGACAGTAAAACAGCAGATAGATTTCTTGGCTGCATCCATCAGGCGTTAGAATTGCAAGCAACGGTTCAATTTGATTACACTTTATTAGTTAATGGTGAGGATATATGGTTAGCAGCTACAGTTTCACCGATATTAAATGATTCGGTACTTTTAGTATCACGGGATGTTACTAAGTACAAACGTACTGAGGAAGCTTTACGGCAAGCAGAAGAAAAATATCGCAGCATTTTTGAAAACGCGGTTGAAGGTATTTTCCAGTCTCTTCCTAATGGTCGATACATCAGTGCTAATCCGGCTCTAGCCAGAATTTATGGTTACAATAATCCTAAAGAATTAATCGAAAATTTTAGCGCTAATGTACAACTTTACTTAGATCCAAATCGACGGAATAAGTTTATAAGTCTGATGCAGTTATATGATAAAGTTTCTAATTTTGAGTCTCAAGTTTATCGTTCTGATGGTCAACCAATTTGGGTTTCAGAAAGTGTTAGGGCTGTGCGTAATACTCATGGTCAATTACTCTATTATGAAGGTATTGTTGAAGATATTACCGATCGTAAACGGGTAGAAGAACAATTGCTACATAATGCCTTTCACGATGCTTTAACTGGTTTACCGAATCGCTTAATGTTTATGGAGCGGGTTAATCTAGCAATTAAACGCTCTCAAACAACTTCTGAATATAGGTTCGCTGTACTATTTTTGGATCTCGATCGCTTTAAGGTGATTAATGATAGTTTGGGTCATCCAGTTGGTGACAAATTGCTAATCGCTTTTGCTCAACGTTTGGAGGGAGCTTTGCAAGAAATTCAACAAGATTATAATAATAATCACAAAAAATTACTAGAAAATAATCCAAATCATACAACGGGGATGGCATCTTTTACGATTGCCCGTTTGGGAGGAGATGAGTTTACTATTTTACTGGAAGGGATTCAAGATGTTAGTAATACGACGATGGTTGCCGATCGCATTCAACAAGAGTTGACTTTACCTTTTAATCTGAATGGGCAGGAAATTTTTACCACTGCTAGTATTGGGATTGTGATGAATTGGGATCTGGGGAATACTGGCGGTCATCAAGACTGGGAGAACATTAGCCTAGCCGAAACAGAAACGCCGTCTATGCCATTTAAAAGTCCTACAATTTATCAAGGGATAAGTAATTTGTCTTCGATTCCCCGTTCGCCATTTCCTATTCGCCATTCCGCAGAAGATTGGCTCAGAGATGCCGATATTGCTATGTATAAGGCTAAAGCAATGGGTAAGGCTACTCATGCTATTTTTGATGGGGCTATGTATGCTAATGCGGTGGTACGATTGCAATTAGAAAATGAGTTGCGGCGGGCAATTTCGGCTGAAGAATTTGAGGTGTATTATCAGCCTATTATCTGTTTAAAAAATGGTAGAATTAGTGGCTTTGAGGCTTTGGTACGTTGGCAAAATCCCCGGCGGGGATTGGTTTCTCCTTCATCTTTTATCGCCTTGGCCGAAGAAACAGGTTTAATTATTCCTTTGGGAACTTGGGTATTAAGGGAGGCGGCACGGCAGATGCGGAATTGGCAGTTACAATTTAATTGTAATCCGCCGATGACTATTAGTGTGAATTTGTCTGGTCAACAGTTTTCCCAACCGGATTTAATCGATCGGTTTCAGGAGATTTTACAGGAAACCGGTTTAGATGGTAGTAGTTTAAAGTTAGAAATTACTGAGACGGTAATTACGGAAGGATCGGGAAAAGCTACAACTATTCTTAAGCGGTTAAGGGATTTGAATATTCAATTGTGTATTGATGATTTTGGCACGGGATATTCCTCTTTGAGTCGCTTACATCATTTTCCAATTAATACTTTGAAAATTGACCGTTCTTTTGTGAGTCGGATGGGGAAAAATGGGTCAAATAGTGGTAATCATGGTCATGGGGAGATTGTACAGACGATTGTGATGCTGGCCCACAATTTGGGGATGGATGCGATTGCTGAAGGTGTGGAAACTGCTGAACAATTGGCGCAGTTAAAGTTACATAATTGTGAATATGGTCAAGGATATTTTTTCTCTAGGCCTTTGAGAAGTATTGATGCGACTGCTTTGTTAGCCGCACAGGATTAAATATTATGTATTATTTATGTAACGCTGCCCGGTGTTACGGGGTTAAAAAATAAATAGGAATTAATTGCATTAGTGGTAAAATCTCTTTAAGATATGGATGGCTGTATCAGCAGCATCAAATCAATAGCAAGATGAAAAACTTATCATTACCGTAAAATGACCATTTCTAGGCGTATTTTTCTGGCCGGCGGGACTGCGTTGGCGGCTGTAGCATTGGGAGAATTGGGCAAAAATACCCCCACAGAGGCCCAATCGGGTGCAATTAACCTTTATTCGGCGCGTCACTATGACAATGATGATGCGTTGTACCAAGGTTTTACCAAAAAGACAGGTATTAAGGTTAATTTGGTGGAAGCTGAGGCCGATCAGTTAATCGAACGGATCAAAAGTGAAGGGGCTAATAGTCCTGCGGATGTAATTATTACTGTTGATGGTGGTCGTTTGTGGCGGGCGAAAGCAGCAGGAATTTTGCAACCTGTTTCTTCAAAAATATTGACATCGGCCATTCCTGCTAGTTTGCGAGATCCTCAAGGCTATTGGTTTAGTTTGTCGAGACGGGCGCGGGTAATTATGTACAATAAGGCGAAGGTGAATCCTTCCCAATTGTCAACCTATGAGGCGCTTACCGATCCAAAATGGAAGGGGAAAATCTTAGTTCGTTCGTCAAGTAATATTTACAATCTATCTCTTACTGGGTCAATTTTGGCGGTACATGGTGCTCAAAAAACGGAAGCTTGGGCGCGGGGATTGGTGGCAAATTTTGCCCGTCCACCAGAGGGAAATGATACGGCACAAATTAAGGCTGTTGCTTCTGGGGTAGGGGTTCTGGCGATCGCTAATACTTATTATTTACCTCGTTTGGCTGAATCGAAAGATCCAAAAGATCGGGAGATGGCGGCGAAGATTGGGGTTTTCTTTCCAAATCAGCGCGATCGCGGTACTCACGTTAATATTAGTGGCGGCGGTGTGGTAAAAACCTCTCGAAATAAGCAGGGGGCAATTAAGTTCTTAGAATATTTAGTGAGTCGTGAAGCACAACAAATGTTTGCTAATGGTGGCAATGAATATCCTGTAATTCAGGGTGTTCCTTTAGACAAGATTCTTGCCAGTTATGGTACTTTTAAGGCCGATCCATTGAATCCTGATGTGTTTGGAAAAAACAATTCAGAGGCTTTGAAAATTATGGATCGGGCTGGCTGGAAATAGTTTGTTAAC
>JFJP01005899.1_pt1 | contig 11683 bp, 6 predicted proteins | sample 431651 | NCBI WGS metagenome assembly JFJP01 (sample SAMN02602958, study PRJNA72255) | Microbial mat metagenome, whole genome shotgun sequencing project. | biome: fresh water; feature: sink hole; material: water; isolation source: purple microbial (photo- and chemosynthetic) mats found in... | reverse complement strand
TGGAGTGGATGCCCCACTTCTGGTGCGGCGTGATGAAATTCAGCTGAATTTCCTTGTTTCCGTTGGGCTTGATGTTGTGCACCTCGTGGGTGGTCTTCAAGTCCACTGGCGGCCGGTAGCTGCCAAAACCCTCACCGAACGCAATCATCCAGGGGTGATCTTGGTAGAACTGCTGGCGACCCGTGAGAGTGCGCCATGGGATCAGCTCGTGCACGTTGGTGTAACCAGCGTTGTAGCTGACGGTTTCGCTCTCAATGCCGCTCCAGGTGGGCGAGCTGATGATCTTGCGTGGCTGGGCCTGTATGTCGCGGTAACGGATTTTTTCGTCCTCGCGGTACAACGCCAGATGGGTGTGGTCGCGCCCGGTTTGCTTACCCAGAGCTTCCCATGCCTTCACGGCGACGTGGCCGTTGGTCTCGGGGGCCAGCTGCAAAATGGTTTCGCAGGCATCAATGTCGGTGACTATGCGGGGCATGCCTTTGGACACGCCCTCCTCCAGCGTGGTGCCGTTGAGCTGCCCCAACTGCTCCACCTCTGTGCCGGTTTTCCAACCAATGCCTTTGCCACCGTTACCCAGTTTGTTCAGCAATGGACCCAGGGCCGTGAATCGCTTGAAGGTGTTGGGGTAGTCGCGCTCGACCACCGCAATTTGCGGAGCGGTCTTACCAGGCAGCAACTCACAGTGGCCTTTTTTCCACTCTTTCACGTCAAAGGCCTGGGCCATTTCACCGGGGGTGTCGTGCATGATGGGCGACAGCACCACCTCTTTTTCCACGCCCAGGTGGCCCACGCACACCTCGCTGAAGGTTTTGGCGAAGCCTTTGTAAATTTCCCAGTCAGAGCGGGCCTGCCACACCGGGTCCACCGCCGCAGACAGCGGGTGGATGAAGGGGTGCATGTCGCTGGTGTTGAGGTCGTTCTTTTCGTACCAGCTGGCGGTGGGCAGCACGATGTCGCTGTACAGGCAGGTGGTGCTCATGCGGAAGTCCAGCGTCACCAGCAAGTCCAGCTTGCCTTGGGGTGCGTCTTTGTGCCACTTGACTTCAGACGGTTTGGCATCGTCAGGGCCCAAATCTTTGCCCTGGACGCCGTTTTCGGTACCCAGCAGGTGTTTACAGAAGTACTCATGGCCCTTGCCGCTGGAGCCCAGCAGGTTGGAGCGCCACACAAACATGTTGCGGGGCCAGTTTTGGGGCGCGTCGGGGTCTTCGCAGCTCATCTCCAGGGTGCCGTCTTTAAGCGCCTTGGCCACATAGTCTTTGGCATCCATGCCCACCGCCTGCGCGTCCTTGACCACCTGCATGGGGTTGGTCTTGAGCTGGGGGGCGCTGGGCAGCCAACCCATGCGCTCGGCACGGACGTTGAAGTCAATCATGCTGCCGCTGAAGGCAGTTTTATCGGCCTCGCTCAGCGTAGGCGACACGATTTCTTCCATGCCGAGCTTTTCGTAACGCCACTGGTCGGTGTGGGCATAAAAGAAGCTGGTGCTGTTCATTTGCCGGGGAGGGCGCACCCAGTCGGTGGCAAAGGCCAGCGGAACCCAGCCGGTTTGGGGGCGCAGCTTTTCCTGGCCCACGTAGTGCGCCCAGCCACCGCCGCTTTGGCCGATGCAGCCGCACATCATCAACAGGTTGATCACGCCACGGTAGTTCATGTCAGCGTGGTACCAGTGGTTCATGGCAGCGCCGATGATCACCATGGACTTGCCACGCGTTTTGTCGGCGTTGTCGGCAAACTGGCGCGCCACGGTGATGACCTGGTCGCGCGGCACGCCGGTGATGCTCTCTTGCCAGGCAGGGGTGTAAGCCGCGTTGTCGTCAAAGTCTTTGGCGCCACTGCCCAGGCCACGGTTGATGCCGTACTGAGCCACCTGCAAATCAAACACGGTGGCAACCATGGCGTAGCGCTCTTCACCCGCCTTGCCCAAACGCAGGCGCACCGCTGGCACTTTGGCATGGTTGATGGTGCCGTTTTGCGCGTTGGCGGTGAAGTGGGGGGTGGCGGTTCCACCGAAATACGGAAAGCCCACGTCCACCACTTGGTGGTCTTGCTCGCCGTCTTCCATGACAGAGAGCTTGAGCTTGACGTCGGTATTGGTGCGGGCCTCTTTAGACTCCAGGTTCCATTTGCCCTCGTCTTCGCGGCCTGCTTCGCCCCAGCGGTAACCAATGGAACCATTGGGCAACACCGCTTTGCCATCCGTGTCGAAGGCCACGGTTTTCCACTCGGGATTGCTTTTCTGGCCCATCTTGCCGTTGAAGTCGCTGGCGCGCAGGTACCGGTCAGGCACCATGGTCACGCGGCCATCGGGCAAGGTGTGCTCTTTCAGCATGACCAGTAGCGGCAGGTCTGTGTAGCGGCGGGCGTAGTCGTCGAAATAGGCCGAACGCTGCTTACCGCCGTCGGGGAAGTAGAACTCTTTCAGGGCCACATGGCCCATGGCCATAGCGAGCGCAGCGTCCGTGCCCTGCTTTGGGTGCAACCACAGGTCGGACAACTTGGCGACTTCAGAGTAGTCTGGCGTCACAGCCACTGTCTTGGCGCCCTTGTAGCGCACCTCGGTGAAAAAGTGGGCGTCAGGTGTGCGCGTCTGGGGCACGTTGGAGCCCCACGCAATGATGAAGCTGCTGTTGTACCAATCGGCGCTTTCGGGCACGTCGGTCTGTTCGCCCCATACCTGCGGGCTGGCGGGTGGAAGGTCGCAGTACCAGTCGTAAAAACTCATGCACACCCCGCCAATGAGGCTTAGGTAGCGGCTGCCTGCTGCGTAGCTCACCATGCTCATTGCAGGAATGGGACTGAAGCCAATGATTCGATCGGCACCATGCTGCTTGATGGTGTAAACGTTGGCAGCAGCAATCAGCTGGTTGACCTCGTCCCAGGTGCTGCGCACAAACCCACCCATGCCACGCACCTGCTGGTAGTCGCGGCGGGCCTCGGGGCTTTGCTGGATCAGTGCCCAAGCATCCACGGGTGTCTTGCTGACTTTGAGGGCCGCACGCCAGCGTTCCAGCAGACGCCCACGCACCATGGGGTATTTGACCCGGTTTGCGCTGTAGAGGTACCAGCTGTAACTGGCCCCACGGGCGCAGCCACGGGGCTCGTGGTTGGGCATGTCCCAGCGGGTGCGGGGGTAGTCGGTTTGCTGGGTTTCCCAGGTGACGATGCCGCCCTTGACGTAAATCTTCCAGCTGCAAGAGCCGGTGCAGTTCACCCCGTGGGTGCTGCGGACAATTTTGTCGTGCGCCCAGCGATTGCGGTAGGCGTCTTCCCAAGTGCGGTCTTCGGCGTTGGTTTGCCCGTGCCCGTCTGAAAACGTCTCTTTGGGCGCGGAAAAATAAGTCAGCCGATCCAGAAAATGGCTCATGTCAATAACTCCGGGTAAATGGATGCAATCAATGTCGGGGGGAAGGTGTCAGGGGTTTCTGATTTCGGAACCGGGGCGCAGGTAGAACCACCAGTTGAGAACCAGGCACACCGCATAAAAGGCGGCAAATCCATAAAAGGCGTACTGGGGGGTACCAGCCTTGATCTGCTGCCCGATCAACACTGGCGCAATGAATGCCCCGTAAGCTGCGACCGCAGAGGTCCATCCCAGCACGGGACCCGCCTGCTGCCTGTCAAAAATGACGCCCACGCTGCGAAAGGTTGAACCATTGCCTATTCCGCTCGCGGCAAACAGCAGGATGAACAGGCCCATGAACATTGGAAAGTGCTGCTCTGGGGTCGCTGAGCTGTAGGCCTGCAACATCACGTAGCCCACCGCAGCTGAGGCAAACACCATGACTGCGGAAATTGCTTGAGTGACGATGGATCCGCCCACCTTGTCTGATATCCAACCACCCAGTGGCCGTACCGCCGCACCCACGAAAGGACCTATCCAGGCATAGGTGAGCGCAGACGGTGCATTGGGGTTTTTCAAGGTGTGTTGCATCACACCGGCCGCGTCAGGAATGTGTTGAAACCCAAAGATCACCGTGATGGCCAGTGGCAATGCCATCGAAAAACCGATGAAACTCCCGAAGGTCACAACGTACAAAGCGGTGAGACTCCACGTGTGCTTGTTGCTGAAAATCGCAAACTGCTTGGAGACGTTTTCCTTCATTGCGCCAAATGCCGCGAGACGCATGACCGCAAGGGATACAACGATGTCCAGTGGAATAGCCACCCACATGTTCAGCAGTCCCAAGCCCGTTGGTGCTGGCAAATACAGGTACAGCATCCCGATAGACGGAATGAATGCCAGTGAATAGAGGTAAGTGATCTTGGCGAACGCGACCACAGGGTTGCCCGTGGCAGGGGAAACCGTTTTGAGGTTGTTCATGCCCCACCAGCACAAAACAGACAGAGGTACCAGTGAGAGCACCCAGGCAAAACCTGCGTTTTGAATGTACGTGGGTGTGCCTGCAGCGATCTTTCCAAAGATCCAGCCACTGTCTTTGACCAAGGCTTTGGCCTCTCCCCCAAGTGCACCGAAGATACCGACGGTCATCACCAAGGGAATCACGATTTGCATGGTGGTCACGCCAAAGTTACCCAGGCCAGCATTCAGACCCAGAGCGGTGCCCTGAAGCCGTTTCGGGAAAAACGTGCTGATGTTGGACATGGAGCTGGCGAAGTTGCCCCCACCCACACCAGACCACAGCGCCATCAACTGGAACACCCACAGTGGCCACTCAGGATGTTGCAAGGCAATACCTGTGCCCATGGCTGGTGCCAGCAGCATGGCAGTGGTGAGGAAAATGGTGTTTCTGCCCCCAGCCATCCGGATCAGAAACGACGCTGGGATGCGCATGGTTGCGCCTGAAATTCCGGCGATGGCTGTTAACGTGAAGAGCTCGTCTTTGCTGAAAGGGAAGCCCAGGTTGAGCATCTGCACTGTGATGATTCCCCACATGCCCCAGACAGCAAATCCGCACAGCAAAGCCGGTATGGAAATCCAGAGATTACGGTAGGCAATTTTTTTGCCCGTGCCTTCCCAGAACCGTAAGTCTTCAGGCTGCCATTCGCTGATATCCGGGCCTGAGTTGGCCACGGCGGGGCTGACCCGCTGTTTGTTGGTCGATTTCATTTAGAGCTTTCGGGTTGGGTTGAAGTGCCTCAGCCGTTCAGGCTGAACCCTTGGGCATTGCGCCCCATGACTTCGGTTTTGCGGACTTCGGTCCAGTACATCCAGATCAGCGAAACCCAGACCACGCCGTACATCAGCATGAAGGCGCTGGAACGGATGCCGGTGAGGTCCATCAGCGCTCCAAACATGATCGGCAACACGAACCCACCCATGCCACCAGCCAGTCCAACGATTCCGCTGATGGTTCCGATGTTGGAGGGGTAGTCGTCGCTGATGTACTTGAACACACTGGCCTTGCCAAACGCCCATGCAATCCCCAGGATGAACATGAGTCCGGTGAACATGTACACGTTCAGACCAATGTGAAAGGTCTTAGGGCCGTTCACCGTGGCAATCGTGAAGTCGGTTTGCGGATAGCTAAGCAGAAACAGGCAGATCCAACTCACCCACAGCACCCACCAGGTGACGCTGTGCGCGCCGTACTTGTCGGACAGGATCCCGCCCACAGCGCGAAGCACCCCGCCAGGCAGCGAGAAGCAAGCAGCCAGCAACGCAGCCACACGGATGTCCAGGCCAAATTCGCCCACGTAGTACTGCACCATCCACAAGGCCAGCGCCACGTACCCACCAAACACAATGCTGTAGTACTGGCAGTACTTGAGCACCTTGGGGTCTTTCAATGCTTTGAGTTGGTCGGTGAACTTGACGTTACTGGGCACCAAATGCGATGGGTCGCTGTAGCTGAAAAGCCAGAACAGCACTACCGTGCCCAGCATGATGGCGGCGTAGACCTGTGGCACCAGAGTCCATCCAAAGGCCACCAGAATCACTGGTGCTACAAATTTATTGACGGCTGAGCCCGAGTTGCCGGCCCCGTAAACACCCATGGCCATGCCTTGGCGGCTTTTTGGAAACCAGCGGGCCACATATGGTGTGCCCACTGAAAACGAGCCACCTGCCAAACCCACAAACAAACCAATGGTCAGGAAGTGCCAATACTGCGTGGCATAGCCCATCATCCATATGGCTGGAACTGTCACGGCCATCAGGATGGTCATGACGATTCGACCACCGTATTTATCGGTCCAAATGCCAAGTGGTACTCGAATCAATGAACCCGTGAGCACTGGCATTGCGGTCAACAGACCGAATTCAGTGGCATTCAGGTTCAGCATCTTCTTGATCGGGATGCCTATGACGCCAAACATCATCCAGACCATGAAGCAGACCGTGAAAGCGATCGTGCTGACGATCAAGACCGACCAGGCCTTGCGTTGATTTTTCAAATCGGAAGCCATGTTTTCTCTCCAGAACAACAGGCTTTAATGTCCTGTTGCGCTGGAAGACTGGCTATCCGTCAATGGAACATGCTCTCCACTGCATAAGGATGAAGGAGCATATGAGCCCCTCGTTCAAAAGGACTACCTGGCCTCCAATTGAACGGACATCTGATCTGGATCAACTTGACTTCGCTGAACCTCGGAGCCAGCAGCTGCGCATCTGCTCCCTGATGCGCAGCTAATGGATGTTGTGATTGACCGCGAACACCGCTGCCTGCACACGTGATGTCAGCTTCAACTTGCGCAGGATGTGTTGAACGTGAATCTTGACTGTGGTCTCAGCAATATCCAGAGCTCGTGCTATCAGCTTGTTACTGTCCCCACGGGCGATCAGCCGGAGAATTTCCATTTCACGTGCTGAGAGATCCGCAGCTGGCGAAGGCGCTGCAGGGGAAGGAGTGGATGAGACGCTTTTGTCCCCCGTAAGTACTGGGGTGACAGAAGGCTGCTGCCGCAAAGCGGCAACCAGTTTGGTGGTCATCTCAGGACTAACGACGGAATCTCCCGACAGAACCTTCATGATCGATTCAATCAACTGATCTGCATCTGTAGTCTTTAGTAAATAGCCGTCTGCCCCTGCACGCAGAGCCCCTACCAGGTCTTCCTCGTTTTCACTGACGGTCAGCATCACAATCTTTGCGGCAGGCACGACCTCCCTGAGGGCAGGTATGCCATCAACGCCCCTGACGCCTGGCATGTGGTTGTCGAGCAAGACAACCTCTGGCAACACGCCGGCGGCGCAGCGCAGCGCCTCACCCATGTCAGCTGCCTCACAGGTTACCTGCAAGCGAGAGTCTTGCGTCAGCAAAGAAATCAAGCCTCGGCGAAACAATGTGTGGTCATCAACAACCAAAACTCGGACCTGGGATGAAAGGGTTGTCATGTGGTGGATTAAGCTGTTGATGTTGGCTCGGATGGCGTATTGGAAGCAAGCTTCCCAACACTTGTCATGTCAGGGAGTGTGAGGACTAACTTGGTTCCAATGCCAGGCGTTGATGTCACCTGAACTTCAGATGAGATCCTCTGAGCCCTCTCTCGCATGATTTTCAAACCCACGTGCGATTCGCCCCTGTCATCAGCTGGATTGAACCCTTTTCCGTCGTCAATCACCTCGAACACCCAGCGCGGTCCTTTGATAACCTGAAGATTCACAGACTTTGCGTCCGCATGTTTGCGTACGTTCGACAGTGCTTCCTGGATGATGTGCAGAACATGCACCTGAACATCAGGCGCCAGTGGTAAACCTTCACCCAGCATATGAAGCCGAGTGGGTAGGCTGGTCTGATGTTGGAACTTTTGCAATGTTTCTTGAAGCGCAACCTCGATGTCCTCCGATCGTGTCCTGGTTCGGAAATGCACCAGCAGTTCACGTACATCTGCAATGCTCTCGCGCAATCCTTCGTCGAGTTCACCAAGAGACTGTTGAATTTGCGCACTTTGGTTTTTGTTGATCGCGCCGCGCAGCAATTGGGTTTGGATTTTGAGAAAAGCCAGCGATTGCGCAATGGAATCGTGGAGTTCGCGGGCCAGAAAAGACCTTTCTTCACCAGCCGCTGCTTCGCGTTCCAGAGCAGCAGCTCTGAGACTCTCAAGGGAGCTCGCGAGATGAGCGCCCAAAGCATCAAGCAGTTCGCGCTCCTCATTGGACAGGGACACATCTTCCCTGTAAAAAAGATCCAGCTCTCCCAGCACACGTTGCTGGAGCATGATGGGCACGCTAACAAGTGTGCTGTAACCAATTCGTGAGCATGCACGACTGGCTGCAGCCTCTAGGCTTCGTATCGGAATGACCCGAATACTTGGATCAATCTGCTGGCTACCACACGCACATGCACCAGCCACAAGGCTTCTCTCTTCGGCTGCGAACTCTTCCGGAAAACAATCACTGGCCAGCATCAGGTACCTGTGATTCGCCTCATCGGACCATCTCACCGCAACGGCATCGGCCTTCATGAATCCGCGCACACGCTGCGCGAATCCCCTTGACAACTCGTCGATCGAACTCGCTTTGGAGAGAAAAGCACTGACGCTGTATAGAGTTTCCAGTCGATGTCGTTGTGCTTCGATATCGCGCGTCTTGGCTGCAACCTGCGCTTCCAATCCCGAATAGAGCGTTTTCAAGGTTTGCGTCATCCGGTTAAATCCAGCTGCAACCTGACCAAACTCATCTTGGGTATCCACGTCGATCCGCACTGTAAAGTCACCTGATTCGACCTGTTGCAACCCTTTTTGCACCTGGCTGAGTGGACTGATCACGTACAAATACCCGGTGTAAAGCATCACCACGGCACCGCCGATAGCCAACGCCATCATGACGAACTGAAACAAGTTCAGGACCGCTGTTAACCCTGCCAATTGGGTTTCGATGGCTGAAACAAGGGTATCAACCTGGTCGACAAAGCGCGCTGCTTCCTCCTGGATACTTTGGTCCGCTGATTTAGGCGCAGCCAACCACGCAGATCGTTGCTGCTGCCATGTGATTTCAACATTTGTGAAGTGTTTCCTGACCTCTGGCTCCCAAGGCACAAACAGTGGTCTTGCCGGGTCACCTTCACGCAGAACAGTCAGGCTCTCAGTGACCTGATCAACCTGACGCTGCAGGTCGCTTGCAGGGACTTGGGCTTGTATAGAACTGGCCAAGCGCCAGGTTTGCATGCGCAGTCGCCCTGCTTCGTTGACAGCGGCAGCACCACCTTCTAGCTGCCACGTAACCCAAAGCGTGAGACCTATGGATGCCAATGCAACCAGCAAGAGGCCTGTGCCGATGCGGATCAGCTTGGTGGATAGGGATGAAGCCATGTATTTTTTGCAGTTGAATTCGGTTGACTACTGGGAATCCCCGGGTTGTACACCGCATAGCTGTCCAAGACCATAGGGTCTGCAACTCGCCGCCGCCCTATCAGTTGGCCCAGTCATATGGCCTATGCATCATCAACTGTTCAACGATGAATCCCCAAGTCAGGCATCGCCGCGAAACCTATTCATTTCTTGGAGACTTCTAAAGAAACTTAAACAGTCATCTAAAATGAATGTTTTGTCATAGCCTACTACAAAATGTCTACACCCGCTGGTCACGAGACCGACCCTGTCTCTTTTGCCCTTGTGGACTTGCAGAAGAAGATTTATCCACGATCGGTCAACGGGCGTTTTTCAAGTTTGCGGTGGATGATGGTCTGGTTGACCCAAATCATCTTTTATGGGCTACCTTGGTTGCGTTGGAACGAGCGGCAAGCCGTCTTGTTCAACCTGGACGAGCGACATTTCTTCATATTCGGCCTCGTTTTGCAGCCGGAGGACTTCATTTATCTTGCGGCTCTTCTGGTGCTGTCAGCGCTGGGGTTGTTTTGCGTTACTGCGATCGCCGGACGCGTTTGGTGTGGTTACGCGTGCCCTCAAACGGTTTACACCGAAATTTTCCTTTGGATTGAACGGCGCACGGAAGGTGATCGCAGTGCTCGCATGCGATTGGACGCGAGCACATGGGGCCTAGAAAAGTTTGCACGAAAGGCCGGCAAACAGTCAGCTTGGATTGCCGTGTCTCTTGTCACTGGCTTTACCTTTGTTGGGTACTTCATTCCGATACACGACCTCGCGCAGAAAAGTTGGTCGCTAGACCTATCTCCATGGGCTACCTTCTGGATCTTCTTCTATGGCTTTGCAACCTACGGCAACGCAGGCTTCTTGCGTGAGCAGGTTTGTAAATTCATGTGCCCTTATGCACGTTTTCAAAGTGCACTTATTGACATGGACTCGATGGTCATCGCCTATGACCAGAAACGCGGGGAAAAACGCGGTGCACGATCACGCAAAGTGGAGCCCAAGACGCTTAACCTTGGGGACTGTATCGATTGCACCTTGTGTGTGCAGGTTTGCCCAACGGGGATCGATATACGCAACGGATTGCAAAATGAATGCATTGCGTGTGCGGCTTGCATTGACGTTTGCGACAATGTGATGGAGAAGATGGGGTACGACTCGGGCCTGATTCGTTACTCATCGGGAAACGGGATGGAAAAAAGCTGGACGGCAGCCAAAATGATGAGTCGAATCTGGCGGCCCCGTGTATTGATCTATGCGTTTTTACTATTTATCCTGAGCAGCGCTTTTGTCTGGAATATCTCTCATCGCAGCGATCACAGCGTTCATATCAGCCGGGACAGGGGTGCATTGGCGCGAGTCATTGGTAACGGTGACGTGGAAAACACCTACCTGCTACAAGTAACAAACAGCTTGGAGCATTCCCGTGAGTACCAGATCAAATACTCCGGACCGGAAGGAATGTTGCTAGCAACTCCTGCCAACATAGCAGTTGAGGCGACAGGTACAAACAGCATCCCCGTTCGCCTTGTACTTCCATACCTTTGGGCCAGGGATCAAGGTGGAAAAACACTGACAGTAGAACTGGCTGTGCAACCCGTAGACAAAAAGGAACCACCACAGTCTGTGAGGTCCACGTTTCTCGTGCCCAAGTGAAAGCTTCCCAATTTTCCTAGCAAAATCGCCGTCAAAAAGCAGCCTTACGCAGAGCCAACAAGCCACTTGGAATCCGAATCTCAGAAGCCTCAGACGAGATGGCTCGCACTGACCAGCGATGCTGAGTGACACGAACTCACCAAATTCATGATTCCACCATTTGGATGGACTGCAAATGGATGACAGGGCTTACTTTCTGACCGTCAGAAGTCAACGTAGGCCTGATCAAATCCGCAAGCGAGGTCTGATCTAGGACTTCAAAATAGCTGTCCAACGCTTTGCGCAAAATGCTTTTTAATGCACAGGCACCGTTGAGTCGACAGGTGTTCTGTCCATTGTCAAAACACTCGACTAAATTGAAATCAGTCTCTGTCAGGCGCAGCACGGCACCCAAATTGATTTCATCCGCTCGCTTTCGCAGCCGAAGGCCGCCGCCGCGACCACGCGTGGTTTCAAGCATCCCGTTGGCCGACAGAGCCATCACAATTTTGGTCAAGTGACTGCGAGAAATACCGTGAGCTTGCGCAATCTCACTGATCGTAGCGAGCTGATCACGCTGCTGACAAGATGCGCAGTACATCAATACTCGAAGGGTGTAATCACTCCACTGGGTCAACCGCATTCAGACCTCTCCATTTGTATCGTTCTTCCGGAATCGAGTCGTCGTTCCAAGGAGGTATAGCCTCATCGCAGATCTTATCCTCCAATACATTCTTTCAAAATGAATGTTCAGAGGATCTGTATGAACGAAAAAGTGACCCCGGTAACGTTTAACAGAGAGCGTGCTCAGCAAGCGATT
>JFJP01012361.1_pt1 | contig 11684 bp, 6 predicted proteins | sample 431651 | NCBI WGS metagenome assembly JFJP01 (sample SAMN02602958, study PRJNA72255) | Microbial mat metagenome, whole genome shotgun sequencing project. | biome: fresh water; feature: sink hole; material: water; isolation source: purple microbial (photo- and chemosynthetic) mats found in... | reverse complement strand
GGCGACCAGCGGGTATTCTATGCCGATATTCATAAAGCCGAAAAAGAATTGGGCTGGAAGCCAGTCGTCCACGTGGATTTGGGCGTGCAGAAGTTGTTCGAGTGGGTGGTGGAAAACAAGGAATTGTTTTAGTAGACCTCTTGCATCAGTACAGGATAAGTTTATAACAAGCCTTTTGAATCGCAGAGACGCCGTGTCGCGGAGTTGTTTGTTTTTTTCGGCAGCCTGGCGTCTCAGTGGTAAAATGCCGACCTCTGCTAGAGGTTAAACATTTTTTCAACATGTGAAGGTATGAAAATATTCTATGAAAAAATATTATTCAAAACAGGATTTGTGGTCGCTTTTTTTAATGTGCGCTTTCCCACTTCATTTGTGGACTTTACTGCTGGCTTTTCGGGATGTCTCTTGGGTTGCTGAACGCACCAATTTTGGAGATGCGTTTGGGGTGATTTCCTACGGAATGATCTTTGCGTTTATCGAGAGTCTTTTGTTGTTTTTGATTGCCCTCGTGCTTGGGCTGTTGATTCCCTCAACCTGGGGCAGGGATAAACGGCTGGCAATTATGAGCATGTTGGTTTTTGTGCTGGCGCTTTGGGCTATGGTACCCCAGCTCTATGCGCTGCAAGTCTGGAACATTCCGAATGCGCTTCCGGGGGTATTGGCTGGCTCTGCGCATCCCTTGAGAAATATCTACATGATTGCGCTGGCTTTGATAATTCCATCTGTGATCTTGCCGATATTGGCAGTTTATCGGAGTGAAAAGACCCTGGCAACGGTACTAGATATGATTGGCAGGTTTTCCCTGTTGACCGTGGTTTACCTGCTGCTGGATGTTGCGGCTTTGATCGTTGTGTTTGTGAGAAATATTTAGAGGTACTACTATGTCTGGTTTTAATAGAAGAGACTTTCTGAAGTTTGCTGGAATGCTTCCGCTGGGGTTGGCAGCGCCAAAACTTGGCAAATCTCTTGGGTTGCAGTCCAACAAGAAAAATGTCATCATTATCGTTTTTGATGCCTTTACTGCGTACAACATCTCTCTGTATGGCTATGGCAGAGAGACCACACCGAACATTGCAAAACTTGCCGAGCGCGCCACCGTTTATCACAATCATTATGCCGGTTGCAGTTACACCACTTCAGGGACTGCCTCCCTCTTAACCGGAACGTATCCCTGGACACATCGCGCCTTGAAACCGAATGGCATTGTTGCAGATGCTTACGCAGATCGTAATATCTTTGCTGTCTTTAAAGATTATTATCGCATTGCCTATTCTCATAACGAATGGGTGAACACGCTGTTCGAGCAATTCAAGGGCAATATTGATGAGTTTATTCCGCGTGAACAGCTCACCCTGTTTTCATCCGACAGACTGATACAAAAAATGTTTCCGAATGACCGCGACATAGCATCTGTTAGTTGGATTCGAAACGTCAAGCGACAAGAGGAGGGGTACGCCTATTCATTGTTTCTCTCTGGCTTGATAACTTCCCTCGAAGAAGGATACGCTTCCCAATACAGATCCCAGTTCCCGCGCGGGCTGCCCACCGCTCGGGCTGATGGGGGCTTTCTGCTCGAACACGCCATAGATTGGACTGTGGAACGAATTCAGGCGGCGCCGGGTCCTGTATTTGGCTACTTCCATTATCTGCCGCCGCATGATCCCTACAGAACGCATGGCGAGTTTTTTGGCGATTTCCGCAACGACGGATTCAAGGTGGAAGATAAACCGCTGGATGTTTTTGCAAAATATAAAGACAGCGACATGGATGTGCTGCGGCAATATTATGACGAGTTTATCCTCTATGTAGACCGCGAGTTCAAGCGGCTGGTTGACATGCTTGAAAGTTCGGGACAGATGGAGAACACCATCCTTGTGCTCACCTCGGATCATGGCGAAACATTCGAGCGCGGCATTGCCATGCATGACTCCAATGCGCTCTATCAGCCTCTGCTTCGAATTCCACTGTTGATCTTTGAACCGGGCGTAACAACCCGTACAGATGTTTATGAACCTACCAGCGCGGTCGATCTTTTGCCAACCTTGGCTCACTTGTCTGGAAATTCAGCCCCGCAATGGACGGAAGGAACGTTGCTGCCTCCGTATCGAAAAACGGACATGCCTGCCGAAAGGAGCATCTACGCGATCCGCTCGTATGAGACCGAACGAACCGACCCCATGTCTCAGGCATCCATTGTGCTCGTCAAAGGACGTTACAAACTGCATTATTACTTCGGCTATCTCGAGATTGATGGCAGGGAACTCGTCAAATTATTTGACGTGCAGAACGACCCGCAAGAACTGATAGACCTATCCCAGCCGCAGAAAAACATAGCAGACGAGATGCTCAAAGAATTGAAGGCAAGCCTTGCTGAAGCAGAAAAACCATATCTCTAACCCCCTGCGTTATAATTAATCGCTTTATGAAAATACTAACCGTTCTTACTTATTATCGCCCACACACCAGTGGGCTCACTATTTATGCCGAGCGCCTCGCGCGCGCCTTTGTCAAACGTGGACACCAGGTGACTGTAATGACCACGCGTTACGACCCGTCTCTGCCGCGCGAAGAGATGATGGATGGCGTGCGCGTGATTCGCGTGCCTGTTGCGGCGCGGATCAGCAAAGGGGTTCTCGCCCCGACCTTTGGGCTGGTGGCAACCAAACTTGTCCTGGAACATGACGTGGTACAACTTCACTTGCCGCAGTTTGACGCGCCCGGCGTAGCCCTTCGCGCTCGGTTGTTTGGCAAGCCAGCCGTCTTGACCTATCACTGCGACGTGCAGCTTCCGCTGGGGATGTTCAACCGCCTTGTCAATTTTGTGCTGGATTTTCAGAATAACATGGCTGGACGACTCGCGCATCATATCGTGACCTATACCCAGGATTATGCCGACAACTCGCCTTTTCTCTCGCGCTACAAAACCAAACTGACCCCGATCCTGCCACCCGTCGAATTGCCTGTTCCTACGCCTCAGGCTGTTTCTGCCTTCGCAGACGCGCACCGTACCAAAGAGCGCAAGCCTGTCATCGGCATGGCGGCGCGCCTCGCCAGTGAAAAAGGCGTGGAAGTTTTGCTGGATGCGCTCCCCGCTATCCTAAAAAAATACCCCAACGCGCAGGTGCTGTTTGCCGGAACCTATCAATACGTGATGGGCGAACAGGCTTACTCTGACCGACTCATGCCGCGTATTCGTGAATACGAAATTCAGGGACACTGGACATTTCTCGGCAACCTTGACCCTGAGCAGATGGCGGCGTTCTATCCCAACCTGGATGTGTTGACTGTGCCCTCGCTCAACTCGACCGAAGCCTTTGGGTTGGTGCAGATCGAAGCAATGATGAATGGCGTGCCAAGCGTGCCGTCTGCGCTGCCTGGCGTGCGAAGACCTGTCCAAATGCATACCATGGGTCTTGTCTCTCAAATCGGAGATTCAGCCTCGTTGGCTGAATCAATTATCGGCGTGCTGGATGATCCGCAGAGATTCCGCGGCGATTCAGACGAGATCAAAAAATCCTATGACCCCGATTCCATCGCGCAGGAATATGAAAAATTATTTCAAAGGCTCATGACTTGATGACCAATCGCCAATCCAAAGATTTTCTTTTTCTTCACCTCAGCGGACTTCCCTACTTTCGCGCATTTTTGCGCGCCGTCGAAAGCGCCTACTATCAGGAGCTTGATCTGCCTTCTCCCATTTTGGATGTGGGCTGCGGCGACGGCAACTTCGCCGCGCTGACCTTCGATCACAACATAGACGTGGGACTCGACCCCTGGCACGGACCTATTCACGAAGCAAAGCCTTATAAAAAATATAACCTGCTGGTTGAATCTGACGGCGGCACCATGCCTTTCCCTGACGGATATTTTTCCTCTGCGTTTTCGAACTCGGTGCTGGAGCATATTCCGCATGTGGATTTGGTGGTCAGGGAAACCAGCCGCGTATTGAAGCCCGGCGCGCCGTTTGTTTTTTGTGTGCCGAATCAAAACTTCCTGCCGACCCTGTCCATCGGGCGGGCGCTGGACAAAATTGGTTTGCGTTTTCTTGGGGATTTGTACCGCGCATTTTTTAACAAAATTTCCCGCCACCATCATTGCGACGACCCGCTGGTCTGGCAGGCGCGGCTCGAAGCAAATGGGTTTAAGTTGGAACGCTGGTGGCATTACTTTTCACCGCAGGCATTATCTGCGCTGGAGTGGGGTCACTACTTTGGACTGCCCAGTCTGATTTCGCATTTTCTGTTCAGACGCTGGATACTTTCACCAACCCGCTGGAATTTATATTTAACCGAACGTTATTTAAGAAAATTTGTCGAAACCCCAGATCATCCGCAGGGGGCGTACACGTTCTATGTGGCGCGGAAACAGTAATTCAAATTTCTTGGCTCATTCGGGAAATTGGTCTCCGAATGAGCGAAATCATTGGGGTTTTATAAATGACAGATAAGACCATCCTTTCCAATCCAAAGATGAAGTAAACTTGGGCAGATATGACCGACGAAGCACCCGAAAATTCACCCGAAACCGAACCCAGCGTTCTCGACTTGTATAAGTCAGTCACGAAGGACTGGAGTTCCTTTTTTAATTTCGTGCAATCCCTCTGGGATGCGCGCCGCCGCGCCGAACTTGACCATGCCCTTGCGCTGGAAGTGGCGCAAGCCATCCCTGAACAAATTCCCGCAGAACCTGCGCGCGTGGATTATTTTCCGTGGCGTTCTGTGTTGGCGCTTTTCCTTGCGCTTGGCGCGCAGGCTTTGATTGAGCTGCCGAATCGCCAAGTCAATATGTCTCTGACATTGTACATTTTTGCGGTAGGAATTTGCCTTTGGGCTTACCTCAAAAATGAATGGACTTTGCCCGCCCTGCCGCTTCCGCGGCGCACGCCCGATGACCTTTCCACGCGCCTTGTACCGTTCATCTTTTCCATCGTCTTTGCCCTGCTTGCGTTTTGGAATTTTGGCGGCGGCGTGTTTACGTTCGTTAATCTTGGGTTTTGGCTGCTCTCGCTTGCATTGTTCTTCTATGGGTTATGGCTGAGGATTCCAAAAGCTGTGCAGAATTCAAGCCCTGAGGCGCGCCGCAGGGAAACCATCCACAGAGGGTTGCTGGTTGCCGCCTTTGGTATTGCTCTTTTTTTCAGGCTGTACCACATCAATTCTGTGCCTGCGGAGCCGTTTAGCGATCACGCTGAAAAAATTCTTGATGTGTACGACATTACGCAGGGGCAGTTCAAAATTTTCTTCACACGCAACACAGGGCGCGAAGCCATTCAAATGTATTGGACTTTGCTGGTTGCCTTCGTTTTTCGCACGGGGCTGTCTTTCTTCAGCCTCAAGCTTGGCACGGCGTTGATCGGCATCTTGACCATTCCCTACGTGTATTTGCTCGGCAGGGAATATGGCGGCGCGCGCGCGGGGCTGTTTGCGCTTTTCCTATTTGGGATTGCCTACTGGCCCAACGTGATTTCCCGTATTGGGCTGCGCTTCCCGCTGTACCCTGTCTTTGTCGCGCCGCTGCTCTTTTATCTAATTCGCGGACTGCGTACCCGTAATCGAAATGATTTTCTGCTTTCGGGGCTATTCCTTGGGCTTGGCTTGCACGGATACAGTCCCTTCCGCATTGTTCCGTTTCTTGTGATTGCGGCATTTGTGATTTATGTGATTCACATGCGCTCGAAGGATAGCGCCGTGCAATCCTTGTGGTGGTTTGTTCTTGTGGTGGTTGTTTCGACCTTGGTCTTTTTGCCGCTCCTGCGTTTTTGGTTGGCAAACCCCGATGTTTTTGGCTACCGCGCCATGACCCGCCTGACCTCTGCCGAGGTGGCGCTTTCTGCGCCGGCATGGCAGATTTTCCTCTCCAATTTATACAAGTCGCTGTTGATGTTCAATTGGGATAATGGCGCAATTTGGGTCCATTCTGTGCCGGGGCGCCCCGCGCTGGACGTGGTGACAGGCGCGTTGTTCGTGATTGGAATTCTGCTGCTGCTGGTGCGTTATGTGCGTCAGCATGATTGGCGCGACTTGTTGTTGTTGGTTTCGATTCCCATTCTATTGATGCCGTCGATTCTTTCACTGGCGTTCCCTGGTGAGAACCCTTCGTTGAATCGTACGGGCGGCGCGGCGGTGGCTGTTTTCGTTGTCAGCGGGCTGGCTCTCGATGGGTTTGTATCCAGCTTGGGCGGGGGGAAGAGGCGGGTATTCATCGCCTATGGGTTGACGGGGCTGTTGTTCGCTGCGTCAGCATATCAAAATTATGGAATTGTTTTTAATACATTTGATAAGAACTTTAAGTCGGGGTCGTGGAATACATCGGAGATGGGCGCGTTGATCAGCGACTTTCGCGACAACTACGGGCAGACAGATTCGATTTGGATTGTGCCGTTTCCGCATTGGGTGGATACGCGTTTGCCTGGCGTTTGGGCGGGAATCCCAAACCGTGATTTTGCGCTTTGGTCCCAGGACTTTACCAAGACCCTGCTCACGCCTGCGCCCAAGATGATTATCTATAATACGGAAGATTATCCCACCGATGTTACCCTCAGGCAGCTTTATCCGAACGGTGTTTTTACCCGCTTTGCCTCCAGTTACCCTGGCAAAGATTTCATGGTGTTGATGATTGAAGAATAACCGGTCGGAATCTGTACGTTTTACTTGCGGGCGAGTCAAGAAGTTCTACTTCTTGACTCTGTCTGTTCTGGAATAATATGGAAAATACAAAAAACGAAAAGCGCGCATGGCTGTATGATTTGCTTTTTATCCTTGTCCTGCTTCTGGCGGGGTATTTGCGTTTGGCTGGGTCCGATTGGGGCGGGGGCAACCATCAGCATCCTGATGAATTGTTTTTGAGCGGCGTGCTGGGAAGCTTGAATGCGCACACCTGTGATCTTCCAGATGTCCCTGCCGATATTTGTCCTGCTGACCAAAAACGCTGGATGAATATTGGCGAATATTTCGACACGGCAAAATCAACCCTAAATCCATACAATCGCGGATATTCCTTTTTTGTGTACGGCAATTTTCCGATGACGCTCGTCCGCGTGACGGCGGAGGCTTTGGGTTCTGATGGGCTGGAAGATTTAAAATTTCTGTCGCGGCAAATGTCTGCGATGGCTGACCTGCTGACCATCTTTGTGCTTTATTTGATTGTTTCGAGTTTGTATGGGCGAAAGATTGGTTTGTTTTCGGCGGCTTTCTCTGCGCTGACGGTGATGCAAATTCAGCAATCTCATTTCTTCACCACAGACCTGTTCACCAATTTGTTTATGTTCCTTGCGCTTTTTCTGGCGGTGGAGATTGTCAATTATCGGAAGTTAGGAATTCGGAATGAGGAATTAGGGGAGGGTGAACAACCCCGCCGCCCAATCTCCAATTATCTAATTATCAATTTATTAATCAATCCCCTCTTCTGGTTGAGTATTGGTTTTGGCTTGATGCTTGGTCTGGCTATGGCATCCAAGATCAATAGCGCTGCGCTGGCAATCATGCTGCCAGGCGCGTTTGTGATTCGTTATTTTATTCATGACCGCGCTGCAAAACAAAGCGCGGAACACGAATTATCAAGTATCAATAACCCACCGCTTCCTTCAGATTACTGGTCGCTCATTACCATTTTCCTCATTGCGGGGGGGCTGGCAACGCTTCTTTCATTCCGTATTTTTCAGCCATACGCTTTTGATGGGCTGGGACCTAACCCGCAGTGGATTTCGAACATTTCGGAACAGCGCGCGCAAGCCGCCGGTTCTGACTTGCCCTGGAACTTGCAATGGGCGCGTCGTTCGCATTTGTATTCCTTTGCCAATTTGACCACCTGGGGTTTGGGACTTCCACTTGGAATTCTTGCCTGGGCGGGTTTTCTGTTGATGGGTTGGCGCATCGTTAAAGGCGAATGGCGGCACTTGCTTTTGTGGGGCTGGACGGCGTTTTACTTTCTCTGGCAGTCGTTTCAATTTAACCCAACCATGCGTTATCAATTGCCGATTTATCCGCTGTTGGCAATGATGGCGGCGTGGTTCTTATTTGAGCTGCCAAAGTTGAGGAGGACGACGGGTGAAGGAAAGCAGACTGTGGTCAACCGTCCATTGTCTATTGTCTCTGCTTTGATTGGCATAACCGTTCTCGTCCTCACCACCGTCTGGGCATTTGCCTTTCAAAGTATCTACCTGCGGGATGAGCCGCGTGTTGCGGCTTCGCGCTGGCTTTTTCAAAACGCGCCAGGTCCTGTTAACTTGCAGATTGAGACCATTGACAATGGCATTTATAACCAGCCTTTGCCTGTCACCACCGGCACGTTGATTTTGCCTGGGGCGCCTTATACCCTCAACTTTGTCCCCAAATATAGCGGGCAAATCTCGGAGGTGATCTTTGGTCACGCAACGGATTCCACATCACCCTCCACCGTTGTGCTGAGTTTGTATTCAGAGCTTGCTCCAGATATTCCACTGGCTCGTGAGGCTGAGGTGATAAATTCCAACGCAGCCAGCGACCCGCGCGGACCCTCTGTTGTATTTTCCTTTGACCAGCCGATTCCGCTCCTCGAGAATCAAACGTATTTTTTGCAGATCGAAACCCTCGGCAGTGGTTTAACTTTGAGCGGTGCGGCGCTTGCCAACGAGACCGACTATGACTGGGGCTTGCCTTTCCGCATAGATGGTTATGATGCCTACGGCGGAATCTATCCTGGCGATTTGAACTTGCAAGTGTACTGGGACGATGACGAGGAAAAACTTAACCGCTTTATGCAAATCCTCACCGAGTCAGATTACATCATCATTCCGACCAACCATCAGTACGCGCAGATCACCCGCATACCGGAACGATATCCGCTGACTACATATTATTATCGCGAACTGCTTGGTTGTCCTGTTGGCGCAGATATTATCGAGTGTTACGAGACGGCGCAGCCCGGTCAATACAAGGGCAGGCTGGGGTTTGAGTTGGCGCAGGTCTTTGAATCTTATCCAACCTTTGGCTCGCTGGTGATTAATGACCAATCTGCCGAGGAAGCCTTTACATTTTATGACCATCCCAAGGTGCTCATTTTTCAGAAGACTGCCGATTTTGACCCGGCTGAACTGTTTGCCTCGCTTAGCACGGTGGATTTGACCAACGTTGTTCACTTGCTGCCGAATCAAGCTGCCGACTACAAGGACTTGCTTCTGCCTGCCGCGCGGCTTGTGTCACAGCGCGAAGGTGGTACCTGGTCTGAACTCTTTGACTACGATTGGATTCAAAATAAATATCCGGTCGTGGGGGTTGTGGTTTGGTATCTCTTCATCTTCGTGTTGGGGCTTGTCGCTTACCCGATCACACGCTCGGCGCTGGCGGGACTTCGTCATGCGCAATATGCATATCCACTTAGCCGTATTGTTGGGCTGGCGCTGCTCGCGTGGGTGTCGTGGATGGGCGGTTCCATCGGCGTGCCATACACTCGAATCAGCATCGGGGCGGCATTCGCCATTATCGCTGTCGCAGGCTTCGGGTTGTGGTTTGTTCGCAGGAACCAGTTCAAGGCAGAGTGGAATTCCAGTCGCAAATTCTTCGTTCTGGTTGAGATCATCTTCCTTGTCTTTTTTCTGATTGACCTGTTGATTCGGCTCGGCAATTCGGATATGTGGCATCCATCCAAGGGTGGCGAACGCCCGATGGATTTTTCCTATTTCAACGCGGTCTTGAAGAGTACCAGTTTCCCGCCGTATGATCCCTGGTTTGCGGGCGGGTATATCAACTACTATTATTACGGTTTTGTGCTGGCTGGCACGCCGGTGAAACTGCTCGGCATTGTGCCTTCGCTTGCCTACAATTTTATTTTGCCGACCTGGTTTGCCCTGATTGCGATTGGCGCGTTTGCGATAGGATGGAATCTTGTCGAAGGTCAAAGGTCAAAGGTCGAGGACGAAAGATTTTCGACTTTCGACCTTCGACTTTTGACTGGTCTGACCGCATCCACCTTTGCCATTTTGCTTGGAAATCTTGGCACGATCCAAATGTTATTCCGTGAGGTGCAGCGCATGGCTATACCAGATGGAAACATTCCCGACGATGCGACGATTATCCAAAGTTGGACGTGGGCTTTTCAGGGAGTGGCGCTTTTGTTCAACGGTGTCACGCTTCCCATTGGAGGCGGGGAATGGTACTGGAATCCCAGTCGTGTGATTCCGCCGGGACCCGGCAACGAGATCACAGAGTTTCCGCTTTTCACGCTGCTTTACAGTGATTTGCACGCGCACATGCTGGTCATGCCGCTGACGTTGTTTATCATTGCATGGGCGGTTTCTTTCATCAAGTCACACGCAAAGATGAGCCGCGCCGAATGGGTCGCGGCATTCATCATCGGCGCGTTGATGATCGGCGCGTTGAAACCCACAAATACCTGGGACTTGTACACCTTCTTCCCGTTCAGCGCGTTGGCTGTGATCTATGCCATCAACCGTCATTTTGAATGGAAGAATCGCTTCAACCTCCCCGATTGGCTTGGGCGCGCCTTGTTCTCCATTGCTGTTGTGGTCGGCTTGTATCTGCTCGGTTCGCTGATGTATTCGCCGTTTGATTATTGGTATGGACTGTCCTACAACAAAGTGGACCTGTGGACTTCTTCGCGTACGCCGCTGTCTTCGTACTTCACGCACTGGGGCTTGTTCCTCTTCATCATTAGCTTTTGGCTTTTCTGGGAACTGCGCGACTGGATGGCTGCCACGCCTGTTTCACATCTTAAGCGGCTCCGCCTCTACCACCTGGGCTTTGAACTTGGACTGGCGGCTTTGCTTGCCCTGTTTGTTTTCTTTCTCATGGAGGGCGTGCGGGTTGCGCTGATCGCATTGCCGCTTGCTGTTTTGGCTGGGCTGTTGCTTCTTCGACCAGACATGCCTGGAGTTAAACGGGGTGTTCTGTTAATGATTGGCACAGGTCTGGCGTTGACCCTGGCGGTGGAAGTCATTGCCTTGCGCGGCGACATTGGGCGCATGAATATGATCTTCAAACTTTACATGCAAGTCTGGATGTTGTTCGCGGTCAGCACGGCGGCGGCTTTTGGCTGGTTGTTGGATGAGTTTCCATTTTGGAGATTACGCTGGCGCGCCATATATCAAACTGGTTTGTATCTTCTGCTGGCGGGCGCATTTATGTTCACCATCACCGCTACTACCGATAAAATCAACGACCGCCTGACCGCCCAAACTCCGCGCACGCTAGACGGCATGACCTACATGAATTATTCCCAACATTTCGATGGGCAATTGCTGGATTTGAGCCAGGACTATCGCGCCATTCGCTGGATGCAGGACAACGTGCAAGGCTCGCCCGTTATTGTTGAAGCCAACTGCTCCGAATATCGCTGGTGTACGCGCTTTACAATTTATACCGGCTTGCCCGGCGTTGTCGGCTGGAACTGGCATCAGCGCCAACAGCGGGCGTTGATCGCATCGAATATCATCTTCGACCGCGTTTCAGCCATTGACCTTTTTTACACAACTTCCGATATCAACATTGCGCGCGCATTCCTGAAAAAATATGATATTCAATACATCGTGGTGGGTCAATTGGAGCGCGGCATTTACCCCTCCCCTGTGCCCGGCGTAGATGGTCTTGCCAAGTTCGAAAAATACGAAGGCAAATACTGGAAAGCCGTGTATCATGACTCTGACACCACGATCTACGAAGTCATACCGTAAACACGCAACACGCAACACG
>JFJP01040205.1_pt1 | contig 11685 bp, 9 predicted proteins | sample 431651 | NCBI WGS metagenome assembly JFJP01 (sample SAMN02602958, study PRJNA72255) | Microbial mat metagenome, whole genome shotgun sequencing project. | biome: fresh water; feature: sink hole; material: water; isolation source: purple microbial (photo- and chemosynthetic) mats found in... | reverse complement strand
GGTTGCGCGCAACGTCTGTACGGTAGGGGTGCGTGGCCGCCGTCGCGGTAGAGACGTTGCGCGAAACGTCTGTACGGTAGGGGTGCGTGGCCGCCGTCGCGGTACAGACGTTGCGCGCAACGTCTCTACGGTTGGGGTGGGTGGCCGCCGTCGCGGTAGAGACGTTGCGCGCAACGTCTGTACTGTACGGTAGGGGTGCGTGGCCGCCGTCGCGGTAGAGACGTTGCGCGCAACGTCTCTACGGTAGCGCGCAACGTCTCTACCGCAACGGCGGCCTGTCCTTGCAAAACAGAAATGGCATCGTATCTTTGGAGCTGGGCTGGTTTCGTCCGTCGGAAATAGGCGGCGGAAGCAGCCTGGCCCTAACCTTTCAAGCGTCGATTTCTATGCACACCAATTTCGAGTTCAAGGCCCGCTGTTCCGACCTCGACAAGGCCCGCGAGACCTTGCGCGCGCTGGGCGCCCGTTTCGTGGGCACTGACAACCAGCGCGATACCTACTTCAAGGTCGCCCAAGGGAGGCTCAAGCTCCGGCAGGGGCCCATCGAGAACTCTCTGATCTTCTACGAGCGGCCCGACCTTTCGGGGCCGAAGACCTCGCTCGTGCGGCTGGTCCAGCTCCAGCCTGGCTCGGGCATGGAGGAGCTCTTGGCGCAGGCCTTGGGCGTCTGGGTCGTGGTCGAAAAACAACGCGAGATCTACTTCCTCGACAATGTCAAGATCCACCTCGACCGCCTGGAACGCCTGGGCCAGTTCGTCGAAGTCGAGGCCATTGACAGCGACGGCAGCCGATCCATCGACAGCCTGGCCCAACAATGCGAAGCGCTGCGCCTGGCCCTCGGTATCGAGCCTTCGGACTTCGAGAGCCTTTCCTATTCCGACCTCATGCTCAACTTGGCGCCATGACGAGTTACGATCCTTCCGAACACGGCATAGAGCCTGCCAGCCAGAATCTTTTGAAGCGTTTGGCCAGCCTCGACAAGAAGAAAAACCGCCTGGAGCAAGGCCTTTTCTTCGCCGAGGGTAGCAAGGTGGCCGCCGACCTGCTGGCCGCTGGATTGCCCGTCCGCCATGTGCTCGGCACCCGAGCGTTCTGGGCCAGTCCGGACTTCGCGCCAGGCCCCGACTGCCAGCGCTGGTGGGTGGACGAGGCCAAGATGCGCAAGATCAGCCAGTTGGAGACGCCCCGGCCCGTCTGGGTAGCCTTTGACCTGCCGCGGCCCGCGTGGGAGCCCGAGCGCTTCGCGGGCCGCTGGTCGCTGGTCTTGGACGGCGTGCGCGACCCGGGCAACCTGGGCACGCTGATCCGCCTGGCCGACTGGTTCGGCATGGAGCAGATGCTTTGCTCGACGGATTGCGCCGACGCGTTTTCGCCGAAGGTGGTGCAGGCGAGCGCGGCCTCCGTGGGGCGGGTCCGGGTGTCGCAGCGTCCGCTCGAAGAGGCATTGCCGCAGCTCAAAGCCCTGGGATTGAGCTGCGTGGGCACTTTCATGGAAGGCCATTCGCTCTACGGCTACCCTTGGCCCGAGGCTGGGCTGCTGGTGCTGGGCAACGAGGGCCAAGGCATCGGCCCGGCCGTAGAGGCCCTTTGCGACGGGCGCCTGTCGGTGCCGCGCTTCCGTCCGGAGGCGCGCGGGCCGGAGTCGTTGAACGTGGCTTCCGCCGCGGCCATCGTGGTGGCGGAGCTCAATCGGCCCAGGCCATGAAGCTGTTCCTGCTCTTGCAGCGGTTTCGGCTGCTTCGCCTTTGGCGGCTGGTGCCCGAGATGGGCGGGGTGCGTGTCGCGTTTTTGCTGGGTTTTGGCGGCTATCTGCTCTGGCTATCGTGGAACCTGCTGCTAGAGGCCGGCGACTCGTCCTGGCTGTGGGCCTCGGCGGGTGTGCTGCTGTTGGCCCAGCTCCATCTGCTGCGGGCGGATCGCGGCTTCGTGGCCCAGCTTTCGCGCAGGCCGGGCCGGATTTTCGCGGGCGAGTACCTTCTGCTTTCCTTGCCTTTCGCGGCGGCCTTCGCGGTGGCGGGGCGCTGGGCGGAGGCCGGGGCGCTGGCCTTCACGGCGCCTTGGGTGGGGTCGATGCCTTGGCGGGTCGAGGGCCTGGGCAGCCAGCGGCGGCTGCGGCTCCCTGGCTGGCTGGCGCTGCATTTCGAGCTGGTCTCGGGCGGGCGGCAGACGTGGTTATGGTGGCTGCTGGTGATGGGTTTGTCGCTGCTGGCCAGCCATTTGCCTGTGGCCCTGATCCTGGGCCTGGCCGTGCTGAGTGCCACTTTCGCCTACTACTTCGTCATTTGCGAGGACAAAGACCTGCTGATGGCCACGGGCAAGCGTGCGGGCGCCTTCTTGCGCTGGAAGATGGGCAGACAGTTGGTTTTCAGCTTGTTGGCCCTCGCGCCCCTGGCCCTGGCGCAGCTTGCCCTGCATCCCGAGCAATGGAAACTGTTGGCCGTGGTCATGGTCTGGCATTCGCTTTTGCAGGCCTTGGCCGTGGTGCTCAAGTACTCCAGCTACGACCCCGGGCACGAGCTGACCGGAAACGGCATCCTCATCGGCTTCTCGGTCTTGTGCCTGCTGGTGGTCTGGCTCGTGCCCGTGCCCCTGGCCCTGCTGCTCTTCAAACTGCCGAAGGCCCTCGACAACCTCAAAAACTACTTGCCCGCATGATGATCCTCGAACAAATCGAAGCCCGCTACGGCTCGGCCGCGGTCTTGCGCTCGCTCGACTGGCGCTGCCCCTCGGGCGCCGTGCATGGCCTGTTGGGCCTCAACGGAGCCGGAAAAACCACTTTGCTCAAGGTGGTATCCGGGGCCAAGAAGGCCGATGCTGGAACTTTGTCTTTTCAAGAAAACACGCTTCAAAAAGAGCAGGTGGCTTTCCTAGAAACGCAAATTTTTTTCTACCCCAGGATAACGGGCCGCGAATACCTCCGGATGTTCCAGGTCGGCAACCCGCGGTTCGACATCCGCGCCTGGAACGAGCTGTTCGAACTGCCGCTCGACAAGCTCGTGGACCACTACTCGACGGGCATGAAGAAGAAGCTGGCCTTCCTGGGCATCCTGGCCCTCGACAGGCCGCTGATGCTGCTCGACGAGCCCTACAACGGCATCGACCTCGAAAGCACGGAGCGCATCAAGTGGGTGCTCGAGGCCCTGCGCAAGAAGGGGAAGACCATCGTGCTGACTTCCCACATCCTGGAAAGCCTGACGGGCATCTGCGACAGCATCAGCCTGCTGAAGGAAGGCCGGATGGACTTTTCCCTGAATCGGGACGAGTTTGGGCAGTTGCACGGCAAAGTTTTCGGCCAAGCCCAAAAAACACATTCCGCACGCATCGACGAACTGCTCTGAGCCCTGTCTTTTCCGGGATATTTCGCCCGAGGAGGGGGCTCGCGAAATTTGCAAAACCCTTGCCAAGGCAGGGTTTTCGTGGGCGAATTGACATATGTCAAGCCGTAGGGCGATGTGGGGCATTGACAATCGAAGGCATTTGGCCTATCTTACTGGCCTAGCCCTGTACGATAATCCCCCCCCTGCGCAAGACCCATGCAAGTGCAAGAAATACAACCCAGCCCACGCATCCGATGGAATCGGAACGAGGCGCATCTCGCGGAGTTCCTCCGCCTTCTGCAAGACAACGAGGAGTGGCTGATGAACCGCATCGTCCACTACGCCAAGCTCGGCGACTACACCCGCTACACGTCCACCCTGCCCGAGGCTTGGCGAATGTCCATCCGCGGGCTGACCGACTCCATCGCCCTGGGTTTGGACCACTTCCGGCTCAAACTGCCGGAGCTGACGGTCGATACCTCCTTCGACGACGACCCCATCTCGCGCTTTGGCATTTCCGAGGCGCAAAAGCACCGCCACCGCGGCATCACGCTCGGCCATTTCTTGGGCCTGATGAAGTACTACGCGCAGACCTACACCGACCTGATCCGGGAGCTGTACGACTCGCAGCCGGAACACCGCGACTGGTTCTGCCTGTTCGTCACGCGCTGCTTCGACCGCGTCGAAATCGCTTTCGTTACCGAGTGGAACTCGCACGAAGCCAAGGGATTGCTCGACGAGCTGCAAGCCGAGAACAAGGCCCTGACCAACATGAAGAACAAGTACCTGACGCTCTTCGAGAGCATCAGCTCGCCCCTGGTCTTCGTCAACGACGACCTGCGCGTGGTCAGCTTCAACCAGGCCGCCGCCACCTTGTTCGAGGCCCTGCGCGAAGACAAGAAGATCTACGAGCTGGGCTATACGGGCCTTTCGCGGTCCATCCGCGACTACATGGACGACGAGAACGACCAGCGGCAGCATGTTTTTTCCATTGAGCAGGAGAACATGAGCTTCCATTATTCGCTGCGTTTTTCGCGCATGAAAGACCTCAGCGGCAAGTTCTCCGGCATGGTCATCGAGTTCAACGACATCACCCGGCTGGTCAACGCCGAGCGGCAGTTCAAGCAGAACATCGAAAAGGCGAACAACGCCAACCGCCTGAAATACACCTTCCTCAAGAACATGTCGCACGAGGTGCGCACGCCCATGAACGCCATCGTGGGCTTCACCAACATCCTCTGCAACGCCAATCTGGACCAGGAAAAGCGCCTGCGCTACACCGAGTACGTCGAGGAGAACTGCCAGCAACTGCTGGGCATCATCGACAACATCCTCGACATGTCCAAGATACAGACCCAGCAGCTCAACATCGAGAGCAGCATCTTCAGCATCAACGACATGATGAAGGAGACCTTCGCCAATTTCCGCGACAAGGCCCGCACCCTCGGCCTGGCCTTCGATATGCGCGTCGGCCTCGACGGCGAGGACAACTTCGTCTGGGGCGACCCCATCCGCATCCGCCAGGTGCTCCACAACCTGCTCTCCAACGCGCTGAAATACACCGACAAAGGCAATGTCCAATTCGGCTACGAGCGCCAGGGCGACGACCTGGTTTTCTACGTCAAGGATACCGGATGCGGCATCAGCAAAGGCAAACAGAACGCCATTTTCAGCTTCTTCGAGCAGAAAAGCGACGAAAACCACAGCCAGAAGACCTACGGCCCGGGCTTGGGCCTTTCCATCAGCCGCTCGCTGGTCGAGATGATGGGCGGCAACATCTGGCTCGATTCCGATTCTGGACAAGGCGCCACTTTTTGGGTGCGACTGCCTTACAAGCCTGTCCGCGAGATCCCCAAAGTCGGCGATTCAAAACCCAAAAACACTCAAAACCCCAAGACAATGACCGTGCTACTGGTAGAAGACGAGCGCATCAACATGGCCTACCTCGAAGAGTTGATGCTGGACATGGGCCACGATTACCTCAAGGCCTACAACGGCCGCCAGGCCGTCGATCTGGCGCTCAAACATGATGTGGACCTGGTGCTCATGGACATCAAGATGCCCGAGATGGACGGCCTGGAGGCCACGGCCATCATCAAGAACCAGAAGCCCTGGCTGCCCGTTGTCGCGCAGACGGCCTACGTGCTGCCCGAGGATGAGAAGAGCATCCACTCGGCCGGCTGCGACCAGTATGTCAGCAAGCCCATCAACCGCAAGAAATTCCAGACGCTGATCGAAAGTTACCAAAGCCGGGTCGCCCAAAATGCTTGAGAAAACCTTCTACCTTCTGCTCTCGCTGCTGGCTTTTTCCGCCCCGCGGCAGGCTGCCGCACAGGGCATCGAGTTCCAGGACACCACTTTGGATGCGGTCTTCGAGCAGGCGCGGGCCGAGGGCAAGCGGGTCTTCATCGACCTTTACACGCAATGGTGCGGCCCTTGCCACCAGATGGCCCGCACCGTGTTTTTGGACAGCATCGTGGGCCAGACCGTCAACGCCAGCTTCGTGAGCTGCAAGGTGGACGCCGAGCGGGGCGAGGGCCGCGACCTGCGCATCCGCTTCAACGCCCTGACCTTCCCGTGCTACCTCTTCTTCGAGGCCGATGGCAGGCTTTGCTACTTTTCGGGCGCCGGAATGTCGCAGGAAAATTTCTTGCGCGAGATCAGCAACGCCAAGGCCGGCACGCCCGACAACTACCCGCAATACAATCTGGCCCAGCAGGTTGAGCGCGAAATGGCCGAGACCCGGCGCCCGGCCCGCCTGCGCGAGCTGCTGCCCGTCATCGAGCAGTCGCTGGCCAAGCAGGCCTACCTGCACAACCAGTACCTGGCCGCGCGGCTCTACGCCGACCTGGGCGAGGCCGAGCGCGCTCGCCAGCTCGCTACCGAGGCCAGGGTGCTGAGCCAGAAGCTCTTGGCCCAGATCGAAAACCACCCCTACACCAAGGAGCCGCCCCCGGAGCTGCTCCTGCGCATCGACGCCGAGCTGGAGGCCATCCTGGCCCAATAGCCTCGGCACGATTTCCTGAAATGTGAATGTCATTTTCTGATGGACATTCCGAAGCCCAGCAGGAGCATCTACCCAAAAAAGAAAAACCGCGAAAGGGAAACCAAGCGATTTCCCGACCCAGCCCAACCTTCAAGAAAAGCATGAAACAGACTGATTTCCAGGCCGCCTTGGGCGCCTACACCCAAGGCCTGGCCATGACGCCCCTGCGGCTGGGCACCGAAGACCTGCGCAAGGCCGGATTCGAGAACACCCAGGCCCAGGCCCTGACCAACGACCAGGGCGACGAGGTCTATGTGCTGGTCTTCCAGCGCGAGCAGCACAAGGTCGTGCTCTGCGAGACCGAGCGCGTCACGGTCTCCGACGGCACCCTGCATTTTTCGACGCTCTACGCCAAGCCCGAGACCCTCGAGTTCCTAAGCCAGAATTTCGGCGCCCACTGGCCCGCCTGGTCGCGTTTCAACTGATTGGCGTGGGGCAATCGTAGAGACGTTGCGCGCAACGTCTGTACCGCGGCGTGGGCAATCGTACAGACGTTGCGCGCAACGTCTGTACCGCGGCGTGGGCAATCGTACAGACGTTGCGCGCAACGTCTGTACCGCGGACGCGACCTGCGGCGTGGACGGCGTGAGCAATCTGCAATCAAATTTTGATGGAAAGTTCGAGTTTTCCTCCGAGTCCAAGTTCGACAATTTTTTGGAGTGTGGAAAGGCGGACTTCCTTGATGTTGTTCTCAATTTTGGAAATGTAGCCCTTGTTGGTTCCGCATTTCTGGGCAAGTTCTTCTTGCGTCATTCCTTTTTCGAGGCGAGCCTGCTGGAGGAGAAAGCCAAGTTTGAAACTTTCATACCCTTTTTCAAACTTTTCCCGCTCGCGGGTGCCTTCCTTGCCATATTGTTCCTCGACAAACTGGTCCAGGGTCTTCAGATTGGGGGTGTTCATGGGGGCTGGGTTTATTTTTGGTTTGTTGGTTGCGGCAGTTGTCGTTGCGTTGGCCGTTGCGGTAAAGACGTTGCATGCAACGTCTCTACAACTGCCGCGCCGCGACCCGCTCTGATTTCATATAGCCCATCCGTTGCCTCGATGTGCTTTAAATAGTCGGTCGGGATTTGTTCTTGGCTTTCAATGAGTTTGATTGTCCATAAAATCTTGTCTTTTACTTTCTGCTTCTGTTTTTGGAAGAAGTCAGAGAAGTAATCCTTGTAAAAGGCAACAGTTCTTGGTTTCATCTCACTCATACGTTGCAAAGATAAGCAAGTTATCCGAATGGGCAACTTTGTCGGCGATAATTTCGGTTCATCGCGCAGGGACCCGAGGGAATGCCGTCTGGGAGGCCCCGTGTGGAACAGCATCCGCAAAATTTTGATGGGTTGCGGATTTATTTATGAACAACGCTTTGCCGCTTCGAGGGCAAATCCTTATCTTGGAGGCCTAAAATCCAAGTCATGGCTGAATCCATCCTTCCTGGCGGCAGTTCTGTCCCAGAACCTTCACTCGAAAACTACACCTTTGACGTAGCTTTTCCCGCCGAAACCCTTGATGCCAAGGCATTTTGGGGAACCATGTTCAACAATGCCCAGAACAATGTCTTCTTGGTCATCAAGGAGGTCTTGTTGAGGATGGGCGTTTCTATGGATGAAATCAACAAGATGACGCCCGACAACATCGTTGGCAAAAGCGGCATTTTTCCAGCACCGAGTGGTGTCCCGGAGCCTCGCTTTTTGAATGACGAATTGAAGATGAAGCGTTTGGAAGATCGTCTTTACCGCCACTTTCCCTTTTTGGTATCCCTTAGGGAACATTTTCACCGGAACAAAAGTGTGGCGGAAGCGGCCAAGAAAAGCCCCCCTCGTGGCACGAACCAAAACCAGCGATCGGAGGTTGGTAGCCTTGTGGCGAGTGCCGCTATGGAGGATGATGTCTTTTCAGTTACCAAGGTTCTGGGCGAAATCCTCAAGGAGCTTGAGGAACTTCGGAATGCCCACAACCACCACATTCGCGCGCAGGCTGTTCCCAACGACAGGATCGAGCGCTATCTCTACCAAATTTTTCGAGCCAATTTGGTTTCGGTCAAGGAACGTTTCAAGCTCGATGAGAAAGATGTTGAGCATCTCCGGAGCAAGAACAAACAGGGACTTAAACCGGACTTCAAGTACAAATTGTGGGACAAGGAAACCAAGCTCACGCAGGTAGGGGCCTTGTTCCTGGTTTGCCAGTTCTTGGAAAAGCGACAGATTTTCAAGCTGTTGCCCAAGTTCAAGCACTTCAAGGACAGCAGGACGATGCAGAAAAGAGCGACCTTGCAGACCTTCTCCATGCGTCGCATCATCGTTCCCAAACTCAAGATCAAGAGCATGGACGCGGCGGAGGCGCTGGCCTTGGACATGGCCCATGAGCTTGACAAGTGCCCAGAAGATCTTTGGGAACTTTTCAAGGACGAACAAAAACGCGGTTTTCTTTTCTCTGACGAAAGCGAAAACGAGGAAGGGGATTGGCAACCTGTCCGCGTTCGTTATCGGGATCGCTTCGCCTATTTCGCGCTCAGCTTCCTCGACCAGAACAATCTGTTGCCCGGTTTGAAATTCCAGGTCAACATGGGCACGCATTACCACAAGATTTATTCGAAGGTGCTTTTGGGTGGAATCTTGGAGCCAGAGCGCAGGCTGGGCCGCAGGATCCTTGGTTATGGAAATCCGGTCCGCCTTGCCAAACGCAAAGATGAAGCGTGGGACAGCCTGATCTTGCGGCCCAATGAAATCGAGGATCTTCCTTCGAGGTTGAAGAATCCTTTTGTTACGGACAGTCGCCCTCGATACCACATCGTCAACAACAACATCGGCCTCAAGCTCACGGGGGAAGAGATAATCCCGGATCTGGGGCTGTCTTTGGGATTGCCCGAGCCCAATTTGAAGCCTGACTTCTGGGTTTCCACATACGAACTTCCCATTCTGGTTTTTTTGTGCCTGAATGGCCTGGGTGAGCAGGTGGTTGGCGCGCTGGCAGAGCAAAAGGGGAATTTCGGAAAGTTGATTGATGACATTTTGGATGGCAAGTCTCCCGATTCGTTTACGGACAAGGCCTTGGAGAAGATGCTCAAGGAGGATTACAGACTACAGATTCAACAAATTCCGGAGCGCATCAAGAACCTGCTCAACGGAAAAGGGCTGAATCTGGAAAAGGTCAAACGCGATCGGCTGAGCAGCAGGCTGCTGAAAATGAGGTCCGAAAACGAGCGCTGGCTTGAGCAGCTCCGCGACAACGACCAATTGCTCCAAGACCACAAAGTTGGAAAGCAGCGACGAAAATACATGACCGACGGACAAATGGCCACCTGTCTGGTCCGCGACATGATCAAGTTGCAGCCCAGCCTAAAGGACGCCAAGGGCAAGGACAAGATCACTGGGGCTAACTATGCCGCTTTGCAGTTCTTCCTGGCTACCTATGGGCAACACCAGCACAGACTTGGACAGATTTTCAAAGATGCCCGACTGATTGATTCCTCCAATCCGCATCCTTTTCTCAAGGACATACAGAACATCGGCAAACATCGCAGATTGTCCGACTTTTTCCATGCCTACTTGGTGGAAAGAAGCAAGTATCTGACCAAAATTCAGGAAAAGCTGGTCAAGAGCCCTGGAGCTGCCGACAACTACTCCCATCTCTTTGGTGGAAAAAAGCGCAGGTTCAGAGAGAAAAATGTCATCGAAGTCGCAAAAGCCTTCCTTGACCAGCCCATTTATTTGCAGCGAGGCTTTTTCTATGGTGAAACTTTTCAAACAGAGATCAGAACCCAACACCCAAGGCTCAATGCCTATTTTAGCCAATACAAGTACACTGAAAAAGATAATGAACCTAAATTCAACTTCAGCTTCTTCCTCAAATGGTATTTGGCAGAAGTGTTGAAAGACGAAGAGCAAGATTTTTTCAAACACCACCTTTTTTCGAGGACTTATCCAATCATGGAGCAAGAAGGCATCGAGATAGAAGGAGATTTTGAAAGTCGCCTTGGTGAAATCAAAGATCGTGTCAAAGTCTTGCGCAGTGTGGAGCCAAAAAATGACGAAGAACGCCAGTTTCAGGATCATGTGCGTAGCTTGTTGAACAAGGCCATGAACAACGAAAAGAAGATCCGATTGTTCAAGACCCAGGATGTTGTCTTGTTCATGATGCTTCGAAGGCAGCTCTCCAGCATTTTTGGGGATGTCCAATTCGCGGCGCAGCCCGAGACCATGAAGCTGAAGGCGTTTGGGAAGAAGAACATGAGCGTTTTCTTTGACAGCAGGATCCGACAGAACATCGAGTTGCTGGGCCAAAGTGGCCTTAAACTTCAAGTTGATGCCAAACTCAAGGATTGGGGAAAGACGCGGTGGTTGGTGCATGACCACCGTGTGGCTTCCCTAAAATCGCTCAACAAGAATTTGACGAACAACCATGCTGTTCCCGTTGACATCTTGCTCAAAGAGCTCGAGCTTTTCGAAAAGCACCAGGTTGGGGCGCTCAAGGAAGTCTTGGGCTTCGAGAAGAGGACCTACGAGGAAATGGAGACCAAGCCGACGATCCCCGAAGGAAGGGGCGCGATCGACATCCAAACCTTCCTGGAGCACAAGTTCGGCCCAACTGGAAACAAGGCCATCAAGGAGCTCCGCAACGGGTTTGCCCACGGCCAGTACAAGCTGCTCAAAGAGTTCACAAGCTGGCCCGAGCCCAGCATGAAAAACGGCCTGGGATTGGCCAAGTGGATGTACGAAAAACTTCTTGAGAACCTGCCACGATGACAAAAATGAAGCAGAAAGGAGGTGAAGACCCATGAAAGGGCGTTTTTTTGCAATCTCAAAAACCGATCAACAATTTGATAGACAGCAGCTTGCATGCCCATAGGCTTTGGAAGACCTGATTTTGCAGGCCAAGCAAAGTTTCCTCAATGATCGGGCGCTGCATGGTCCGGCTTTGGAAGACCTGATTTTGCAGGCCAAGCAAAGTAGGTCGAGAAAATGGAAAGGGCTGCTTTCCGCTTTGGAAGACCTGATTTTGCAGGCCAAGCAAAGTATCATGTCCATGCTCCAAATTTACAAGGCGCTTTGGAAGACCTGATTTTGCAGGCCAAGCAAAGCCAGAACCAGACCCTTGGCAAACTTCTGGAAGCTTTGGAAGACCTGATTTTGCAGGCCAAGCAAAGCTACGTCATCGAGGAGAGAACGACGGTCGCAGCTTTGGAAGACCTGATTTTGCAGGCCAAGCAAAGCATGACCTCGCTGGGGAACCAAGGGCCAAGGGCTTTGGAAGACCTGATTTTGCAGGCCAAGCAAAGCCGCAGAATAGGTATAGGCATCTCGGGTTTGGCTTTGGAAGACCTGATTTTGCAGG
>JFJP01019845.1_pt1 | contig 11685 bp, 8 predicted proteins | sample 431651 | NCBI WGS metagenome assembly JFJP01 (sample SAMN02602958, study PRJNA72255) | Microbial mat metagenome, whole genome shotgun sequencing project. | biome: fresh water; feature: sink hole; material: water; isolation source: purple microbial (photo- and chemosynthetic) mats found in... | reverse complement strand
CGTACATGTGAACAGCCTTGTTCACAGACGCACGCATGCACGTGATCGCACGGGATGGTGCAAACAAGGCTGTTTGCACGTACATAGGAGAAGTGATGGAGACGATCCGGACAATCCTGGTGATTGACGACGACGCCGTTGCGTTGCAGGCGACTTCGGCCATGCTCGCGGCCGCGGGGGAGGCGGTCAGCGCGACGGCCTGGCCGGGCGTGGAGGAATTTCGCCAGCTGACCCAAACCGCGCCGGACGTGATCGTGTTGGCGGTTTCCGGCGCGACAGTGGACGCGCCCCAAATCTGCCACCACATCAATATGCTGACGCCGACGACGCTGCTGATCTTGACGCTTGCCGCGGCGGTCGCGCCGGAAACGCGGGCGGCCTGCCTGGAAGCGGGCGCGGCGGGTTATCTCCTGTCTCCGTTCAACGTGCGCGAATTTCACGCCGCGTTGCTGGCCTGGCACGCCGAATCGCGGCAGGCGAAATTAAACAACGCCACGCGCAAATTACAAGTCCTCTTCGATATTCTGCCCGTCGGCATTTCAATTCTGGATGGGCAGCGGAATATGTTGCTGACGAATCCCGCCTTAGCGGAAATTCTGGATTTAAATCTGCTGGAATTACATCGTGATGCCTATCGTCAGCGGACATATTTGCGGCCGGATCGCAGTCCGCTGCCGCCGCACGAATTTCCGAGCGTCCGCGCCTTTCAAGAACAACGCGCCATCGAGCCAACAATTATTGGCATTCGCAAAGAAGACGGCACGGAAATCTGGACGAATATCAGCGCCGCGCCGTTGCCGTTTACGGATTGGAAAGTCGTCATCACCACGACCGATGTCACCGAAGTCATTCGCATGAAAGAAGCGTTGCAAGAAAGCGAAGCGCGTTTCCGGCTGATTTTCGATCATACCTTTGATGCGATTATCGTGATTGATGACACCGGTCAATTTGTGGATGTCAACGCGACCGCCTGTGAACTCCTGGGCTATGCCAAAGCAGAATTTCTCACCTTACACACGGCCGACATTCATCCGCCAGAGGACGTGGCGAGAGTCCAGGCGGCCGTGGACAAAGCCTTTGCGCAGGATGTCCCGTATCTGTTAGAAACGACTTTGCGCGGCAAAATCGGCGAAGCGATTCCGGTGGAGGCGGGCGGCGTCCATGTCAAAATTTTAGGCCGCGATGTGGTGATCAAAAGTTTTCGCGATCTGACGGAACGCAAGCTGGCCGAGGCGTCGCGGCAGCGCGAAAATGAATTTCTCCAGCATTTTTCCGGCATCCGCAAACCAACGTCCGTCACGGCGGAATTATTAGGCGTCATCCCGCTCCAACGCGCGGCGGTCAACATTTTTGAGGAATTAAGCGCGCGCTACGTCGCATTGTTAAAATTGGCGCTGGAAGAGCAGACGTATAAAGTCGAACATCACGTCTCGGAGAAACTCCGCGCGCTGGCAGAAGAATTAGGCGGCTGCAACGCCGGCCCGCGCGATGTGATCGATCTCCATGTCAGCGCGTTTCAAACACTGTTACAAGGGATTCCAGCGCCGCAAACCAATCTTTACGGAGACATCGGCCGCTTGATCTTATTAGAGTTGATGGGTTATCTGGTCTCATACTACCGCCGCCATGCGGCTGGCGGCAAACGAGTGCCCTTGTCTGACTTGACGCGCCCCGAAGGAGGCCGCCGTGAATGAATATCGCTTTATCTTATATATTGCCGGTCAAACGACGCGCTCGCAGCGCGCGGTCGCAAATCTCCGCCGAATTTGCCAGGACGCGCTGGCAGGCCAGTATTATTTGCGGATCATTGATGTGCTTGAAGAGCCGGAGTTAGCCGAGCGGCAAAAAATTCTGGCGACGCCGACGCTCATCAAGGAAGCGCCGCTGCCCGTGCGCTGGCTGATCGGCGATTTATCCGATCAAGCCAAAGTCCTCGCGGGCCTTGAAATTACCTGAGCCGCGCAACCCTGGCAGATCGCGTTGACGCGTTTGAAGCATTCACAATATTGAGACAGGCCGCAGTGAATATGGGAGAATGAACGTATGGACAATCTGAACAGTGTGCAAAAAGTTCCCACCGGCATTGAGGGATTCGATCTGATCGCGAACGGCGGTCTCCCGCAAGGCCGCACGACATTAATTTCCGGCACGGCGGGCAGTGGGAAAACGGTGTTTGCCGCGCAATTTTTAGCCGAAGGCATTGTGCAAGCGCAGGAGCCTGGCGTCTTTGTGACGTTTGAGGAAGCGCCGCCCGATATTCGCCGCAATCTGCTCTCGTTAGGCTGGGCTATCGAACCGTGGGAAGAGGCGGGCCAATGGCTGTTTGTGGATGGCTCGCCCAGCGTGACGGAAGATGTTTTGACGATTGGCGACTATGATTTAGGGGCCTTGCTCGCGCGCATTGAACATGCGGTGCGTAAAATTCAGGCCAAACGGGTCTCGATGGATTCGTTAGGCGCGGTGTTCAGCCGTTTTCAGGATCACCGGCTGATTCGGCAGGAATTATTCCGCATCGCGTCGGCAGTCAAAAAAATGGGGGTGACCGCGCTGATGACGGCGGAACGGATTGAGGAATACGGCAATATTACGCGCTACGGCATGGAAGAATTTGTCGCGGACAACGTGATTATTCTTCGCAATGTGTTGGAAGAAGAAAAACGCCGGCGCACCATTGAAATTCTCAAATTTCGCGGCACGTCGCACCAGAAGGGCGAGTTCTCGGCCACGATTATTCCGGGGCGCGGTTTCGTGATCGTGCCATTGTCGGCGATGGAATTGCAGCAGGAATCTTCAAACATTCGCGTTTCGTCCGGCAACGCCGATTTAGACGCGATGTGCGGCGGCGGCTTGTTCCGCGATTCCATTATTTTAGTCTCCGGCGCGACCGGCACCGGCAAGACCCTGACCGTCACAGAATTTGCCGCCGGCGGCGTCCGCGCTGACGAACGTTGTCTGCTGTTTGCCTTTGAAGAAAGCCGCGAACAGCTTTTTCGCAATGCCAGCGGCTGGGGCGTGGACTTTAAGCAAATGCAGGAAGCCGGTTTGTTGCAAGTCCTGGCGGAATACCCGGAGACGTCCAGTTTAGAAGATCGCTTGATTCGGATGAAAGCGGCCATCGAAAGTTTCAAACCGCATCGCGTCGCCGTAGATAGTTTGTCCGCGCTGGAACGGGTCTCCACCACCAAAAGTTTCCGGGAATTCGTGATCAGCCTGACATCCTTTATCAAACATCAAGAAGTGACCGGTTTATTTACTTCGACCACGCCGACCTTGATGGGCGGCACGTCGGTGACGGAAACGCATATTTCGACGTTGACCGATTCGATTGTCTTGCTGCGCTATGTCGAACTTTACGGCGAAATGCGGCGCGGCGTGACCGTCTTGAAAATGCGCGGCTCGCAGCATGATAAAGACATTCGCGAATTCAGCATTGACGGCGCGGGGATGCATATCGGCAAAGCTTTCCGCAATGTTTCCGGCATTCTGGCTGGCAACCCCGTGCAACGCGAACTGCGCGAACTCGATCATCTCAATATGTTGTTCAAAGAATAGCGCGCTGGCGCGTAACTATCTGATCAAATAGGATCACAGCGATCATGAAAAATCCAGAGGACACACTCCGCAAACAAATCGCCGCCTACCGTCACCGGCTGGAAGCGAGCGAAGCCCGTTTTCGCAGCATTATCGAGCATCAACACGATGGCGTGTTAATTGTCAATCACGCGGGGCTGATTCAGTTTGCGAATCAGGCCGCTGAAATTTTATTTGACCGCGCCGCCGCCGAACTCACTGGCACGATGTTCGGTTTTCCCATGATCGCCGGGGAAACCACCGAGTTAGACCTGATCCGCCAGGGTAAAATTAACCGCATCGTCGAGATGCGCGTCGTGGAGACGGTGTGGGCCGAGCAGTCGGTGTTGTTAGCGTCGTTGCGCGATATTACGGCGCGCAAACAGGCCGAACAGGAATTGGCGCAGGCCAAAGATGCGGCGGAATCGGCCAGCCGTGCCAAAAGTCGCTTTTTAGCGACCATGAGCCACGAACTGCGCACGCCGCTCAATGGCATTTTAGGCAACGTGCAGCTCTTGCAATATGATGCGGCGCTTTCTGAACAACAACGCGAACGCTTGACGGTCATCCAACGCAGCGGCGATCATTTGTTGACGCTCTTGAACGATATTTTGGATATTTCAAAATTCGACACGAATCAACTGCTCACGATCAACGCCCCGTTCAATCTGCGCGCCGTCATGCAAGCGCTGACCACCGTAACGCGCCAGCATGCGTGTGAAAAAGGCTTGACGTTTCATTATGCAGAAACGCCGGACTTAGCGTTTGAAGTGTATGGCGATGAAAAACGCTTGCGTCAAATTCTCATCAATCTGCTTGGCAATGCCGTCAAGTTTACGCAGCACGGCGGTGTCACCTTGCGCGTTCAGCGCGCCCCGGCGGCCGCAACCGACGCCGCCGCCGCCAATTTGATCCGGTTTGAAATCGAAGACACGGGGATTGGCATCGCCGCCGCGCAGGTGACTGAGATTGTGACGCCGATGCATCCCGACAACGCCTTCGATTTGCAATTAGCCGGACTGGGTTTAGGTTTAACCTTGTGCCGACGGCTGCTCTGGCTGCTCGGCAGTTCGCTGCATGTCGCCAGTCAGCTTGAGCGCGGCAGCCTGTTTTGGTTTGAGCTCGAATTGCCGGAACGCCGCACCGCGCCGCTCGCGCGCGTTGATTCAGCCGCGCCGCTTCCCGCGCTGGACCTGCTCATCCTGCCGCCGCGGGATATGGTGCTGACGTTATATCAGGCGGCCTTGATTGGCGATATTTTTGCCATTCACAACCACCTCCAGATCATTCAGGAGACGGCGCCGGAATGTGCCGCGTTTGTCAACACAATCCGCCAACTCGCCAAATCCTTGAATATTCTGGAAATTCAACGCCTCATGCACACGTATTTGCAAAAAGCCCGAGGAGAATTGATGCCGTAAGTAACGTTGAAAAAATAAGGGAACTGCTTATGTACCGGCGGACAGCCGTGTCCGCCGCCCTCGTCGGGAGCCGTCGCAGGCGTTGGTGGCCGCGTACCGACGGACAAGGCTGTCCGTCGGTACGTCAATAATTCTGCTAAAGGATTTATTCTGTAAACGAAAGACTGCCGCGGTCTTCAAGACTACGGCAGTCTTCGACAACATGCGAGAAATAGCCTATGCCAAGAGCATCTGAAAGCATCACGGTGTTACTCGAACGCGCGCGCGAACGGTTGGCGGAACAGATTGTCGCGCGGCAATATGCGCTGGAAGCCGAGATTTGGGCGCGTTACGGCGAAGCTGGCCGTCAAAAAGGAATTCAGGATGTGAAAGATCATTTGACCTTTTTGATTGCGGCGGTCAAAGCTGACGATCCCTCGTTATTCCGCGATTACGTGAATTGGATCAAGGTCGTCTTTGCCGGTCTGAATTTCCCCGCCCAGGTGATGCGCACGACCTTAGCCTGCGCCCGCGCGGAGTTTCACGCGACGTTGCCGCCGGAGATCAGCGCGGCACTCGATGAGTATCTGAACGCCGGTCTCGCGCAAATGGAGCAGCCGGCCGCGCTGCCGAATTCATATCTGCAAGATGCCCAGCCGGGCGGCGCGCTGGCGCAGGTATATCTTCAAGCGCTGCTGCGCGGCGAACGTCAACGCGCCAGCCAGATGATTCTCAGCGCCGTCCAACAGGGCATGCCGATCAAAGAGATTTATCTTCAGGTCTTTCAACCGTGTCAATATGAAATCGGGCGTTTATGGATGACGAATCGCGTAACCGTCGCGCAAGAGCATTATTGCACGGCGGCGACGCAACTGATTATGTCGCAGTTGTATCCCTGGATTTTTGCCACGCCGAAACATGGCCGCCGGTTGATTGCCACCTGCGTCGGCGGCGAACTGCACGAAATCGGGATGCGCATGGTGGCGGACTTTTTTGAATTAGACGGCTGGGATACCTATTATTTAGGCGCGAACGCGCCCGCCCTGAGCATTGTGCAGACGCTTCAGGAACGTCAGCCGGACATCCTGGCGATTTCAGCGACGATGCCATTTCACCAGGGCGCGGTGCGCGATTTGATCGCCGCCGTCCGCGCCACGTCCACCGGACGCGCGCTGAAAATTCTGGTCGGCGGTTATGCGGTCTTGCGTAAACCGACCCTGTGGCAGGAATTAGGCGCGGACGGCAGCGCGCGCGACGCACAAGAGGCGCTTACGGTGGCCAACGGCTTGTTCGGGGGGCCAGCGGCATGTTGAATCTGGCCGACCAACACGCGGCGGGCTTAGGGCTGGTCTGCGACCGCGAAGGCACGGTGTTGCACATCCTGCGCGATGACCTCGGCGTAGCGACGGAGCGCAGCCTCGGCCAATCCTTCACGCTGCTCGTTGACCGGGGCAGCTTCGCCAAAGCGTTAAGTTTTCTGGCCGAACTGCGCAGCCAAGGCGCGGCCTTTGATTGGCAATTGAACGTCCCGGCGCACGATCAGATTGTGACGTTGACGGTCGGCGGGGCCGTGCTTGACGCGACGTTGTTGATTTTTGCCGCGCCAAGCCAGGCCGACGCGCTCACCTTGTATGAAGAAATGATGCGCATCGGCAATGAACAAATGAATACGTTGCGCCACCTGCTCAAAGAGCGTTCTCAGATGGCCGCGCTCCAGGTCAAGTTTGACGCCGAGCCGCGGCCCGCGCCAGACGTTGCGCCGACGCTGGAAACGCCGGATTATTACGCAGAACTCATGCGTTTGAATAATGAGTTGATGACGCTTCAACGCGAATTGGCGAAAAAATCCAGCGAGTTAGCACGCACAAACGAACAGAAAAATCATTTTATCGGCATGGCCGCGCATGATTTGCGGAATCCGCTGTACGCGATTCAAATGTACAGCGAGTTTTTAATCGCCGAGGCCGCGCCGGGATTAGCCGCCGAACATCGCGAATTCCTTGACATTATTTATCGTTCCAGTCAATTTATGCTGCAACTCGTCGAGGATTTTTTGGATTTGAGCGCCATCGAAGCCGGGAAACTGCATCTGCATCGGCAAACGGTCGAACTGTGGCCGATCATTGTGGAAAACATCGCCTTGAGCCGCCCCTTCGCGCAACGGAAACAGCTTGAATTGCGCCTGACGCCGCCTGCCGCCGGGCTGCCGCGGCTCTCCCTGGATGTCGGCAAAATGCGCCAGGTGTTGACAAACCTGTTGACGAACGCGATCAAATTTACGCCGCCCCAGCGCGTGATTGACGTACAGGTCAGCGCCACCGCTACACATGTCAACATCGCGGTCACGGATCAGGGGCAGGGGATTCCAGCGGCGGATTTGGAACGTATTTTCGCCCCGTTTGAACGCTCGACGCTCAAAACGCCGACCGGCGAAAAAAGCTCCGGCTTAGGGCTGGCGATTGTCCGCAAGATCGTGCAAGCGCACGGCGGCCGCGTGTGGGCGGAAAGTCAAGTCGGTCAGGGCGCGACATTTTATGTGGCCTTGCCGGTCGGCGGTTGAAACACTCGGGACGTGCGCATTTCCGCCAAACCCCACCCCTGCCCCTCCCCGAAAGGAGAGGGAAAAAAGATTGGTGGCAGGGCAGACATGTTTGTCTGCCAGGACAGGCAGGAATGCCTGTTCCACCATGCATCAAAATTATTTCGGGATAAACTGGACAAAATTCATGCCATCTTTTATGGTTCGACTCCGCTCACCATGACGGTCACGTTGAGCGAAGTCGAAGCGTGAGAACATCACAATAACTCACGTTACGCAGGCATGTTGCCGAAACGCCCGTGTTTCGTTCTCGTTCCACGCTCCGCGTGGAATGCGGCCTTTCGGACGCTCCGCGTCCCGGTTCGCCGCAGAGCGGCGGGCTGTGGGCATTCCACGCGGAGCGTGGAACGAGAGCGTTTCGCCCTCTTCTGAAATGTAGAACTTAACAGCCCTGCTCTCTGTCGGGGAGGGGCAGGGGTGGGGTGCGTTACGTGAGTTACCAATTATTTTTTATGAGATGACGTATGGATAATACAATTACTCCGATCACCATTTTAGTCATTGACGACGACATGACCGTGTTACGCGGCGTCGTTCGCTTACTGCGCAACGCCGGTTATGTCGTGTTCAGCGCCTCGTTGATTGCGGCAGGCTGGCAGTTGTTGCACGATTATCATCCTGACCTCGTCTTACTCGACGTCGATCTGCCCGATGGCGACGGCGTTGAATTGTGTCAGCGGATTAAAGCGGAGCCGACCTTGAGCGGCACGCTGGTGCTGCTGCTGTCCGGCTCGCGGATTGCTTCGGAACAACAGGCGGAGGGCTTAGAATCCGGCGCGGACGGCTACATGCTGAAACCGATCCCCAATCGCGAATTGTTAGCGCGCGTGCGGGCGCTGCTCCGTTTGAAAGAAGCTGAGACGCGGCTGGCGGAAGCGTTGCAGGAACTTCAGCGCAAAAATGAGGAATTGCAGCAAGGCGCGCAATTACATCAATTATTGCTCGACAGTCTCCCGCATCCCGCGATGTTGATCCGCCGTGATCGCATGGTGCTGACCGCGAATCGGATTGCGCAGGAAATGGGCGCGGTCGTCGGCCAATTTTGTTGGCAGAGTTTTCGCCAATGCCAGGCGCGGGCGGTCCGCGGACAACCGTCTGGGCCCGCCGATGTGCCGCGGCAATGCGAGTGTTGTTTAGCCGATGCCGCGCTGGCCGGCGGCAAGGGCCTGAATACCCCTGAATTGGAAGCTGACGGCCGCATTTGGGATACCTGGTGGATTCCGATCTATGCCGATCTGTTTTTATATTTCGCCACTGACGTGACGGAACGCAAACGCGCGGAAGCGATCACCAAATCCATTGCCGAACGCTTTCAAAGCGTCGTGGAAACGGTCGGCGAGGGGCTGACGCTCAGTAATGCGCAGGGCTATTTTGAGATTTTCAACTCCAAAATGGAGGAACTCACGGGCTATCGCAAAGCCGAAGCAAACGCCGCCGGGCCGAATTTTTTACGCCGTTTGTATCCTGACATCCGAGACTATTATCACGCGCTGAGCGAACTCGGCGCAATCCGTCAGGCCGGCGGCAGCCGCGATGCGGAAACCACGATTCACACGAAGACCGGGACGCCGAAAACGCTGCTGGTTTCGACCTCGATCATTCACGAACAGGAGCAGGAGTGGTTTCTCAGTGCGTACCGCGATATTACCGATCGGAAACAGATCGAACGCGCCTTGCAAGCGCAAACCGCGTTTCTGGATCGCATTCTCGATCATTTGCCGATTGGCTTACAGGTGTACGACGCCCAGGGCGTCTCCATTCGGATGAATGAGACGCAGCGGCGCATATTGGGCGTGGCGGATCAGACGGTTGGGATCGGCCAGTTTAACGTCTTAACCGATCCCTTTACGCAGGCCGCCGATCTGACGCCCTTGTTTCAACGCGCGTATGCGGGCGAATCAATTTTGAATCACGAAATCTGGTTTGATCTCGCGGATTCGCAGAATCAATGGGACACGGTCAAACATGCGATTTTCGTCAAATTCACCATTTTCCCGATTCCAGATGCCGACGGTCAGATTCAGGCCGTCGTCGCGATGGCTGAAGACATTACCGCGCGCAAACAGGCGGAGCAGGCCGTCAGAGAAAGTGAAGAAAAATTTCGGATTATGTTTGAGACGGCGCAAATCGGCATCGCGCTCAGCACGCCAGCGGGACGCTTGCAGGCCGCGAATCCGGCGTTTGCCGCCATGCTCGGCTACAGCATGGCGGAATTGCATGACCTCCATTTTACAGCCTTCACGCATCCTGACGATTTGGACAAGGAATTCCCGCTGTTCCAGCAATTGCTGACGGGCGCGACGGAAAGTTACGCGCTGGAAAAACGCTATCTGCGCAAAAATGGCGACGTGTTCTGGGTCTCTCTCCAGGTCACGGCTTTTCGGAATGAGCGCGGCGCGGTGGCACTATTTGTCGGCACGGTCGAAGATATTACCGAACGGAAACGCGCGGAAGCCATTCTGCAACAGGCCAAGTTAGACGCCGAGGCCGCGAATCGCGCCAAAACGGAATTCCTCGCGCATATCAGCCACGAACTGCGCACACCGCTGAATGGCATTCTCGGCTACGCCCAAATTCTCACACGCGACGCCGACTTAACCACCACACAGCGGCATGGCGTGGAGATTATTCAACGCAGCGGGGAGCATTTGCTGATTTTAATTAACGACATTTTAGACCTGTCGAAAATCGAAGCCGGAAAAATGGAACTCCATCCGACCGCGTTCCATCTCCAACACTCGTTAAAAACGCTGGTGGATATGACGCAATTACGGGCGCAGCAAAAAGGGGTGACGTTTGGGTATGAACAAGACGCGACTGTGCCGCAGATGATTTACGCCGATGAAAAAGGCTTGCGTCAGGTGCTGTTTAATCTGTTAGGGAATGCGGTGAAATTTACGGATGGCGGTCACGTCCGTCTGCGCGTGACGTCAAGCAGCGCGCCCCTGCCACCGGCGACGTGTCGGCTGCGTTTTGACATCGAAGATACCGGCCGCGGGATTCCGCCGCACGATTTAGAGCGCATTTTCGCCCCCTTTGAGCAAGTCGAACAGCAGCGTTTTACGAGTGAAGGCACAGGGTTAGGGTTAGCGATCAGTCAGCGGTTAGTGCGCATGATGGGGAGCGAATTGCGCGTGCAAAGCGTGGTCGGGCAGGGAAGCGTGTTTTGGTTTGAAGTGGATTTCCCGGCAGTGACGGACGCGCAAGTGTTCGAGGCGCCGCCGGCCCGCCGGATCATCGGCATCACAGGTCGGCCGCCGCGCATTTTACTGGCCGATGATAAAGCGGAAAACCGAGACTTGTGCCGCGATCTGCTCGCGCCGCTCGGCTGCGAGGTGATTGACGCGGTAGATGGCGCGGAGGCGCTGGCCAAAGCGATTCAGGAACATCCCGATCTGATTTTGATGGATTTGATTATGCCCGGGGTAGATGGGCTGGAAGCCACGCGCCGCATCCGGCAGCACGCCGAGTTGCAAGACATCATCATCATCGCCCTGTCCGCCAGCGCCTTTGCCGATACCCGGCAAGCGAGTTTGGCGGCCGGTTGTCAGGATTTTTTAGCCAAGCCGATTTCAGAACAGACGCTGTTGGCGCAGTTACAACACTATCTTCAACTGGAATGGATCTATGAAGACGACGAACCCGCCGCCGCACCGCTGGTCAATCCCGCTGAAACCTTGCGGCCGGTGCCGGTCGCGGAACTCCAGGAAATTTATAATCTGGCGTTGATTGGGGATATCATGGGCTTGCGCGCGTATCTCGCACAGTTGCTCGCCACTCAACCCGCCGAGGCGGCGTTTCTCCAACATCTCGCCGGCTTCGCCAAAGCCTTGAACATTGTCGGAATTCAAAATTTTGTCAAACCTTACCTTGAGAGGGACGCTTATGTATAACGCGACGATTTTGCTGGTTGACGATAATACCACCAACTTAAACATTCTGCTCGATTACTTGCACGCGCAAGCCTATAAAGTCTTGATTGCGCCGAATGGCGAGCAAGCTCTGCACCAACTCCAACACACCCGGCCCGACCTGATCTTGCTGGATGTCATGATGCCCGGCATTGACGGCTTCGAGACGTGTCGGCGCTTGAAAGCGAATGAGGCGGTGCAAGAC
>JFJP01040204.1_pt1 | contig 11686 bp, 8 predicted proteins | sample 431651 | NCBI WGS metagenome assembly JFJP01 (sample SAMN02602958, study PRJNA72255) | Microbial mat metagenome, whole genome shotgun sequencing project. | biome: fresh water; feature: sink hole; material: water; isolation source: purple microbial (photo- and chemosynthetic) mats found in... | reverse complement strand
AAAAAAATTTCCTCCATGTTTCTTTGGAAAAAGATGGTCTGACACAACATGAGGTGTATCTCGATGGTCAGCAAGTTTTGATGTTGGATGTTGCCATCGGCAAGGCCCTCTCTTTTTTGTCACCGAAGATTACACCCTAATAAGAAGATTCCCTTTATGGATATTGATAGTTCTATCGAGAAGTTGAGGGCCGATTTTCATGCAAACATCCGTGATGCATTTTTCAGAGGGATGATAGTGATTGAGCTCACCAACCTTTAATGAGCGAAATGGAAATGCGCTTCAGTAGGGGGCAAGCCGATACTCGAATTTGTCCAGGGGTTGGGAATGGCCCCAGCGCCATCGTCCATAACGGGGAAAGGTTCACTTTTGGAATTTTGGGCACGATATGCAGTAACGGTATTTTTGTAAAATGCTCTTGACAAGCAGTCTTGAGTTTTATATATTATACAGAAACAACATTACAGCATCTTTTGCGGTGGATAGATGAAGATAAAAATAAAAAAAGTGGCAACAGTGCAGATGGGGTACTCGTTCCGATCCCGTCTTGAGGCAGCTGAGGGTGGCAGTGTTTCGGTTATTCAGATGAAGGACCTTCTCGACGACAACACGGTTGGCTGCGGTGATTTGATGAAAATCGATATGGAGGCCGTGAAGGAACATCACCTTGCGAGAAAGGGTGATCTGGTCTTCAGGTCACGTGGTCACATAGCCACGGCTGCGGCTCTGCTTGATGATCCCGGCAATGCCGTTGTCGCCGCTCCTTTATTAAGGATAAGGGTGACGAAGCCGGACAAGGTTTTACCTGAGTATCTGAACTGGTATATCAGCCAGCGGGATGCACAGATTTTTTTGACCAGCATGGCCAAGGGAACAGTTCAAAAGATGATCAGCAAAGAGGTGATTGAAGACCTGGAGGTTGCGCTGCCAAGTCTGGGAAAACAGAAACACATCGTAGAACTGGCGTCGCTCGTCGCGAGGGAGCAAGCTCTGCTTCATGCACTGGCCGGCAAACGGGAACAATACATTTCAACAATACTCATGCAGCTTGCAAAGGGAGAATAAAATATGAGCAGTAAGATTGATCAGAGAGACATCAACAATGCAGCGTGGGCGGCATGTGACACCTTCCGGGGGGTTGTTGATCCGGCGCAGTACAAAGACTACATTCTCGTGATGCTGTTTTTGAAGTACATCTCCGATGTCTGGCAGGACCACTACGAAGAGTACCAGAAGCAGTATGGCAATGATGATGTTCGCATTCGCCGCAAGCTCGAGCGTGAACGTTTTGTTCTTCCTGAAGTAAGACTTACGGAAAAGAATGAAAAGACTGGCGAAGAGACGGTCTTGGATGAGTTTCCGGCCAGTTACTATAGCCTCTACGAGCGCAGGTCTGCCGCCAACATCGGTGAATTGATCAATATCGTGCTCGACCATATTGAAGAGATCAACAAGAGCAAGCTCGAAGGGGTATTCCGCAATATCGACTTCAACAGCGAGGCCAATCTCGGGAAAACCAAGGACCGGAACCGTCGCCTGAAACAGTTGCTGGAAGATTTCAACAAACCTCAGCTAAGCATGAAACCCAGCCTCGTTTCCGAGGACGTTATCGGTAACACCTACATCTATCTCATAGAACGTTTTGCCTCCGACTCCGGAAAGAAGGCCGGAGAGTTCTTTACCCCGCTGAAAGTAACCGAGCTGGTGGCCAAGCTGGCAGGCCCGAAACCGGGCGATCGTATCTGTGACCCGACCTGTGGTGCTGGGGGCTTGTTGATCAGGGCCGCAGAAGAAGTTGCTAAGCGAGCTGGAGACGACAAGCAAGCCGCACGAAACTTTGCCCTCTTCGGTCAGGAGTCCAACGGCAGCACCTGGGCGCTCTGCCGCATGAACATGTTCCTGCACAGCTTTGACAGCGCTCGGGTGGAATGGTGTGACACCCTGAATAGCCCGTTACTGGTGGAAAATGACCGGCTGATGAAATTCAACTGCGTGGTAGCCAATCCGCCATTCTCGCTGGATAAATGGGGTGCTGAGGATGCCGAGAGCGATCAGTACAACCGCTTCTGGCGTGGTGTTCCTCCCAAGAGTAAAGGCGACTGGGCCTTTATCAGCCACATGGTGGAAACCGCCCTTGAAAAGCAGGGCCGGGTCGCCGTGGTGGTTCCCCATGGCGTGTTGTTCCGAGGCGCAGCCGAAGGCCGTATCCGCCAGAAAATGATTGAGGAAAACCTGCTGGATGCCGTGATCGGTCTGCCGGGCAATCTGTTCCCCACCACCAACATTCCGGTGGCGATTCTGGTTTTTGACCGCTCCCGTGAAAAAGGCGGAGCCCATGATGATTGTAAAAACGTCTTCTTTGTCGATGCCAGCCGCGAGTATGTCTCCGGGAAAAATATGAACACCCTCTCGGAAGCGCATATCGACAAGATCATGGACACCTACACCGCCCGAGCCGAAGAAGAAAAATACGCCCATGTGGCCGAGTTCGCCGAGATCAAAGAAAATGATTTCAACCTCAATATCCCTCGCTATGTGGACACCTTTGAGGAGGAAGATGAGATCGACATCGATGCGGTGCAAATGGAGATTGATGAGCTGGAAAAAGAGCTGGCAGCGGTGAGGCTGAAGATGGCCGAAAAGCTCAAGGAGATTCAGCGATGAGCTTACTTTCTCTTAAAGATAAAATTGGATTCCCAGAAGATTGGAAGATCGAGCCGATTGGAAAGATTCTATTATCAAGTCAATATGGAACCAGCCAGGGTGGTTCGGAATCTGGTGTTCCAGTAATTGGCATGAAAAACCTACGGGATGGAAAAGTTGACTTCAAAGACCTATCATTCGTTTCACTCGATGAAAATGAAAAAGACAAGTTGTTATTAAAAGATGGAGACATATTACTAAATCGAACGAACAGTTACGATCTCGTTGGCAAAGTCGGTTTCGTAGAAAAGGCAATTGAGGCCGTATTTGCATCTTATTTAGTCCGGCTCGAAGTGGACAAATCAAAGGCAGACTCAAAGTTTGTCGCTATGTGGTTGTCAGGTTTTTGGGCAGATCAGATGATCAAGAAGATTGCGACCAGAGCAATCAGCCAAGCAAATGTGAATCCAACAGAGTTCAAAAAATTCTGTTTGGTACCTGTGATGCCGCTTCCTGAACAAAAAATCATTGCCGATCTTCTATCCACATGGGATGGGGCCATCGAGAAAAACGAACGGCTGATTCAGGCGAAGGAAAAGCGTTTTAAGCGGCTATTAAACGATCTGATTCATATACCTACCAAAGAAGGCAAATGGCAGCAGATTAGGACAAAATCTCTATTCAAGGAACGTAAAGAAACCAAACGAGGAGATTTGCCACTGCTATCCATAACTAATGGCGAGGGAGTGATCCCTCGTGAAGACACGAACAGGAAAGATACGTCAAACGAAGATAAATCCAAATATCTGAGAATATGCCCGGGAGATATTGGGTACAACACAATGAGAATGTGGCAAGGAGTCTCTGCCCTGTCATCCTTGGAGGGGATTGTAAGCCCTGCTTATACAATATGCATTCCGGGAGAGAAGCTCTGCCCTTTATTCGTCGCTTACCTATTCAAGGTGCCGTTCATGGTTCATAAATTTTATAGGTATTCACAGGGGCTAACTTCAGACACTTGGAATCTTAAGTTTCATCACTTCAGCGAAGTAAAAATGCCGCTTCCGTCTATCGACGAACAAGAGCAAATTGCCGAGACATTATCCTCAGCACGACGAGAAATCGATCTGCTGAAACACCTCGCAGATAAATACAAAACCCAGAAACGCGGCCTGATGCAGAAGATGCTCACCGGCGAATGGCGGGTCGTGCTCGATGTCGTGAAATCCTACGAGGAGGTGCGATGACTATTTCAGAAATGTTTTCATGCTTACTTGATAACCTGAAAGTTGATAACGCTGAACAGATCAGCTTAAGATATGGCGAAATCACCTCAAGCTTGAATAAGAAGTTCAGAGATATAGAATCCAAGACTGCGAATACCTTGCAGGTTGGCTCCTATGGTCGATGGACAGCGATCAAGGGTATATCTGATTTAGATATGCTCTATATCATGCCTAAAGGAAAATGGGATACATACAAAAATAGAAAACAATCGCAACTTTTGACAGATGTCAAAGATGCCATTAAAGCCCGTTATCCCAATACAAATGTTCGTGTCGACAGGCTGGTTGTAACGGTGACTTATACCAACTTTCACGTTGAAGTTCAGCCTGTTTTTGAGGAGTCCGATGACAATGGTGAAAGTTATTTCAATTATCCTGACACATATAATGGCGGGAGTTGGAAAGTTACCAAGCCAAGGCAAGAGATTGCTGCCATGAAAGAGTTTGTCGATCAGAAGAATAAAAATTTACGTAGATTGTGCAAAATGGTACGGGCCTGGAAAAATAAACATGGCGTAGCTATGGGGGGACTTTTGATAGATACCCTGGCTTACAACTTCCTCAAGTCGACCTCTGACTATGATGACAAAAGTTTCATGTATTATGACTGGATGAGTCGAGACTTCTTCAAATATCTCATGGAACAACCCAATCAGGATCACTACAAGGCCTTAGGTAGCGGCCAAAACGTCAAGGTTAAGAAAAAATTTCAGAAAAAAGCAAAAAAAGCATATGACCTTTGCATAGACGCCATCAAATTTGGTGATTCAGATAGTGCGCATGATAAATGGAAGAAAGTTTACGGAAGGCCGTTTCCTGCAAATCCCGTCAAAGTAAATGAGGCTTCTGCAAACAAGGGTTACCCATGGAGAAATACAGAAGAATTTATCGAGGACTCTTATCCTGTTGACATTCGATACAATCTCAAAATCGATTGTGATGTTAGCCAAGCAGGCTTTAGAACCCAGAGTTTGAGAGCGATGCTGGCAAGTTGTTTTCCTTTGCTTGCACAGAAGAAATTACTCTTTCGAATTTGTGAAAATGATGTTCCCGAACCTTATGTTTTGAAGTGGAAAGTTCTAAACAGAGGGGACATTGCACAAAAGAAGGATATGGTTAGAGGGCAAATCGTTTCAGGAAACCCTCATAAGGAAGAACGAACATCCTTCAAAGGTGAACATCTTGTTGAATGTTATATCGTGAAGGATGGTGTAGTTGTGGCAAAATCTAGCATAGATGTTCCAATAGCAACGGGGGAATGAAATGAAAAAGGAAGACCTCTTAAAACAAATCGCAGATGCAGCATACAATGTAGGTTTTGGGGCTAAGAAGCACTTTGCGACCTATGACATAGTTGAAAAATCTCCGGGGATTATCGCATTCAGTTCGATGGGTGTAGGAATATTCGGATTAGTCATAGATTTACTGTCGTCAAAAATCCTTTCTGCGGCATTTCTAATTCTTGGTATAGCAGGCTGTTATATTGAAAGGTATAACGCAGATAAAGAGGAGTATGCTAAAAAAGGCACTGACTTAACTCAGATATTTAACGAACTCAAAGCCCTCTATTATAAAGTAAAAGCATCTGATACCAATGAATTAAGTCAAGATTGTGAAGAATTAAAAAGGATCCTGGATTATTATTGCAAAAGCAGCCTTCACAAACAAATATTATTCAGCGATTGGTACGCGCATTTTAAGTTTTTTGGGCAACAGCAGATCGATTGGATAGATGAGCAGAAGCTCTTCAAGTTCTGGCGAGATAAAGTGCCTTTGTCATTCTCAGTTTTCTTAACCACACTGCTTATTGGATCAATAACCTTGGCTCTACGGTGGTTATTGAAATGATATCAACACGAAACCACTTTCTGTGCCTTCCGGACCTCAAAAACACGTTTCCATTGGCGTGCATTTATAGTTCCAACCCTTTTCGCGTGTTTCGCGGTTAAAAACGGAGCCTGCCCATGACTAAAGAATCCCAAAACATCGAATGGAAACAGTCGTGGCACGACGACTACCTGAAATGGATTTGCGGGTTTGCCAATGCCCAGGGCGGGCGGGTTTTCATCGGCAAAGATGATGCGGGCAAGGTCACCGACCTGAAAAACGCCAAGAAACTGCTGGAAGATCTGCCGAACAAGATCCGCGACCAACTGGGACTGATGCCGCATATCAATCTGTTGCACGAAGACGACAAAGCCTATCTGGAAATCATCGTTGAACCATCAACTGTGCCCATTTCTCTGCGAGGTTCCTACTACTGGCGGTCGGGATCGGTAAAGCAGGAACTGAAAGGCCATGGCCTGACAGAGTTTCTTCTGAAGAAGATGGGCATGACCTGGGATCGGGTGGTTGAAGAGAAAGCGACGCTCGATGATATTGACGATGCGACAATTGAACTCTTCAAAAAAGAGGCAGTTACCGCTGGTCGCCTACCGGATATTTCCGGGCTTTCTCCAGAAGAATTATTGAGAAAGCTGCACCTGCTCACTGATGATGGTCTGAACAATGCGGCTTTGGTTCTGTTTGGCAAAGATCCCGGAGAATTCTTTCCGAACCTGTTCGTAAAGATTGGGCGGTTTGGTCTTAATATGGTGGATATGCGTTTTCAGGAGGTCTGCGAGGGCAACCTTTTTCAGCTCCTTCGTGATGTGATGGAGCAACTGGAACGAAAGTTTTTAATTAAGCCAGTACGGTTTGAAGGGCTGCGCCGCATTGAAGAGCTGGAGTATCCTGTTCCGGCGCTGCGTGAAATGCTGCTCAATGCGCTGGTACATCGAAATTATATGGGTAGCATGACGCAACTCCGCGTCATGGATGACCGGCTTTCGTTGTGGAATGCCGGCACTCTGCCGCTCGAACTAACCGTTGAAAAGTTATTTCAGGCGCACAGGTCAATTCCCCGTAATCCACTCATCGCAGAGGTGTGCTATCGGGTCGGCTATATTGATTCCTGGGGACGGGGAATTGAAAAGATCACTGATGCCTGCAAACAGGCTGGACTGCCTGAACCCCTCATTGAGGAAAATTCAGGTGGTGTTACGGTTGAGCTGCTGAAAGCACCGACTTCCGAAGGGTTGGGTAATCAGTTGGGTAATCAGTTGGGTAATCAGTTGGGTAATCAGTTGGGTAATACTAAAGAACTGATTCTCGCAGAGATGAAAACCAACCCTAAGATTTCAGGTGCTCAACTGGCTGAACTGTTAGACATCAGCACAACGGCGGTTGAGAAGAATATAAAACAACTGCGAGAGGATGGTCTGGTCAAGCGTGTCGGCGGAACTCGCGGTCACTGGGAAGTGAAGGGATAATTATGTGTGATTTTGCAACCAACGAAAAATTAACAAGCCAGATTCCAGCCCTGCAATTACTGGTAGCCTTGGGCTATGAATACATTTCGCCTGAAGAAGCACTGACAGAGCGTCAGGGACGCTTTTCCAATATTTTATTGGAGAACATTCTGCGCAACCAGCTCAAAGAGATAAACCGTATTCGTTACAAGGGCAGCGAATACCTCTTCAGTGAGGAGAATGTACAGTCGGCCATTCAGAAGCTGAAAAACATCAAATACGACGGTCTGCTGAAGACCAACGAGGCTATTTACGACCTGATCACTCTCGGGACGGCCATGGAACAGACCATTGAGGGTGACTCGAAAAGCTTCAACATGAACTATATCGATTGGCGCAATCCCGGTCGCAACAGGTTTCACGTAACGGTCGAATACAGTGTTGAACGAAGTAGAAGCACAGAAACGGCCCGCCCGGATATCGTTCTCTTCGTCAATGGCATTTCGTTTTGCGTGATTGAGTGTAAAGCGCCGCAGACAGAAGTGGAGCAGGCCGTTTCGCAGTCGATCAGAAATCAGAATGACGACTATATCCCGAAGCTCTTTATCTACAGCCAGATGGTGTTGGCTCTGAATAAGAACAGCGCTATGTACGCAACAACGGGTACTGCTGCAAAATTCTGGGGGGTATGGAAAGAGCCTCAGATGGATAACGGTGAGCGCGAGTTTGAAAAATTGGCAGCAGTAGTCAACCAGCCACTTGCCGAGGATGTTGTCGCCAGAATTTCATCTGCCTTTGATGTTAAGCCGGAAGCATTAACCGGCAACAGACTGGTGACCGAACAGGACAAGTCTCTGTTCTCCCTCTGCCGCCCGGAAAGGCTCCTGGAATTGGCGTGGAAGTTTACGGTGTTTGATGGGGGGATCAAGAAGATTGCCCGCTATCAGCAGTACTTCGTCATCAAGTCTACCCTGAATCGGGTGAAGCACTTTGACAGCGCCGACTCACGTAAAGGCGGTGTGATCTGGCACACTCAGGGTTCAGGGAAATCCCTGACCATGGTGATGCTCGCAAGAAACCTGGCCTTAGATCCGGAAATATTGAATCCGCGAATTGTTCTTGTGACAGACCGTGATGACCTCGACAAGCAGCTGGGGAACACCTTTGCCGCCTGTGGCCTTGAGGCGAATCGGGCTACATCGGGCAGAAACCTGCTGGAGCTTGTCGCTGAAAAGAAATCGGGGATTATCACAACCCTCATTCATAAGTTCGATAAAGCTTACGCGGCAAAAAAATACCAGGATGAATCACCTGATATTTTCATTCTTGTGGATGAGAGCCACCGTACCCAGTTCGGTTCTTTTTCTGCCCGGATGAGGCAGATGTTTCCTCATGCCTGTTATTTAGGATTCACAGGTACTCCACTGTTAAAGAAGGAAAAGAACAATTTCACCAAGTTCGGAGAACTGGTGGAGCCTCATTATTCAATTACACAAGCTGTAGAAGACGGTGCCGTTGTTCCACTTTTGTACGAGGGGCGGCATGTCGAGATGACACAAAACAAGGATGCTGTAGATCTCTGGTTTGAAAGGCATACAAAAGGATTAACCAAGGAACAGCAAGCGGATCTGAAACGGAAATATGCACGAGCAGAAATGCTGAATAAGGCAGATCAGGTCATATACATGAGAGCCTTTGACATCAGTGAGCACTTTCGCTCCAACTGGCAGGGTACAGGATTTAAGGCACAATTGGTGGCGCCGAATAAAGTATCTGCGCTCAAGTACAATGCGCATCTGAATGAGATTGGCATTGTCAGCTCTGAGGTCGTTATCTCGCCACCGGATATGCGTGAAGGCTACGAAGAAACCGATGATGAAACAACGGACGAAGTCGTAAAATTCTGGCAAAAAATGATGAAGCGCTATGGCAGTGAAGATGAATACACCAAGCAGCTCATCAATCAGTTTAAGCATGGCAGCGAACCTGAAATTCTTATTGTCGTTGATAAGTTGCTCACCGGCTTTGATGCCCCACGAAACGCGGTACTCTATTTGTGCAGGGTGCTTAAAGAGCACACGCTGCTTCAAGCAATTGCACGGGTCAATCGTCTTTATGAGGGCAAGGAGTTTGGCTTCATTGTCGACTATGCAAGCGTCCTCGGCGAACTGGATAAAGCACTCACAATGTACAGCGCCTTTGAAGGTTTCGATGAATCCGATCTTGTCGGCACCCTGACATCCATTAACAGTGAAGTGGAAAAACTGCCGGGCCGGTATTCCGATCTCTGGGATCTATTCAAAACGGTTAAGCATTCTTATGACGAAGAAGCATATGAAGTGCTGCTTGCCGATGACGAGCTCCGAGAAGAGTTTTACAGTCGCCTTTCGGAGTTTGGGAAAACCCTCGGCATTGCACTGTCTTCCGAAAAATTCCTGACCGAAACCGACGAAAAAACGATGATTAGATACAAGGCAGACCTTCGGAAATTCCAGTCACTCAAGGCGTCTGTCAAGCTCCGGTATGCAGAGGCCATTGATTACCGGGATTACGAGCCAAAAATCAAAAAATTGCTGGATATCCACATTCAAGCCAGCGAAGTTGTTCAGCTGAATGAACCGGTCAATATCTTTGACGACAAAATGTTTAATCAAGTCAAAGAGGAACAAGGGGTATATCAAACTAAGAAGACCTCGGCTTCAAAGGCTGATACGATTGCGCATGCCACGAAGAAAGTTATCACCGAAAAGATGGATGAAGACCCTGCGTTTTACGAGAAGTTCTCAAAGCTGATCCAGCAAGCGATCGAAGACTTCAGGGCTAAGAGGATATCCGATCTGGATTATCTGAATAAAGTTGTGGACATCCGTAACAAGGTTGTCGGCAAGGTGCATGATGATATACCTGATAAACTTTCAGGCAATGAAGATGCCATGGCCTATTTCGGGGTGCTTAAGCCTTTCCTTGAAAAACACGAATTAGGTGAAGGAGACCTTGAATCTGCTGCGGCAGATACGGCAATTGCTATTCATGGTATTTTGGAAAAACACAAAAAAGTTCACTTCTGGGATGATGATGACGCTCAAAAACAGGCGATTAACGAGATCGACGATTATCTCTATGATGAACTCAAGACGGAAAGAGGCGTCGAATTGTCGCTTGATCAGATGGATGACATCATCGAGAAAGTGCTGCAGGTGGCAAAGCACAGGAGTTATAAATAATGGAGGTAAACCATAACAACACGCACTCGGTTGTTTACGGGCGAAAGACTATTGATTTCAGTCTGTTTTATTGTGAAAGAAAAACATTGGAAATTGCCGTGCTTCCTGATAGCACCGTTATTGTCAAAGCACCCGTTCAATCAGGCATTGCACTAATAGAAAAGAAAATAATTAAAAGAGCTCGTTGGATTCTCAGGCAGTTGAATTATTTCAAGCAGTTTAACCCAAAGACGCCTGATCGCTGTTACGTGAACGGAGAGACCCACCGGTATCTTGGAAAACAATACCGCTTGAAGTTAATAGAGGGACCGGAAAACTCCGTCAAATTATCTCGCGGCTTTTTCCATATCACTTGTCGGAGCGAGCCGACTCCAACTGCTGCCAAGAAACTTTTAAATCAATGGTATTCAGAAAAGGCACAGGTTCAATTTTTCGAAAGCATGGATCGCTGCTGGCAGAAATTTAATGGTCTCGGTGTTGACCAGCCAAAACTATCCATCAAGCGAATGCAAAAAAGATGGGGAAGCCTTTCAGACAAGGGCACAGTAACCCTCAATACCGACCTGATCAAAGCGCCTAAAGAGTGCATTGACTATGTTGTTACGCATGAACTGTGTCACCTGAAATATCATGACCATAGCCCGGATTTTTACAAGCTCCTCGACTCTGTCATTCCGGGATGGGAAAAGATAAAACACAAACTTGAACTCAGCATGGTGTGATCACGAAGCGGAAAATTTCGAGGAATACAAAATTGGGAGCGGCCCTATGAACATTCAATACGTAGCCATTCAGATCTTGAAGGACGTTGTATGCCAATGAAATCGCCAAGCTGCTGAACTGGGCTCTGGAAATCTGATGGCAAGACACTGGCGGCCACACTCAGTACCCGGCTCTACTCCGACATCAAGAGCAATTAGGACAAGTCACCCTTTGTAAAAGTCGGCACTCAGGCCAAGGAGATTCTCAGTAAATAATCAATAAAACAACGTGTGCCGCGTTGCCCAGCAGCAAGTTTTTGACCACCGGTAAAATAATATTCACGCATGACGTGTCCGACCTCCAAACCAGCCGCAGCTAATGCGGGATCGATGTATTTGGCGCCGGCATCGGCTTCACTCTCGCCGGTGTTAGCTAAAACACAGTATCTATTAAACGGTCAACTCAAGAAGCCTTTTTTGCCGATAATTCTCAGCACTCGTAACTGCCGTGTTTGTGACCTGTGACTTTAAGATCAGCTACA
>JFJP01002295.1_pt1 | contig 11686 bp, 9 predicted proteins | sample 431651 | NCBI WGS metagenome assembly JFJP01 (sample SAMN02602958, study PRJNA72255) | Microbial mat metagenome, whole genome shotgun sequencing project. | biome: fresh water; feature: sink hole; material: water; isolation source: purple microbial (photo- and chemosynthetic) mats found in... | reverse complement strand
GCGCGGGCAAACAAATCGAGGGCAACTTCAAAGCGGGCGACAATGTGATCGTCGTCGATGACGTCATCACGACCGGCGGCTCCACCCTCAAGGCGATCGACGCGATCGAGCGTGCAGGCGGAAAAATCGCGTTTTGTCTCGTGTTGGTGGATCGCGAGGAAGGTGGCCGTCAAGCCATCGAAGCCCGAGGGATTCATGTATTGCCGTTGTTCACGCGCAGCAGTCTCCTGTAAAAACGGTAGGGCGTGGCCGCCGCGCCGCGCCCACTTATCCGCCGCATGGCGGTGCGAATGTGAGGGCTTGAGAAAGCGAAACTCTAAGCGCGGAGCATTCACTTTTCTCTACAAGCTCACCCGCAGGGAAAAGTGAGCGGACCGGGCCGGATCCGCCCTACCTGCCAAACGATTGCCGATTTTAGATTGAGCAATCCAGCGGCGCAGTTACAAAACGCGGGCCATGCCAGTCCAAGCTCTCAATATCCTGCCGCGTCCGCCGATGGTGGGAGAAATGGTCCCGGAACATTATTTCCAAGAACTCGCGAGCCGCGAGATCCGTCGGGACGAGCGACCGTTGGAAGTGGATCTGGGATGTGGCGATGGATCGTTTCTCATGGAAATGGCGGCGCATTACCCCGAGCGGGATTTTCTGGGCGTGGAGCGGTTGTTAGGCCGGGTGCGCAAGGTCTGCCGGAAAGCGACACGGCGGGGCTTGCAAAACGCGCGGGTGCTGAGATTGGACAGCCGATATGTGGTGGAGTGGCTGCTGCCGGAGGCGCAAGTTTCGCGGCTGCACTTGTTGTGCCCGGACCCGTGGCCGAAAGTCAGGCATCACCGTCGGCGCTTGGTGCAGGCGGAGTTTTTGGAAGCCGTGCGGCGGGTGTTGGTCCCGGGCGGCGAGTTTTTGTTCATGACCGACCACCAGGAATATTTCGAGTGGGTCGAGGAAAAGGTCGCAGATTTCGGGAAATTCGAGCGACTTGAATGGACGGAGGAATCGTTTTTCTATCCGAAGACCGATTTCCAACAACTTTGGGAAAGCGAAGGCAAAGCGATGTGGCGGTTGCGCTGCCGCAAGCCCGTCAGCGGGGACTGAGGATCACGGGCGAGTCGCTCAAAAATCCCTCGATGCATAAGTTCCCCGCATCATCTAACCGCATTGTCACGCCGCCGGAACTGGCTTGATCAATCACCCGAATACCGCGGGATTTCCAATAATTCAGGGTCTCCGGGTCGCGTTTTTCCTCGATCGGGAAGGGCGAATTCGAGGCAATGATCGCGGCGGGATTCACTGCATCCAGAAAACCATCGCTGAGGGAGAGGTCGGTGCGGTGGCGGCCGGCGATGATGACATCCGCAAAGATGTCTTTGCCGCTATCTAGCAATTTCAGCTCGGTCCCCATCCCGGCATCGCTGGTGAAGAGCAGTTTCCAACCACGCCAATGCAGGCGGAACACCGCCACCCGTTCATCAGCCAGCGCATTCACCGCGAGCGGGTCCGGCGCGTGCAGGATTTCCCAAGTGGCTCCATCAGGAAATGCTAACGATGCAGTCGCGGCGGCGGGCAACAAGCGGATTCCCGCTTTGGGGCCCTCCTCCATCCATGCGCGGAATGACGGACTGCGCGAAAGCTCGACCGGCATCAGCGCCTGGCGGATCGGGAGTGCTCGCCAGACCAGCGAAGCGCCGCCAAGATGGCCGCCATCCGGATGGCTGAGCACCACCGCATCCGGTTCGATGCCGAGTTTCCGCAATGACGGCAGCACCGAATATTTGAATCCCCGCTGGCCACCGCAATCGATAAGCACCGCTCCCTCCGCGCCGCCCGAAAAGCAGGCTGCTCCCTCGCCGCGTTCGAGATCATAGACTAGCAAGGTTGGCCGGGACTCACGGCGCACTCGGATATTACCGCCCGGAATCGCGGAAAACCCTTCCGCCGCCAGCACGCTGAGTTTCGCGACGACGCCATTCAAGCGATTCACCCCGTGAGAAAGTGGTGCGGCCACCGGCAGCAACGCGGCTCCTAACAATGCGGCCGAGAGCAGCACAAACACCAACGGCACCAACACGAGCGACGCGATCATGGAAACCGGCGTCACCAAGCCGAAATGAAATGCCGTTAGCGGAGCCGATCCCAACCCGGCGACCAGTGAGACGCTCAGCGATTGGGCGAGCCAGCGCCGTTGTTTCAACCAAAACTTTTGCCAGCGGGTCAGCAAATGCGTTGGTAGATAGATTTCCGGCACGGCCATCCATGCGAAGCATTTCGAGGCCCAGGATGTGCCCACCGCGATGACCGCCACCACGCCATAGGAAAGTTGGACACCGGGTTGAAACAACAGCCGGCCGTCCCACAACATCGCCGCCAGCAACACTGCGCCCAAGGCGTTCAAAAGATCCGGCCGTCGCCGAAACACGAAAGCACCTAAAAACACCGCAGCCATCCACGCCGACCGCACCGCCGGCGCGCTCAACCCCGTGATCCACGCGTATCCGAAAACTAACGGCAACAACGCGACGACCGCCCACCGCCGGGGCACCCCGGCCCAACCGAGAACCAGCCAGCCGATCGCCCCGACCATCGCGACATGCAATCCGCTCACCGAAAAAACGTGCAATGTTCCGCTATCGCGGAACGCACCGATCAAGGCGTCCGCATCCGGCGGAAGTTCGCCGATCACCACCGCGCGGATGACGCTCGCTTCCTCTGACTCATCATCTAGCCCGGCGGTCACCGCATTTCTAAAACTATGGCGAAGCGTCGCGCCCAAGCTCGCCCACCATCCGGTCACGGTTTTCCCCTCCTGCCAACCCATGTGAAAAACGGCTGCCACGCCCTGCCGTCGGAGCCATGCGGCGCGATCAAATTCCCCCGGATTTCGCGGTTCCGGCAGCGGGCCGAAGTTTCCTTGGGCGCTCACCACCGCGCCTGCCACCGGTGCTTCGCCACGGCCCTCCCACATGACTTTCATCCCCGTTTTTCCCGGAGTCTGCAATTCCGCCGGAGCCGACCAGAAGCGGCCGCTGCCGCGGGCATCCTTCAATAAGCGCGCCTGCACCCAGCCATCGGGTGCCGCCAGCAAGGTTTTCTCCGCCGCCTCACGCGATGCGTCCCGCGCCGTAAAAACCGCCACCGCCAGCCATCCGCAAAACAACCACGCGCAGGCACTGCGCACGCCTGCTGCAAAATACCCCAGCGCCGCCAGCCCAGTTCCGGCTGAAATCCCCCACGCCCAGTGTCCGTTCGCCGCAACCACACCAGCGCAAGCCACCAACGCCGCAGCGAACATGGGATGTCGCACTATCCAATTTTTCAGCCACCCGCGCATGCCAAATAGGAAGCTGAAATTCCCGTAGCTCACATGCGCTTCGCGTTGCGGCCCTCATCAATGAGCTTCCAAAAATGCTTGGAATCCGCCAGCGCCTCATCCTCGGCCAGCGGCATCTTCGAGCGAAACAGGAAATCCGAGAATGTGCCACGGTGCAAAACCCGGTGCACAATCACTGAGTTCTCCTTCACTTCGAAATAAAACCGATATTCCTTCGCCCGAAACCGATACAGAACCGTGCCGGCCCGTTCGATTTTCCCGAAACGTTCGCCAGTCAGGTTTTCCAGATCGGCCTTGCCGACTTGGAACTCATCTAGCAACTCAAGCTGCTCTAGCGTCCCGAGCTTCGAAAGCTCCGCCGCACTGATTTCATTAAAAACGATTTGGAACACGCCGGCAGACTACCCAAGCCATTCGCCAGAGGAAAGCGCAAACTCCCGCTTGCCACTTCTCCCATTCCGCTGTTGGCTGGCCACAGATCGATGCGATGCTTTTATTCTGAGGAACTCGAACTTGAATTGCCATCGGGGCACCCGTTTCCGATGAGCAAGTTCCGCGTCTCCAAGGACATGCTGCTCGAGGGCGGAATCCTCCGGCCCGAGGAAATCATCGAGGTCCGCAGCGCCGCCACGCACTTGCTCCAGCGCGTCCACGAACCCGATTACATTCGGAAAATCGAGTCCGGCCAACTCGGCCGCAAAGAGCAAATCCTGCTCGGCCTGCCCGCCTCGCCGCAGCTCTACACCCGCAGCGCCACCGAGGTGGAAGCCACCCGCCTCGCCTGCCAAGCCGCGCTCGTCGAGGGCGTCGGCGTTTGCCTTGCGGGCGGCACCCACCATGCATTCCGCGGCCATGGCGAGGGTTATTGCGTCTTCAACGATGTCGCCATCGCCATCCGCGATCTCCAGGACCGGCAGCCTAACATCAAAATCATGGTCGTCGATACTGACGCCCATCAAGGCAACGGCACCGCCGACCTGCTCGCCGACGACCCACGCGTCTTCACCTACTCGATCCATGTCGGTCGGAATTATCCAACGAAAAAAACCACCAGCTCCCTCGACATCGAGACGGTCCGCTACGTCGAGGGTGAGATGTATTTGAAACAACTCTTCGCCAGCCTGGCCGGCGCGCTCGATACCTTCGCGCCCGATCTGGTGATCTGGATTTCCGGCGCGGACAACCACCGCAACGACCGTTTCGGCCAAATGCATCTTTCGTTGAAAGACATCCAACGCCGCGATGAAGTATTGTTAGGTGCGTTCATCCGCAATCGCATTCCGGTGGCCGTGCTCTACGGCGGCGGCTACAACCGCCAGCCCGAGTTCACCGCCAAGCTCCACCGCAACACCATCGCCACCGCCAAGCGCCTCGCCACCGAAGTTCGCGGCCTCTAACGAAAACCTAGTGCCGCTGACATCCTGCCCGCAGCCGTCTGTCGTTGCCTTGGACTGCGTGCAGCCCACGATGCATTGGCTGCGACGCTCATAGTGACGTCGCTACAATCTTCTCCTCTTGGAAGTCATTTGTCCCTGGCGTCATCACCCGGAACACCGGTTAGAATAAAGAGACGATCTCACTGATGACGAGGATGAACTGATAGCCAAGCATGCCAAACCAGATCACGATGTAGGCCCATACGAACATCCGCAATCCCATGCCAAGTGGTGATCCGGGAGTGCGCAGCGCGCTCGTGCAGCCGAGAATGACTGGCATCAACAACAACGTGAACACGGCTGGCGCGATGACGTATAACGAAATAAATTTCAAGGGCTCGATGATGGAAAAGTCCCCCGATTCGGCTTCCCGAAGCAAAAACATCATGCCGCCCACCAAGCCCGTGGCGACGAAGGCAAGTCCGGCCAGGCTTATCCATTCGGGAAAGATGTCCCGCGTGGGTTTGGGGGCTGGAGGCACTTCGATTTCCTGTTCCTCCTCGGTGAGCTCATAGACGGCGACCCGGATACCGCCGACGGCGATCGGCCCCCAGATCCACCCGGTCCCCTGATCCAGCAGATAGGCGCGGTGCCCATCGGCGCGCATCCGGCTCAGTAACAAACAGGCTTGATCCTGGTTGAAAAATTTGTGCATGACAGGTTCCGCATTCATCATTTCTATTCGCTTCAAACGTAGCTTGCCGGACCGCTTTGCCAAGATATCACCAAGAATTTTTCTGGAGGAGGTATTTTGGCGGGTGGACTTCTCACTTCTCAGGAACCAGCGGGGTCCAAAATAACCGACATTCAGCCTCTTCTTTATGAAGATGATCTTCCAACACTGGCCTGCTTTTACGCTCTAAATGATCTCACCCTGTGGGACGGTTGTGAAAAAATACGATGTCAGTCATTTGATTTCGGGCGCATCTTCCATGAGGTGAGCAGACCGATTAGACTGATACCGATGACACCCCAGTCGCCGATGATGGCGTAGAGGGAAAATGACGGATGCAGTGGGACATCGAGTTCGGTGAACAAGGAGCCGCGGGTGAAGTGGCTGCCATGTTTATCCCGCAGGATTTGGGGTTTCCCGGTATCCGGGTGGGCAGTCGAGCCGGTGGTATCCACGGCGGCGCTGACGCCATTGTTAGCGCAGCGGACCAAGGGTCGGCGCAGCTCAATGGCGCGAAAGCGGGCATTGGCGAAGTGTTGTGCGGCGGCGGCGGATTCCTTGAACCAGCCGTCGTTGGTGACGTTCACGATCACCTGCGGGCCGGGCTGGACGAATTTGCGGGGGAGTCGCGCCACGCTATCCTCGAAGCAAATCGTGGGGATCGCGCCGATCACCGTGCCTGCGGCAGTGGGAATGGGCAGCGGATCTAACGATTCACCCGGGGTGAATGATCCGCCATATTCGATGCCGGCTTGTTGTTCGTAGAGTTTTTTCAACAACGGGATCGAATCCACGAAGGGAATTGTCTCTCCGAAGATGACGAGGTGATGTTTTCGATAGGTCTGGAGCTCATCTTCGGGTGTCATTACGGCGAGCGAGTTCCAGGCCCGGCCCTTTTCCTTCATGACGAGCAGTCCATCTTCGGTTTTCACTGCCTCCAATTCGTTGGTGCCATAGATCAGTTGAAATGGCCCGGCGGCGCGGACTTGCGCGATGGTTGATAGATTTTCCTGCCATACTCCCCAGCTACCGTCGTCGGCGCGCATGATTCTGCCGGTGAGGGCGGATTCGGGCCACATCACCCAGTCCGGCCAGGCTTCTTTTGGCCGGGCCGCATCCTTGTCCCCCATCGAGTGAAGTGCTTTGAGGGTTTCCTCTTCATAGGCCATGTGGACATCGAGCGGCTCCCACAGCACGCGTGCGGCGTCTTGTGGGATGTTGATTTGAACCAGCAGTGTTTTGAGTCTAACTGACTCGTTGCGGCCCTCCAACTTGATCCGGATGAGACCGTAACAAACGAACAAGCCGAAGATCAAAGCGGCGATTCCAAAATCGAGGCGTGTCCGGCGGATTCCGTTACGGGCCGAGTCCAGCCCCCGCCGCCCGGCCTGCAGCAGCACGGTTTGGAAAAACACCGGCACCATGGCGAGTCCGGTTAGGCCGAATAAATCCGCAGCCTGTGCCATCGCCGGAGTTTCATGAAACGCGACGCCCAGGCCGTTCCAGCTGAAGCCGGTAAACAACCAGCCGCGGAGCCATTCGAGACCCGCCCACACGGCGGCATGGCAGAAGCCGACGCGCAGGCTCAGGAAAGAATCACGAAGCGCCGTATGGGAAAGGCCTAATGATGGGGTCGGCTCAACATCGGCCGCCACTTGCACGCCGTTTTTCCTCCATGGATTCCCGAGCGACGCCGCGAACGCCCCGAAGGCACCCCAGAACAATCCGAGATAGAGCGGCATCACGACCACTCCGAGCGGCGAAACAATCGCCAGCCAGTTGAACTGCACCAGGCAACTCAGCGTGCCCGCCAGCCAGCCAAGGCCGAAACCTTTCCATGCCGCGTGTTTGCCCTCCAGCGACCACACCGCCGCCAGCAACGGCACCAGCGCCACCCAAACTGCCGCCGACAACCGGAACGGCGGAAACAAGCCAGCGACCAGCAGTCCGCTCGCCACGGCCGCCATGAGTTTCATCCAAAACGAACGTTTTCCCATGCGCGGAGCATCCATCCTAAATCCGGAGATAGGAACCACCGATTTCATCTCCGAATTTTTTTGCGGCAGATGACACAATTTGAAGCGCGTGGACCGAAACTGCCCGGGCTCAAGTTCCGCTGGCTCGGCCCGGGCGTTGCAATGCAGATCCGGGTCAACGCGGATGGGCCGCGAGGCGATGGATCAAACTAACAAACTCGGCGCGTTGACCATGCGGATCTGAGCCAAGCGCGGCGGCGGCCAGCTTGCCGATGTCCTCGAAACGGATGTCTTCCAGCTCTTCGGTTTTGCGCAAGACCTGCGCGGTCATCGCTACCGAAGTGCCGAATCGGAAGTCCGCATCGGCATCGGCGAAGGCGCGGGAAACGCCGGTGAAAGGCTGCGTCATGAGCGTCGAGCGCTCGCCTTCCGGTTGTTTGTATCGGAGTTTCACGCTGAGCCACTCGCGACTGCCCGCTGCGGCGACTGGGGTTTCCTTCGGCGGAGCGCCGTAGCGCAGTGATTCGGTGGATGGCATGTTGTGGGCTGCGCCGGTTTCGATTTCGTAAAAGGCGGTCACGGTGTGGCCGGAGCCGATATCACCCGCATCGATGCGGTCGTTGGCGAAGTCCTCCTTGCGCAGCATCCGGTTGGCATATCCTAACAGCCGGTAGCCGCTCACTTGGGCCGGGTTGAACTCGATTTGGATCTTCACGTCTTTGGCGATGGTGACCAGGGTGCCCATCAATTTCTGGAGAAAGACCCGGCGGGCTTCCTCCATGGAATCGATGTAATAATAAACGCCGTTTCCCTTGTTGGTGATCGCTTCAAGCATGCTGTCGTTCAGATTTCCCGTGCCGGTTCCCACCACGGTTAGAAAAATGTTTTCCTTGGCGTTTTCCTCAACCATCTTGACAAGTCCGCCGTCGTGGGTGACGCCTACGTTGAAATCACCGTCGGTGGCGAGAATCACGCGGTTGATTCCGCCGGGCTTGAATTGTTCGCGGGCAATCTGATAGGCGAGTGTGATTCCAGCGCCGCCATTCGTAGAGCCGCCGGCCCGGAAGCTGCGGAGCGCCGCAGCGATGCGCTCGCGGCCGGCTGCGTCGCAGGCGGTGGGCGGCAAAGCCAGCCCTTCGGCTCCGGCATAAACGACGATTGCGAGCGTATCGGATGGATTCAGTTCCTCCAGCATCAGCTGGAGCGATGCGGTGACGAGCGGCAGCTTGCGTGGATCATTCATCGAGCCGGAAACATCCAACAGGAAAACGAGGTTGGCCGGCGCACGCTGGGCGCGCTCGATTTCATGGCCTTTCAGTGCGACGCGGACAAGCTGGCGATCCGGGTTCCACGGGCAGGTGGCGTTATCTACATGCACTGCGAATGGGTGATCACCGGTGGGATTTGGATAGGCGTAGTCGAAATAATTCACCAGTTCTTCGAGTCGCACGGCATCCGCTGGAATGCGGCTGCCATCCAGAATCATGCGGCGCACGTTGGCATAGGATGCGGTGTCCACATCGATGCTGAAAGTGGACAACGGCGCGTCCACCGGCGTTTGCCACCGATTGTCGATCAATTCACCATAGCGTTCGCCATCCACCGGAGCCGGGATCATGAAGCCCCCGTGGTTTTCCTGATCCTTCGCTTCCCGCGCCAGCGGCGGCACGACCTCCGGCCTAACCATCATGCTCTGCGGTTGCGCATTGGACATCGGCGTTTGCAGTGGCAAGTAGATCGGGCGAGGTGTTCCTTCGATGAGTTCCGGTGGCAGCTCGGTGGTGAGCAGGACGCCGTTGCGAGTGCCGCGGAGGCCGCTGTCTCCTGACGGGTTGCCTGCCTTGTCACCGCAGGCGGCAAGCAGCACGGACAAGGTGCAAAATGTGGATAGTTTGATTTTCATGGTGGTTTTGCAGTTGATGGATTCATCCTCTATTGGCGCGTAACTCCGGCATTGTGACATAAAAAAAGCCACGGGGTTTTCCTGTGGCTTTTCAGGTGAAATCCTAGGATTTCTGCTCAGTCGGCGATACCAAAGACCTCAACTTCGATGTAGTGGTTCATTTCGCTAGAGCTGCTGCCGTTGCTATACAGCCGGACGTATCGGCCCTTGGTGCCTTTGCCATCGACGATCATGCCGTAGCGGGTTTCGACGTAGGGATTGTCCGTAGCCTTGCCCATTTTGGCGGAGTCGTCGTAGTCGTTGTTATAGACCGTGGTGACGCCAGTCTTGAATTGAGCGTCGTCTGAAATCTGGACGACCACATCGTGATAGGCGCGTTTCTGCGAGTGGAAGTGCCAGAGCCAGATGGCGTGGATGGTGGCGCTTTTTTCCAGGTCGATCTGCACCCATTGAAGACCGTCGAGCAGTTCGACGAAATAACCTTCGCCAGCATCTTTCTCGCCATCGGTGATCAGGTCGAGGCCGCCGATGATTGGGTCGGTGTCGCTGCTGCTAACGGGTTTTCCGAGGGAAAGCAGGCCCGTTCCTTTGGGTACATAAAACTCGGGAGCTTTGGTGGGTTGCGGATCCAAACCTGGCACATTGATTGGCTTTGGAGTGCCCTCAATGAGCTCCGGCGGAAGTTCGGTTAGTAGCGCGATTCCGTTGGCCCGAAGTGCTGCATTGCTCTGGGAATTCGGTGATTTTCTCAAAAGCGGGCTATTCCATAAGAGCCCGGCGGCAAGCGCCATGCTGGCGGCAAGGCCCAGCGACCACGCGAGGCGCCGCGACGGGCGCTTGGCGCTCAGGGTGGCTGGCAGCGCGGTGGTTGCGGCATTGAGCGAGGCAGTTAGGCGAGTGAGGAAACCTTCATCCGCGTTCGCACCGGCACGGGCGTGTTCGCGCAGCAGGGCATCGATCAGGCGGTCATCGCCGTCGGTGGGCGTATTGGATGAGTCGAGATTCGTTTTCATAGTTCAGGCGTGATTAGGGATTTTTCGATCAAGGCAGTTGCGCAGGGCATGCCGGGCGCGTTCAAGGCGTTTGCGGAAAGTGCTGGCGTCGATCCCGAGGGCGGAAGCGATGTTTTCCCCGGGTTCTTCGAGATAATAAAAGCGGCGCACCGCCTCGTTCATCGCATCCGGCAGGTGCTTCAGGCAGTCTTCGAGCGTGTGCAGCAGGTCCGGATTCCCTTTGCTGAGATTTTCATCCCATTGTGAGAAACGGGATTCCCAGGCTTCGAGTGTCGCGTCATCGACATCGACCTCACGCGAGTGCCGTCGGAGATGCTCGCGCCACTTGTTGCGGATGATTCCGCGCAGCCACGCACCGAAATCGCGGGTGACATCGAAGCGGCCAAGATTGAGCCAAGCCGCGACGAAGGCGTCTTGCACAAGATCGGCGGCGGTCGCCTCATTGCGGGACAGGGCTCGGGCGTAGATCAGCAGGCAACGGTGGTGCTCGCCTGCCAGTGCAGCGAAGGCCTGCCGGTCGGCAGGCGGGATGGCCATAGAATCCGGATTCATGAGTGGGGTGGTGCGACATGCATTCATCACCCCTTGTTGGCGCGGGCGGCAAGCCGTGTGACAAAAATTTCATGTTTTTTTGTCACACGTGCCATTCACCCGCGCAGACCGACGCCGGACCTAACACCCAAAAAACCTATCGGCGGTTTTTCCCGGGCATCAATGGTCGAGCCTGATGGCCTCGACGCTGATGATGTCCGGATTGCCGTTCTTGATTCCGGCGAGCACGTCGGCGGCCGGTTCTTCCATGAGCTGGATGCGGCAACTGGCGGCAGCCGCGCCATCGAAGATGATGTTCTGAACTTCCTCGACGTTGATGCCGCGCGCGCGGATTTGCTCCAGGACGAAGGCCAACACGCCGACCCGGTCGTAGTGCCGGACGATCAGTTGGCATTTGGCGGGTGTGCGTTTCGCTAGATTTACGCAATTGGGCACCTCGCCGGTTTTCACGAATGCGGACACCACCCGGAATGCTTCCTCGGCGATCGCGTCCTGAGCTTGCTCCGTTGACGCGCCAATGTGGTGGGTGCCGCAGAGATTGGGAGCGTCGAGAATCGGATCGTCAAAATCAGCGGTGCCTTCGGCGGGCTCGGGATCGAACACATCGAGTCCGGCACGGATTTTGCCTGCCTGGAGCGCTGCGAGCAGTGCGGATTGGTCCACGATTTCACCGCGCGCGGTGTTGATGAGGATGGCGTTGGGTTTCATCAAGGCGAGGCGGGCGGCGTTGACCAACTTGCGTGTTTCCGGCTTGAGGGCGGTGTGCAGCGAGACGATGTCAGCGCGGCGGAAAACGTCGTCCATATCG
>JFJP01011638.1_pt1 | contig 11687 bp, 12 predicted proteins | sample 431651 | NCBI WGS metagenome assembly JFJP01 (sample SAMN02602958, study PRJNA72255) | Microbial mat metagenome, whole genome shotgun sequencing project. | biome: fresh water; feature: sink hole; material: water; isolation source: purple microbial (photo- and chemosynthetic) mats found in... | reverse complement strand
TACTTTCAGCTAACAAATCTAAGGCTTTAGCATAGCCGCGCAAGGCTAAAATTAATATGTTTGTATCAAGCAAATAACTAATCATTACACTTTCTTTACAGTGCTATTATCAGTCCAAACCTGGGGCAACCATTGCTGACGTAATTGATTGACATAATCATTTACTTGCTCAACCGTCACCAAATCAGGGTGGTCTTCCTCTGCCCAAGCAGGCTTTTGGCGTAATTCCGCTAAAACTTGCTTAAGCCGCATTTGCTTAAGCCATTGCTCAGTCGCTTGAATGATAGCACGATTACGTTTTGCAGGTAGCACATAACGGTTTAATTCTTCAAGTAATTCAGCGGCAAAAGTCACGCTAATTCGTTTAGAAACAGTTTTTATAGTCATGGATTTGTCCCTCATTAAAAATGCACCGCGTAACCACGTTCTCTCCCCATCATACCACACCTTGCAAAGTATTACAACTTCTAACACTCACTCCCAAACCTCTCATTTCTTATTTATCACTTTCTCCCCCCTAACTCCCCATATCCAACCAATTATCACCCACCTCCACCTCCACCTTCAGCGGCACCTGCAACGCAAACGCCTGCGACATCACCTCCCGCGTCAGCGCAACCGCCGCCGCCACCTCCGCCTCTGGAGCTTCCAACACCAGTTCATCATGCACTTGTAATAGCATGCGCGTCTGCCAACCCCGTTGCTTCAAGGCCGCGTGCAAATCAATCATGGCCTGTTTTATAATATCCGCCGCCGTCCCCTGAATAGGCGAGTTAATCGCCTCACGCTCCACCCGTCCCCGTTGCGCCCCCCGCAAATTGGCTAACCCTGCAAATTCCCGCCGCCGCCCCAACAATGTCGTAATATAACCTTGTTGTGCCGCCACCCGTTTGGTCTGTTCAATATATCGCTTGACCCCTGGATATTTCTCAAAATAACGCTCAATAAATTGCCGCGCCTCCGATTGGCTCATGCCTGTTCCTTGCGCCAAACCAAAGGCCGTCTGCCCATAAACCAAGCCAAAATTGACCGCCTTCGCCACCCGCCGTTGATATTTGTCAATTTCCGTAATCGGCACACCCAACACCGTCGCCGCCGTCGCCGCATGAATATCCTCATCATTGGCAAAGGCTTGCAACAGGCCAGGGTCTTGGGCAATATGCGCCAGAATCCGTAACTCTACTTGTGAATAGTCCGCCGAAATGAGTTTACAGCCCTCCGCCGAAATAAAGGCACGGCGAATTTCCCGCCCTTGCTCGGTGCGAATGGGAATATTTTGTAAGTTAGGATTATTGGACGACAGCCGCCCCGTCGCAATGCCAATTTGGTTATAATTCGTATGCAGCCGTTGCGTCATCGGGTTAATCAGCGCAGGCAGCGCATCCACATACGTACTTTTCAATTTCGCCAATTGCCGATATTGCATCATCAATTCAATGATTTCATGCTGCCCACGCAACTCTTGCAACACCTCAATGCCCGTCGAATAATGACCGCTTGAGGTGGTTTTCATGCCAGGGACTGACAGCCCCAACTCCCTAAATAAAATTGTGGCGACTTGTTGCGGCGAGTTAATGTTAAAACTTCGCCCCGACACGTGGTAAATTTGCGTGGTCAACGTATCCAATTGCCGCCCCATGTCAATAGACATTTGCTGTAATATTGGCACGTCCAGCCGTATGCCCGCCAACTCCATGTCTTTCAATACATAAATCAACGGCAACTCCAATGCTTGAAACAATTGCCAAGATATGCCCTCATTCGCCTGCAATCGCGGCTGCATAATCTCCGCTAAACGTAACGTCATATCCACATCCGCCGCCGCATATGGCGTGGCCTGTTCCACCGACACCTCCATCATAGTAACTTGCTTTTTGCCCGCGCCAATCAATTCCTTAATGGGAGTCATCCGCACATTCAATTCATGCCAGGCCAGATCTTTCAGCCCATGACGCGCCTCTGTTGCATTATTGGTCAGCCATGAGGCAATCATGGTATCAAAAATCGGCGGCAGGACGGGCAGCCCATGTCGTTCTAACACGGTCAAATCAAATTTCGCATTATGCAAATATTTCGTTTTCTGACTATCCGCCAAAATTGGGGCGAGCGCGGCTTGCACCTCCGCCAAAGGCAGTTGCGGAATGGACGGCAACTCCTCCACCGCCGTCGCTAGCTCAAACATGGAAGCCTGTTGCGGCGGCGTTTTTGCCATGCCATGCCGTAATGGAATGTAATATCCCTCACCAATCGTGGGCGTAATCGCAATCCCCACCAAATTAGTTTGGGTTTCATCCACGCTATCCGTCTCCACGTCCACCGCCAAATGAGGCTGGGCGCGCAATTTCGCCACCAACTCCGCCAATTTCGCCGAACTATCTACCGTGTAATAATGAGGTTGCGAATGGGGAGGTTGCGAGTCAGCCAGGTTGCGAGTCGCCGACTCGCCAAAATAAGAGGCTAAAGATTCCTCAACTTGCTCATTCGCCTCTTCGCCCATTCGCGTTCCCTCTTCTGCATTATTTCGCGTTTCTTCGTCTTCACTTCGCTCACTTTCGCGTACCACTTCTTGCGGTGATTTATCACGCGGCGCGCCAGGAATACGGTTGAAAATGGTATTAAATTCCAATTCCACCATGACTTTGGCTACTGCCACAATATCAAAATTACGAGTTTTAGCAGCCTCTTTATCAAACTGCACGCCAGGCACATTCGTAATAATTCGACCTAAATCCCGCGACAAAAAGGCATTATCATGGTCAGCCTCCAGCTTCGCCCGTAATGACGGCGTAAGTTTATCCAAATTGGCATAAATATTTTCCAATGTCCCGTAATCTTGAATTAGCTTCGCCCCGCCCTTTTCGCCAATGCCCTTGACCCCTGGAATGTTATCGCTGGTATCGCCTATCAATCCTTTTAAGTCAATCAATTGCGCGGGCGGCACACCATAACGCTCTATGACTTTGGCCTCATCATACACCTCACGGTCAGCGAACTTTTTACCCGAAATAATCACCTTAATATTGGGCGCAACTAACTGAAAGGCATCGCGGTCACCCGTCACAATCAACGCCTCAATGCCCTGCGCCGCCGCTTGATTAGCAAGTGTGCCTAATAAATCGTCAGCTTCATAGCCCTCTTTGGTAAAAATCGGCATGTTCAACACCCGCATCACCTGGTCAATCCGCGCAATCTGACCAGGCAAATCATCGGGCATTTTCTCCCGCGTGGCCTTATATTCACTGTACATTTCATGACGAAAGGTGTCACCCAAATCAAAGGTGACAATAAAATAATCGGGCTGGTGTTCATGCCACACCGCCAAAATCATATTGATGAAGCCATATACGGCATGGGTCGGCTCGCCTCGACTCGTGTTAAAATTAGCGGGCATCCCAAAATAAGCGCGATAGGCCAACGCATGGCCGTCTATCAGAACAAGGGTTGGTTTTTCGGTGGTCATATAGTTACAAAAAGGAGTGCAAACCTTTAGGTTTGCCCGTCTATAGTACGGCAAACCTAAAGGTTTGCACTCCTCAAATACCTTTTTTAATGGGAATCATGGCGGGCTAACGTTGCCAACTGTCACGCCCCTGATTGATATAATCATTAACATTGATGTTAGTCCAAACCTCTGCCCCAACACCCGCTAACAATAATAAGTCAACAGGTTGAGACAAAATCGTTTGTATTTTTAATTTATCTACCATTATATCAGGTGAGAGGCTAATGGCTTGCGCTTTTTGACGCAGCCGTTGATAATTTTGTTCCGAAATTGTAATAATTACCATAAATTCATCCTTGGTAATAAAATTGTAGCTTAGGCCGAAACAGCTATACTCAGTATTTCAAGATTTGGGTGCAACAACTAAATCACCCTCACCCCCGCCCCTCTTCCAGTGGGCGAGGGGAGACAAGATACTCCCTCTCCCTTTGGGAGAGGGCTGGGGTGAGGGTGTAAAATCTTGATATACTGATACTGCGTTTCATTCGAGACTTACACATTGATGATGACCCGTAGGAGTCCGCAATCCTTTGCGGACAGCCCGCAAATAATTGCCCGTAGGAGTCCGCAATCCTTTGCGGACAGCCCGCAAATAATTGCGGACTCCTGCACCAAAAGTGTAATTTTCATTTGGGATGCAGTATATACCCATTGCACTCCTGTTGAATATAGGTCAATTGCTTGGCATTGTCAAAAATCGGCCAAATAATCTCCGCCCCAGCCATTATAAGGTTTTAAACCTTATAATGGCTTACAGCTGGATAATCTTTAGGACTTTGGGGTATTGACAAAGTAGAAATTTTATGCTAAAATTTAGTCAAGACTAAAAATTTATTTAGTAAAGGAAAATATACAATGATAGAACTACCCCTCAACTCCTTCAATGAAAATACAGGCTGGCGACGTAGCCGCACCACCAATAGTTTGCCCGAATCGTTTGCCTCCATTCCCGTACCCCACTTTTCTGCCACCTCATGGCGCAAATTGGTAGCCTTTGCAGGCCCTGGCTTAATGGTTGCTGTAGGCTATATGGACCCTGGCAATTGGGCAACCGACCTCGCAGGCGGAGCGCAATTTGGCTACATGTTACTCTCCGTTATCCTCATTTCTAACTTCATGGCGATTTTATTACAACATCTGGCCCTCAAATTAGGCATTGTTACGGGGCGCGACCTCGCCCAAGCCTGCCGCGACCACTACTCCCCGCCCGTCGCTTTTGTGCTATGGGTCTTATGCGAAATCGCCATTGCCGCCTGCGATTTGGCCGAGGTCATTGGGTCAGCCATAGCCCTGCATTTATTATTTGGTATTCCCTTAATTATCGGCGTTCTCATTACCGCGCTAGACGTTTTCATGATACTCTTTTTGCAATATCACGGCTTCCGTGTCATTGAGGCCATCGTTGGCAGTCTCATTTTCGTCATTGGCGGCTGTTTTACTTATGAACTTATGGTAGCCCAACCCGCCATCAACGCCATTTTAGTCGGCCTCATTCCCTCCAGCCAAATTATTACCAATCCTAACGCGCTGTACATTGCCATTGGCATTTTGGGCGCAACTGTCATGCCGCACAATTTATATCTTCACTCCAGCATTGTGCAAACCCGCGCCTTTGAGCGCACCACCGAAGGCAAAGGCATGGCAATTAAATTTGCCACGATTGACTCAACGGTAGCCCTATTATTTGCGTTTTTCATCAACGCGGCGATACTTATCATGGCTGCGGCAGCCTTTCACGGCACTGAATATGCCAACGTTGCCGACATTAACGACGCGTATCATTTACTTACACCCGTTCTCGGCGCATCATTCGCCAGCACGCTGTTCGCGGTTGCCTTACTCGCTTCGGGGCAAAACTCCACTTTAACGGGAACGTTAGCAGGGCAAATCGTGATGGAAGGGTTTCTTAATCTACGGCTTACCCCCTGGCTTCGCCGTCTCATCACCCGTTTAGTTGCCATTGTTCCCGCCGTTATTGTAACATGGCTTTATGGCGAGCATGGCACAGGCCAGCTGCTCATTCTCAGCCAAGTTGTCTTATCATTACAACTTAGTTTCGCCGTTGTCCCCCTCGTCATGTTTACCAGTGACCGCGCCAAAATGGGTGAATTTGTCAACCCCCGTTGGTTAATTGTCTTGGCTTGGGTTATCAGTGCCATTATTATCGTCCTAAATAGTTATCTTTTGCTACAAACCTTTGCTGAATGGTTCTAAACTCTGATTTTAAGTCAATCTTACATTTTTGGTTAATTATATTTTTGGGGGGAATTGCGCCGTTGGTTTATACCACCAGCTTTTCCCCCCACCAAGAATTGCCACCTTATCGCTTGGCAATTTTTGATTCTGCCCCGCGCCCATTACCACCAGAAGTCATGGCACTTTTGGGCAAACAACCTGCTGCCCCTGACCCCACCTCCGCCATCAGCTATGAACGCACCTCCCCGCCCATCGCTCAATTGTTATATAGCCAACTGAGTCAAGGTGATATTCGCTTAACTATTTTTAATCCCCTTTATTTATCCGCCACCGCCGCCATTTTAACAACCTTTCTACTGGCGCAATCCATCTATCTCCCCCCACCCAATAAGCCCCCAACGGGCGATTAAGTCATTCCCACCCGTAAATTTTGAAGGGATTTAAGCCTTTATAACGTTTGAAACGTTATAAAGGCTGGCCCCATCACCGTATTATTTACAGGTGGAGTCATTCAACTTTTCCCCTAAAATTCCCTCTGAGGTAATATTATGAAACTTAAATCTATCCTATTCGCCTGGCTTATCGCCATGCTCCTCCTCGGTTGCCAAGCCTTCGGCAGCCACACCTACAAAGGCGCGCTGTTTGACCCGCCCATGCCCTTATCAGATTTTCAACTCATGGACGCGCACCAAAAACCCGTCAAGTTAAGTGATTTTAAGGATGATTTGGTGTTAGTTTATTTTGGCTACACCTTTTGTCCTGATGCATGTCCCTTAACTTTGCTCAATGTACGCGATGCCCTCAAAGATTTGCCAGACCGCGAACACGTCCATGTGCTGTTTATTTCGGTAGACCATGAACGGGACACGCCCGAAGTCATGACCCGTTATGTCAATGCCTTTGACTCCAGCTTTATTGGTATTACGGATAATATCAGCGCGACCCAAACGGTTTTAACCTCATTTGGCGCAATGGCTCAAAAAGAAGAAGTCAAAGGGTCAGCCGCCAGCTATTTAGTCAGCCATACCACGCGACTCTATTTGGTCAATGGCAAACGTGAACTTTTATTAACCTACCCCTTCCAATTTGCTACGGAAGATTTACGCAGTGATTTAACTTACTTACTTCAAAATTAAAACTTAAGCTACGAATTTTACGAATTGGTTTGTTTTTAATTCGTTTAATTGGTGAAATTCGTAGCAAAAAATATAAAGGAAAATTAACTCATGTCACAAAAACATCAACTCATCGCTTTACTCTTCGCCTTAGCCCTCGTTGCCGCGCAGTGCGGCAGCAGTGCCATGCCCTCTCAACCGCCTCAAAAAGGTATTACAATTACTAACACTACCGCGCGCCTATCGGGAGCAAATGGGGCTATTTTTCTTGACCTGCTCAATAATAGCGACCAAGATGATGCTTTAATAAAAGCCGAAACTGATGTGGCAACCACTGAAATTCATGAAACGACCATTGATGCCGACCAAGTGATGCACATGCAACCGATTCCTAAAGCCGATTTGCCTAAAGGCCAAACGGTTAATTTTAAGTCAGGAGGCAAACATATCATGCTGATTGGCGTGAAAGAAGGCGTTGTGCCAGGCAACAAAGTTAAACTCACCTTAACGTTTGAACATGCCGCGCCGATGTCATTGGAAGTTACTATTGGTGACGGCCCAACGGGGCATGACGGTGGGGAGCATAAAATGGACGGGGAACATGGCATGGATATGCCCAAAAAGTAATTTTTAGTGATGAGTGATAGAACTTATGCAAACACCTCACCCCAGCCCTCTCCTACGTATCCCCATACGGGGATAAAGGAGAGGGAGCAAAATCTCCCCCCGATGTCGGGGGGATTAAGGTGGGTAGACTCAGTATCTCAAGATTTAGCCCCCTCACCCCAGCCCTCTCCCAATGGGAGAGGGAGTATTTTGTCTCCCCTCGCCCTTTGGGAGAGGGGCGGGGGTGAGGGGAATTTAGTTGTTGCACCCAAATCTTGAAATACTGAGACTTGGCTTTTGCATAAGTCATCACTCTTCACTTCATAACCATGACCTTACTCACTCGCCCAAAAAAGATAATATTAGTCACTATTTTACTGATTACAGTTTGTAGCATGGCTTTCATGGCGCGCCAACAGCTACGGCAGCGCGTCTATGTCATTCCTGCGGGGACGGCGGCGGGATTGGTTACGGTAGATTTCCCATTGGTCATTGAATTGACCGTTGGCGTGGAAGATAGGTTAATCATTGATAATCAAGATGAGGTCATGCACAACTTTGGCCCCTTTGCCATTGCGCCACACACGCAACTAACCCAAGAATTTGACCGCCCAATGGAATTTCAGGGCGTGTGTACCTTCCATGCCAATCAACAAATGACGCTGCGGGTGAATCCTGCGCCCTGGTATATTTTTTGGTGATGGTTTTTAAGCCTTTATTAAGGAATGAGCAAGAATGTCTGACCTACCCAATGGTAGAACAGACATTCTTGTCTGTTCTGGTAATTTGAAATGAGTAAGTTATTAAATCCTGATTCCTAAGCGGTCTGGTGTAGCGATTATAAGGCTTTTAGCCTTATAATCGCTACATTTTATTACGAGTTCACGAACTTTCGTGGACTTTTTGATTCTGCTAGATTGTGATAATCCTAATGACCGACTATAATCCGATTTTTGGCAGAGGATATACCCACCTGTAAATTTTCAGGTGATATAGGTGGAGTCCAAAGCCGTAGGCTTTGAGCAATGGGGCAAAGCCTACGGCTTTGGACTCCGTATCCCCAATTATTTACAGGTGGAATTTTTCAGGAGTGCAAACTTTTAGGTTTGCCTAACGAATTGTAATAAAGCTAGTTATTATCAGGAGATAAACGTATGCGTATTGTCATGAAATTTGGTGGGACTTCGGTAGGCAGCGTGGCCGCCTTACAAAATGTGGTAGATATTGTAATAAAACATCGTCAGCAAGGGCATGAGGTGTTGGTGGTGGTCTCGGCCATGAGTGGCGTGACTAATTTATTGTTAGATTCGGCCCATCAAGCGGAGAAAGGCAATGAGGCCATCTCCCGCCAAGCCCGCCAACAAATTGCGGAGAAACATGCTGCCGCGACCTTACATTTTTTGGGGAACACGCCCCAACAGGCTGAGGTGATGGCTGAAATTAATGCCATGTTAGATGAATTTACTGCCCTTTGTCACGGCATTCGGGTGTTGGGCGAGTTGACCCCGCGCGCCCTAGACGTGATTGGCGGTTTAGGTGAGCGCATGAACGTACCACAAGTGACGGCAATTTTGAATCACGCGGATGTGGCAGCGCAGGCAGTTTCCGCTACGGAGTTAATTGTGACGGATAATCGTTTTGGTTCAGCCGTGCCATTGGTGGAGGAAACGGCGGAAAAATCGCAAGCTAAACTTAACCCGATTTTAGCGGCGCAACAAGTTCCCGTCATTACAGGTTTTATCGGCGCGACAGCAGATGGCATTACAACTACATTAGGGCGTGGCGGCAGTGATTACAGCGCGACCATCATCGGGCGAGCAATTAAGGCTGATGAGGTGTGGATTTGGACAGATGTGAATGGCGTGATGACCACCGACCCGCGCATTGTGCCAGAGGCGCACCCGATTGCTCATTTATCGTATGCTGAAATTAGCGAACTGTCCTTTTTTGGGGCAAAGGTGCTGCATGCCCAAGCCATTCGTCCCGCGCGGCGGGATAATATTCCCGTCAGAATCCTCAATACTTTTGAGCCTGACCACCCTGGCACGCTCATTACGGCGGAGGCGAAAGAAAGTAATCGTACCGTGAAGGCGATTACGGCCATAAAAAATATGAGCCTGATTTCGGTGCAAGGGTCGGGCATGGTGGGGATTCCTGGGGTGGCGGGGCGAGTCTTTACGGCGGGCATGGTGGGGATTCCTGGGGTGGCGGGGCGAGTCTTTACGGCGGTTGGGCGCAGCCATGCCAGCGTCTTAATGATTAGTCAGGCTTCATCCGAGCAATCGATTTGTTTCGTGGTCTCTATGGCTGACGCAGCAAAAGTGGTTGAAGCCTTAAATCATGAATTGATACGGGAGTTAGAACGGCGCGATATTGAGCCGATTTCTGTTGAACAGGAAGTTGTGGTTCTGGCAATTGTGGGGGCGGACATGCAGGGGCGGCCGTTCTGGCAATTGTGGGGGCGGACATGCAGGGGCGGCCTGGCGTGAGTGGGCAACTTTTTGGGACGTTAGGCCGTGAGCGCATTAATGTGGTGGCGATTGCTCAGGGCAGTAACGAATATAACATTTCGGTGGTCATCAGCCAAGCCGATGCTGACCATGCGGTACGTGCCATTCATAAGGAGTTTGAGTTGGAAAAGCCACTGTAATTTCGTAGATTATATTACGCGATAACGAAACAGCCTCATGGAGTCGGACTCCATGAGGCTGTTTCTTATAATATATTTTTACGATAACGCCTGCTCATCAATGCCAATTTGCACAAAACGCGGCTGAACCTGCACCCCCGTTTCCGCGTCGGTATAGGTCACTTCATACACCGCCCGATTTTCAGGCGTGACCTCTTCAATAAACATCACCAGCCATATCTCCGCCAAAGCTAACGATTTGCCATATTTCGCCGCTTGACCAAGTGCTTTTTTATATTCCCGTTGATTGGCAAAACTCTTTAATTCTAAGCCATATAACTGTTTATTATAACGAATAATTATATCAATTTTGCCATTCCCTGTCGGGAACTCAGGCCAAGTTTGGGCTTGATAGCTTCGCAAGAATTGGTGCAGATACATATAGAAATTGAAATGATAGACCGCTTCATAAATCCGCAAATCATCTTGACGGCGCGGCGCATTTCGCAGCAACCAATGGCGATTCTTCGCCATGTAGACCTCATACCGTTTCAGCAGATTAGGAATGTTAATCTCTGTGTCGGTAATGGTGTCCGATAAATCGGCAAAGGGGTCATGTAAATCGCCCATCGTCTTATACAAGTCGCGGGCAAAGTAATTAAATAACCGCTTCTGCACAAACGGGTTGGCAAATTTGGTTTGAAAATTGGCATTTTCCGTCTGGACAAACTCAATGACACCATTCAGATAGAGAAAATTCAGGGCAGGGTCATCGTAAGAAAACTCTACTTCCTTTTTAGTGCGGAATAACTCTAACACGACCTCTTTATACGGTTCTTGTTTAGCCTTGCTGATAATATTCAAAATGTTATTATTCGGTAATATTTGCAAAGCCTTGGCATAGACATCTTCAAAATGGTCTAGGGTGATGGACTTATCCACAGGCACAGGGTATGTTTCCGTCAGTAATTCCCCTAGCCAACTGGTTAGGCCAGGTTGCCCCAATACCTCGTAATAGACGCGGTCAATGACCGCCTGCTCCACCGTTTGCCCCGATTCCCGTTCATACCAATGAAACATGCTGTCCANNGATAGGTCAGGTTAGGAATATTAATACTCCGTTGCACATTGAAAGGCGAACCCGTCACATTTTCCACGCCTAACACTGCCCTCACGCCAATGAGAGCGACTCCATGTAATAAATAGGGCTTTTGCGCGGTGGGCAAGGCTGAATCGCGACGAATGTTGTAAACATTACGAAAAACAGAGGTTAAGGTGCTGATGGCTTCATGGTACAAGGCATCAAACTCATCAAGAATTAAAATTAGCGGTTTTTGTAGAGTTTCCTGCCGAAAAATGTGGTAAAAATCTTCAACAACCTTAACCTCAATGGGTGGTATTTGAAGTAAATAGGCAATTTCTCGCCCGATGGAGTTGATAATAGAGATAACATCAGTTTCTCTTTTCAAATGTTCCAAATTAATTTTAAGTACATCTAAACGTTCATCGGTTTGCAATCGCCACAACACGTTTTGCATTGTCCATGACTTACCCCGTTGGCGCGGCGCCCACACGGTAATGTAATGTCCGCCGTCATTAAAGTTTTCACCCAATAGCTGTTGGGTGGCAAACTCAATTA
>JFJP01047373.1_pt1 | contig 11688 bp, 15 predicted proteins | sample 431651 | NCBI WGS metagenome assembly JFJP01 (sample SAMN02602958, study PRJNA72255) | Microbial mat metagenome, whole genome shotgun sequencing project. | biome: fresh water; feature: sink hole; material: water; isolation source: purple microbial (photo- and chemosynthetic) mats found in... | reverse complement strand
AGATCGCAGAATCTTTTCGGCGCTGATCGAGACGATCGTGGTGATGAGCGCTAGAATGGCACAGGTCAGCGCGAAGAGCGACGGTCGTAGGGCAAATGACTATTAGAGACGCGCTGATTGAGGAGATTATATGGACGTCGCCCATTGGAGCGCTCGGTCGGACGCGCGTGGCCGAGAACTTACGAACAGCTGAGGTATGTGGATCCCTGGAATGGATTCTTAGATATACACTCTCAGTGGAGCCCTCGGATTCTCCAATGCTCGCCCTTCCCAGAGCCCTCGGATTCTCCAATGCTCGCCCTTCCCAGAGCCCTCGGATTCTCCAATGCTCGCCCTTCCCAGAGCCCTCGGATTCTCTGACAGATGCGCTCAATAGAGCCCTCTGATTCTCTAATGCTCGCCCTTCCCAGAGCCCTCAGATTCTCTGACAGAGGCGCTCAATAGAGTGCTCTCTATTAAATAATATTAAATAATATTAAATAATATTAAATAATATTAAATAATATTAAATAATATTAAATAATATTAAATAATATTAAATATTAAATAATCAGGTTATAGATATCAGTTTGATTTCAAAATCTTCATTATTATCATCTAAATAATCTAAATCAAACTCATTTTCAATAACTTCAATAATCTGAATATAAACCATATTATATAATTCATCATCAGATATTGAACTATTATCTGAAATATTATATTCAAAATTATAAGTTTGGTTATCTACTTCAATATTAAAGGTTTTCATTTTAGGCTTTCTGACTAGTTAAAATTAGATTTTACATGTTTTTCTCAGACAGTGCTGACTTTTTTAAAAATATATTTCACCCCCACAGTCACACTCTACAGAGCGCTCAGATTCTCTCACAGTCGCACTCTACTCTACAGAGCGCTCAGATTCTCTCACAGTCGCACTCTACAGAGCGCTCAGATTCTCCCACAGTCGCACTCTACAGAGCGCTCAGATTCTCCCACAGTCGCACTCTCTATCAGACGCGATCTCCACCAGACGCGATCTCCACCAGACGCGATCTCCACGGACGACGTCCATTGGAGCGCTCCAGGTCTCCAATGGACGTCTAGCATCGAGCGCTCCAATAGTCGCGACCATGGGGGCCATCAAACCCCACCCCTCGGCCCCCTTTCCGGGGAATTTTTTCAAAACGGCATCGTGCGACGTGCTTGGGGCATCGTGCGACGTGCTTGGGGCGACGGTCCTGAAGTTAGAGCGAGGGGCGACGGCCCTGAAGTTTGGGCATCGAAGGAAGCACTTCGCCCCCCCTAATCACGGACCCATGAAAATAATCTCCTCACAGTATAAGATCCTTGTATAATGTCTAAATATGATGCCCACGATCCATTCTCGCAGTGCTGCGCTTGTAACCATGTTACACGCGGAGTTTAAGAACTACCATCCGCTGCTGAGTATTGCGCGCATCGCCCATCACGAAGACGCGGATCTCCGCCTGCAATTTGAATGTCATAAGACCATCGCCAAATATATCGAAGCAGAGTTAAAATCTGTCGAAGTTAAGAGCGATGTCCGCGAAGACAAAGTAGTGAGAGTATCACTGTTTGACGTCGAAGATGCAGAGATTAAGAGTACGTCGACACCTATCGCACTCTCGAACTGGTAATTACATGGATACAATCCAGACCTCAAGTGTAGTCTCGCCGGAATTAACTCCTCGGCAGATTTATATGCGTGAGTATCGGAAGAGTCATAAAGCCGAGAAAGCTCAGTATAACAAGATTTGGAATGAAAAGAACCACGATTATATTTTAGAGCGTCAACGCGAATACTATAGAGAACACCCAGAAAAATATAAAATTTGGCTTGAGAAGAATCCAGAATATAGGCGTGAGTATTACAAGAAAAATAAAGAATCAGAAAATCAGAAGATGAAACTCTGGCAAGAGAATCATCCAGATTACTGCTTGGAATATGGCCGCGAATATGCTAAACTCAACCCAGAAAAAATTCGTGAGTATACAGCTAAACGTGGCGCCGCGCCAGGCGAAATCACACCTGGCTGGGTTGTTCAACTGTTAACCTATCAAAACTGGACCTGCATTGTCTGTCTTAAAGACCTCAGACTGGGCTACCACCTCGACCATATTACCCCAATAGCTCGAGGCGGTCACAATACAGATTATAACCTGCAGGCGCTCTGCCCGAAATGTAACTGGCGGAAAAGCTCAAGGGATCCTATTGAATTTATGCAGGCAGAGGGCTTCCTCCTGTGACTGAGTTCAAACTCTATAAAAAGCAACGACAGGCCCTAGTCTCGCCAGCAAATGAGATCCTGTATGGCGGAGCGGCAGGTGGTGGTAAGAGTTACCTGGCGCGGGTTGCCAGTATTGTCTATAGCCTTGAGGTCCCAGGCCTGATCACGTACCTGTTTCGCAGGACATTTAAGGAAGTACTAGCCAACCATGTGTATACCCCTGGTGGGTACCTTGAGATGCTGAAGGACCTGATCGAGAGCGGTGACTGTATCTTCTCGAAGAGCGACTACTCCTTCAGTTTCGCGAATGGTAGTCGGATTCAGTTGGCTCACAGCCAATACGAGAGTGATATTTATACCCACCAGGGGGCCCAGATTGGGTTTTTGATTATCGACGAGGCGACACACTTCACACCTGCTATGGTGAGGTTTATTCGGAGTCGTGTTCGTCTAGGGTCGATGAAGGTACCGGATAACTGGCTGGGTAAGTTTCCAAGGATTTTGTACACAGCCAACCCTGGGGGCGTCGGGCATCACTACTTCAAGTCGAATTTCGTGGATTTTGGCGCAGATCATATCTTCAAAGCCCCAGAGGACGAGGGGTCGATGAGACGAGAGTATGTGCCCGCTAAGCTGACAGAGAATATTGTCTTGATGCAGAACGACCCAGAGTATCACCAGCGTCTGAAGGGCATGGGCGACTCAGCTACTGTTCAAGCGATGCTCGAGGGTGATTGGGAATCCCTGAGCAGTGGCGGATTCGCGGATGTCTGGCGTGGGAAATACCATGTTGTCCAGCCATTTGAGATCCCTAGCACTTGGAAGATCGATAGGGGCTATGATTACGGATCATCGAACCCAGCAGCAGCTTGTTGGTTTGCTGAGAGTGACGGAGAAGACTTTATCGACGGATCTGGGAACGAAGCGTGGGTACCCGCAGGGTCGATCTTCCAAATAGGTGAAGTGTATTTCGCTAATCAACGGCACGAGGGGCTACGTCTCACAGCAACAGAGCAAGCTAGACGTATTCGAGCCTATGAGCAAGATGAAAACCTCTGGGGGCGAGTACAGCCGGGACCCGCTGACAACTCGATCTTCAGCAGCGAGCCAGGCCATTTGACTGTCGCTCAAGAGATGGCCACTCTTGGCGTAACATTTACTAGGGCTAATAAGTCGCCAGGAAGCAGGGTGCAAGGAGTTCAGTTATTTCGCGGTCGGTTGGAGGCCGCTACGAAACGACCCATGGAGAAGCCAGGGTTCTTTGTATTTAGCACGTGCTTCCATACGATACGCACGATTCCAAATCTTGAGAATGATGAGAAAAACCGTGAGGACATAGACTCCCATGGTGAGGATCATTGCTGGGATGTTATTAGATATAGGATACTGAAATCGGCCAAGAAGGCTCACGCAACAGACTTAGTAGGTACTTAATATGTCAGTAAGTTCACTCCATCCACAATACGCCGCTAAAATCTCTGACTGGAGAAAATGCCGGGACGCCTTCGAGGGCCAGGGCGCGATTAAAGCCGCCGGCTCGATATATCTGCCGAAGCTATCTGGCCAGACTGATGCAGACTACAATGCGTATAAGACCCGCGCTTTGTTTTACGCCATCACAAGTAAGACCATATCTGCGCTGTTGGGCATGGCCACGCAGAAACCCCCAGTAATCAAGCATCCGCCGGAGCTAGCTCCGTATCTCGTGGACGACAGCGGCGTGCAATTGTATGAGGTACTGTCAACAGCGCTTGCAGAGAATTTACTCATGGGCCGTTTTGGAGTCCTCGTAGATCGCCCAGAGGGCGGTGGCCCTCCTACATTGGCCCCTTACGTGGCCGAGAGCATTATAAACTGGCGAACAGATCCTACAGGAAACCCTGTGATGGTTGTACTTAAAGAGACAATCATGCAGCAAGATGACGATGATGAGTTCGAGCAAGAATTAGTCACCCAGTATAGAGTGCTCAGGCTAGTCGACGGAGTGTACAGCCAACACCTATATAACGAGGACGAACAACTGATAAAATCTGTAACGCCTACTAACCTGGGCAAAACCATGGATTTTATCCCGTTTTATGCCGTGAACCCGTTCGGGTTGGGTTTCGACATCCAAAAACCACCAATGCTAGATATTGTAGACATCAACATATCTCATTATCGTACTAGCGCAGATTTGGAACACGGCCGGCACTACACAGGACTCCCGGTGCCTATCGTGTCTGGAGTGGACGGTTCGACGAAGTTACGTATTGGATCCACAACCGCTTGGATATTGCCGGATCCGACGGCTAAAGCTTATTACCTTGAGTTCACAGGTCAAGGCTTAGTAAGTCTAGAGAAGGCCCTGACTGAGAAGCAGAGCCAATTAGCCAGCCTGTCTGCTAGACTTATTGGCCAGAGCTCTAATGGGTCTGAGGCTGCTGAGACTGTACGACTGAGATACATGTCTGAGACCGCGTCCCTAGCCGCAGCTGTAAGAGCCATCGAGGCACTCATCAACCGAGTGTACCGCGGGCTGGCTGTTATGGAGTCTTTAGACCCTTCATCTATTACAATCACGCTAGACAAGGAGTTCTTAGATACTCGTATGTCTAGCGCAGATCTTCGTGAGCTCGTCAACTCGTATATCAGTGGCGGGATCAGTAAAGAAACGTTGGTGTTCAACCTTCGTAGGGGCGACGTGCTTTCCTCTGATCGTACAGATCTAGAAGAGCTCGCCGCGATTGAGGCCGCCAAGACTGCGGCCGAGCAAGCAAACAAGGTCGTTAGTAACGACCTAATTAAACCACTACCTGGAGTTAAGTCATGAGTTTGAAGTTCATTGTCGACAGTGTCGACGGTTTGAGTGAAGATGTAGCGGCGCTATATTCTAAGAATGAGGACGGCAAGTTTTATCTCGAAGTCGAAGGCGCGGTTTCAAAAACCAAGTTGGATGAATTCCGGGAAAATAACGTCCGTGTGCTCAAAGAGCTGGACAAATACAAAGGGATCGACCCATCGAAGTACGCCGACCTGTTGAAGTTGCAAGCAAAGGCCGATGAGAAGAAACTCATTGACGCCGGCGAATTGGATAAAGTGGTCGAGCAACGCGTCGGCCAGATGCGAACCACTTACATCACAGAGATCGATAATCTCACCAAGGCAAACTCTGTAGCCCAGCGCCAGTTGGAATCTCTGCTCATTGATAGTGCAGTTCGTGATGCAGCCATTAAATCCGGCGTACAGCCCACCGCGGTCGAAGACGTTCTATTGCGAGCCAAGGCCACCTTCCAAATCAAAGACGGCGTACCTATGCCAGTGGACAATGCAGGTAGCACTATTTATGGCAAGGACGGTTCGACGCCTATGTCAATCGCTGACTGGACATCCAGCCTGAAAAAGCAAGCCCCGCACCTGTTCCAAGGATCCTCGGGTGGTGGTGCCAACGGCGGTACTCGCATGGGCTCAGAAGCTATGAGTAAGATGTCATCGAACCAGAAAATCATGGCCGGATTGGATAGCTTGCTCTAAACCCCAGGATCATGGTCCTTGAAAATAGTTATATACATTGGCACCCTACCAGGTTATAATGTACAATATCGATAAACATTAAGTCAGCGACTTTAGGTTTATCAAAGTCTCTCCGGTGGGGTAGACGGAGAACTTTCATGGCCTCAGTAACCCTCGCGGAATCCGCAAAACTCTCTCAAGACCTGCTGCTCACCGGTATTATCGAAAATATCGTGACAGTCAACCCCATCTATGAACTCATGCCTTTCATGGAAATCGACGGCAACGCCCTCGGTTACAACCGTGAAAACGCTTTGGGTGACGTGCAATTCTTGGGTGTCGGTGGTACCATCACGGCAAAAGCAGCCGCAACGTTCACGGCGGTTACGTCTAGTCTGACGACCCTTTTGGGTGACGCGGAGATTAACGGTCTGATCGAAGCCACTCGCTCTGACAAACAAAGTCAGATCGGCGCCCAGGTCGCTTCCAAATCAAAATCCCTGGCTCGTCAGTACCAAGATACCATGATCAACGGTGACGGTACTTCGAACACCTTTACTGGTCTGTCGTCTTTGGTGCCGGCGGGCCAGAAGATCGGTGCGGCTGCGGCCGCGGGCTCGAATCTGTCCTTCGATGTACTCGATCAACTGATTGATCTCGTGAAGGACAAGGACGGTCAAGTCGACTACATGATGATGCCTTCACGCACTCGTCGTTCTTACTTCGCCCTCCTGCGTGCTCTCGGCGGTGCTGGCATCAATGAAGTGATGACGCTGCCGTCAGGCCGTCAAGTGCCAATGTATCGGGGCGTTCCAATCTTCGTGAACGATTTCATGCCGGTCAACCAAACCCAAGGTTCGTCTAGCGGCGTTTGCTCCAGCATCTTTGCTGGTACTTTTGATGACGGTTCTGGTAAGTACGGCATCTCTGGTCTGACAGCTCGTGGTAGCGCAGGGATCCGTGTCGAGAACGTGGGCACTAAGGAATCTGCGGATGAGCGTATCATTCGTATCAAGTTCTACTGCGGCTTTGCGAACTTCTCGCAACTCGGCGTAGCGGCTGCCGTCGGTATCCTCAACTAAGATCGCAAGGTGAGGGGCTACGGCCCTTCTTTTGTAATACCAACGAGGATATACGATGGCCACTAAGAAGTCTACACCTAAAAAAGCTCCAGGCAAGAAGATGCCGGGTAAGAAGTGCTGAAATGATCACTAAAGCTATTTTCACACTTCCAAACGCAGAACCGGGCGACGTCCTGGTTAACAGTCGCTACGTGTTCACTGATGGCAAACACGTTCGCAGTGTTGATGACGGGAAACTCCTTGAACCTGTTCTGTGTGCATACTATGGGTGCACTGTAGAGTGGGTAGATGACACCCCGGTGACCGTGCCAGACGAACCTGTGGCGCCTACACTCGCAAAAGCCCAGACCTCGAAGGCTAAGTAATGACTCTAGAGGCTACTCCAGGAAGCTCGTCAGCCGACAGCTACTGTACAGTGGCTGAAGTCGATGCCTATTTTGTTTCGAGCTACAACCGCCCGCTTTGGGCTGACATATCAAGTTCTGATAAAGAGGCCATTCTAAAAGAGTCTACAAGACTACTTGACGGTTTAGTTTCTTGGTATGGGTATAAAGCTACTAGCACTCAGGCCCTGCGCTGGCCTAGGGCGTATGTAAAAGACCCGGATTCTATCTGGGGATCCGCCCAATACATGGATGTGATAGTGAGCGATGCGTATGTAGATAGTACGATCATTCCGAAGCAGTTGAAGGATATAGTCTGCGAATTGGCTTATGATATGGTGTCAAACTCTGGGTTTCAATCCCAAGAGAATGATCTCACCAGTGTTAAGGTAGGCCCTATAAGTGTAAACTTTTCGGACCAGGTTAAGAACCAAGGCCTTCCACAGATCGTTCGTAATTTGTTAGTTAATTGGGGTGACTACGCGACTGGGTCGAGTAACGAAGTGAGGGCAGTATCACTGCAGAGAGTATGACTGATTTAGCCTTAAAGGTTCAATCAGCAATATCGAAAGCTGTGAATTCTTTGGGCTCGCTAGCGGTTACAGCCACGTTGAGCAAGATAACAACAGGAAGTTACGATGTATCGACCGGATCTGTTTCTACGTCCTTATCTACAACGTCTTTAAAAGTCGTTGTAGATAAGTACACAGTGATAGACTTGACAAACACCAGTATTGAATCTACGGATTTGAAAGTGTTAGTCATACCGAATGCCGTTGTCCCAGCATCTGGTGACACTCTAACACTGAACGGTGCAGTTTTCAGTGTATTAAATGCGACGGCTAACTATGTTGGAGATAAAGTTGTATTATATGAACTTCAGTGTAGAAAGTAGCGCTCTGGATAGCGCTCTGATCAGCTTTTAAACTAGCTACCAATAGCTATACCAAGGCTAGCATTTTATAACTTAAACCAGAGCGCAAAATAAAGTGTCATTTTCAGCTGAAATTTCATCGTTTGCATCTATCAGCGCTCTGAACGCTAATAGACTAGTACGCGCTGTGATTATCGACGTTGCTGAAGAGTTGGTGGATCGTTCTCCAGTGGGTGACCCAAATTCTTGGGGTTCGCCCCCGCCTAAGAATTATAAGCCTGGACACTTTAAGGCGAATTGGCATCACAAGCAAGGGTCCGCAGATTCTTCTATTCGTGATACCGTGGACGTTACAGGCGACGTGTCTATGAATCAGATACGATCGTCCGTCTTGAACGCGTCTAAACCTGCGGACATTCATTTCCTGTACAACAACGTTCCGTATGCTATGGCGTTGGAGAACGGACATAGTGATCAGGCCCCTGATGGCATGGTGGCTTTGACAGTGTTAGATTTTCCAGGTATCGTAGATCGTGCGGCCTCTAGGTTGAAGATATGAGTATCATCAACATACGTGCAGCATTAGAGACAGCGTTAAACTCTGTCTCGCCTTCTATACCTACAGCGTGGGAGAATTTAGAGTTTACTCCACCTGCGGCAAACGTCCCATATCAGCGCGCCTACATGTTACTGGCGAAGCCAGATAATTTCGAAATGGGGGTCAACTATGCGGAGTTAGGCGTTTTTCACATAAATCTCATGTACCCCAAATCCGCAGGTAGCAGAGGTGTAATAACCAGATGCGAATTGTTACGCGAGTTATTTCACAGAGGCGCGACGTTCGAATTCTCTGGCACCCGCGTTATTGTTACACTTACCCCCGAGATAGTGTCTGGATTTGTTCAAGATGACCGATTCGTTATGTCGGTCAAGGTTCCGTTTTCATCATTTATTTTTAGGAGTTGACTATGTCGATCGCACAAGGTATTAGCAAAATCACGGTCTTCAAAAAGCAGACAGGGCTAGGTGTAGCGGCGTCTGGCACCGGTGGCCAGATTATGCGTCGTGAAAAGAGCGAATTTAAGCTGGAAAAGGACTCATTCGAAAATAACGAAATTGTCCAGCATCAGCAGTCCACTGGGGCTATCCACGGTACTCGCAAAGTTTCCGGCTCGCTTTCAGGTGTTGTATCGCCTAACACTTACTCCACTCTGATCGCCTCTCTGTTGCGTAAAGCTTTTACAGCTACGCCCGCGCTGACCGGCTTGTCCATCACATTGGCCGGAGTACCCGGTGCTTACACTCTTACTACGACGGGTCTGCTCGCTGGTGGACTTAAGATCGGTGACGTAATCCGCATTACCGCCGGAACTGGGCTTAACGCAAACGTTCTGAATAAAAATCTACTGATTACGGCCCTCACAGCTACAGTTGCCACGGTGGCGGTTGTAAACGGGTCGACTATGACCATTGGATCCGGTACGGCTTGTACAATCACGGTCCCCGGCAAGAAGTCTTTGGCTCCGCTTACAGGCCACACTAACGAGTATTGGACTGTCGAAGAGTGGTATTCTGACCTCGGAAAATCTGAGTTGTTTACAGACGTGCAACCCGCGTCTATCGATATTGGACTGCCTAGTACTGGCAACGCTACATTCAGCGCTTCTTTTGTGGGATTGGATCGGACCTTGGCGGATGCCCAGGTGCTTACCACTCCTACAGCTGCCACTACAACCGCCGTACAGACTGCCGTATCAGGTGCGATCCTTGTAGCAGGCGTAGAAGTGGCCTCGGTCAGCTCCGCGTCAGTAAAAATCGATGGCAAAGTTACCCCATTAGGCGCGGTTATTGGATCCAATAAATCCCCTGATGTGCAGCGCGGCCGGATCAGTGTTTCTGGGTCTATTACTGCTTACTTCGAAAACTCGGTTCTTCAGAGCTATTTCGAAGCCGGTACGCCTATCAACATAGTTATTGTGGCGGCCAATGACGAAACCGCAGCGTCAGACTTCTGCGTCTTCAACATGTCCGCAGTCAAGCTGTCTAGTGATTCCGGTGATGATGGTGAAAAGGGCATCGTGCGTACTTACAACTTCACAGCAGAAATGAACTCAGCGGGTGGAGCGGCTCTTGCCAATGACATGACTATCATCAGTGTTCAAGATAGTCAGGCGGCCTAATTAAACCCGCCACCCCCTCGGTTAGGGGGTATAACTCACAATATTGAGGTTTCTGATGTTTAGTTTGAATGATTTGAGCGCCACTAAAGCTAGTGATGAGGCTTTCGAATTTGAGTTGGAAGACTCTAATGGTGTACGTCGTGGCATCTTCTTGAAAGTGCTCGGTTCGCAGTCCGAGAAGGTTACCAGTGAAGTGGCTCGCCTCATCAACGCTCGTCGTCGTAGCGAGGCTGCTCGGGCCATGCGCTCCAACAAAAAGACCGTCGAATTCGAACCTATCGAATCGGATATTGAGTTCGGTCAGCGACTTGCGGCTGTAAGACTTGTTGGATGGCGCGGTATTACAGAACCATGGACGCCGGAAAATGCCCTGACCCTGTGTCGTAGCAATCGAGATATTTCCGCTCAAATCGTTGAAAAATCTGATGACATGGCAAATTTTATGAGGGTCTCGTCGAACAGCTAATCGAATTTGCAGCGTCAGAAAAGATTCTGCAAAAACCTCAAAGTGATGGCGCTACACTGCGCCATCATTTAGAGATTATTAGAGATAGGACTGGTAGGACACCTAGGCAGTTAGACGAGGCCCCGGAGCTTCCAGATTCAATAGGGTATCTATGGCGGTGGTACTTGGAAATTTGTTCTTACAGACCACGAGGGTTGACAGTCGAAGGCCTGTCACCTAAGATGCTGATGGACTGGCAGTGGTTTACAGGTAACGAGTTATGTATGTGGGAACGTAAAGCCTTACGATTACTTGACCTTGTCATGTTAAAGGAAGATAAATGAATTCTATGGCTAGTTTGGTTTTGCAAGTAAATGCCACGTCGGTTAACGCGGCCACTACTTCGCTTAATCAACTAGCGGCCGCTGGGGCGAATGCACAGTCAGCCACTACAACTCTTACTAGCGCCTCTAACCAGGCCAACAGCTCTATATTGGCTAACCAACAGGCTTGGTTCGCTAACACGGCAGCCATAAATTCGTCTACCAACGCAATGAGCCATTTGGCCAATGGTTTCAAATCTGCGTTTTTTGGGGCCAGTATCGCTGTAGGGCTAATTGAACTAAAGAACCACCTGATAAACCTGACAGACTCGCTTATACAGACTCAGGTGCAAGTGGATAAGTTGCGAAACAGTTTAAATTTCGCAGTTGGAAGTGGCGCTGCAGGCAAAGACCTGGCCTTCATAAAGCAAAGCGCGCAAGATATGGGTCTCTCCTTCGTGACTGTAACTGAGCAGTATGTAAGGTTAGCAGCCGCTTCTCGTCAGACTTCCTTAGAAGGCCAGAAAACAAAGGATATATTTACCGCCGTTTCTCAAGCTAGCACTGTGCTAGGACTAAGCGCAGACGAGACTACCGGCGCTCTTAGAGCCATCACTCAGATGATCTCTAAGAACACCGTTATGAGCGAAGAATTGAAGGGTCAGTTAGGTGAAAGGC
>JFJP01040203.1_pt1 | contig 11688 bp, 8 predicted proteins | sample 431651 | NCBI WGS metagenome assembly JFJP01 (sample SAMN02602958, study PRJNA72255) | Microbial mat metagenome, whole genome shotgun sequencing project. | biome: fresh water; feature: sink hole; material: water; isolation source: purple microbial (photo- and chemosynthetic) mats found in... | reverse complement strand
CCATCACTTATTTTTTAACTATTGAGTTCTACCATCATGAATGTCCCTAAACAAAATTTAGGAGTTAAACCCTATTATTTTTTTGACTCCCGCTGGCAAAAACATATTTTGATATCTTCTGAAATGGTCTTTATGGGTTATTCTCAAGGACATATCCTATGGGAGGATCCTAGCATATCTGATCCTCACTGTTATGTTAAATGGGAATCATACTCTCAAAAAGCTGTTGTGACAGACCTCAATAGTCATACTGGGATCAAAATCAATGGTCAATCTGTTTTAAAAGGCTTTCTTAAACCAGAAGATACTCTAGAGATAGGAAATCAAAAAATAATCTTTAAAGATCCAGCTTTGGCTGAAGAAAAGATATCAGATTCCCCATGGAAAACTTCAGAATCTTTAGAATTCCCTAAAATTTATAATGCTCAGATGAATATTATAAAAAAGTATAAAATTTATTTGCGAGCTATTCTATCCAATGGTAGCGTTTACGAGAAATTATTACCTACGCCTTATATTATTGGAAGAGAATCATTTCTTTCCGGTGATGAAGGCATTTCTCGTAAGCATGCTCAAGTATCCATAGATCACTTAGGCAGACTTATGATTGAAGATCTTAAAAGTACAAATGGTACCTGGATTCTAGATAAAAAATGTATAAACCCAACTCTATTAGAGACTTATGATCCTGTTAAAGTGGGTAATACTCTTATTTACCTGTCTGCTCAGCCACCTCAAAGCATCTCCTATTGATGGATCTTGGTGCATTTATGGCCCTGTTCTCAGTAGGCACTCTGGGATTACGTTTAAAAATCTTTATATAGATAATGGAATCATCACTTTTGTTTCATATCATAGAGATCCTGAATGTCTTGAAACTTATAATATCATCGTTCCAGGACTCATAGATTTTCATAATCATCTTAAATTTAATGCTCTCCCTCGAGCAGTGATCTCTTCTAAGTATAATCATAGAAGAGATTATAGAGAAGCTGCTGTTGGTCTAGAAAAAGCAGCTTTAGAGTTTGAAAAACTTATAGGCTCGTCTCCTGAATTAGCTTGTTATGCTTATCTTTTTTCTGAGCTTAAAGCTTTGAGTGGAGGAGTCACAACGATTCAAGGCTCTACCGGATTATCTCAAAAAATCAATCCTTGTATTAAGTCAAACCTTGTTAGGAACATAGAAAATCCTGAAGACTTTCATCACCCTGATCACTCTATTGGTCCAAAAATTCTGAATATTGTGGACATAGACGGTTGGAAGAAAGACCCTAAAAAATTTAAATTAACTGAAAATCCCAATGACTTTCATAGAATTTTTTTACATCTTGCTGAAGGCAGCCTTGATCATACACTACAAGAAAGAACTGATTTTCTCCCTTTTGTTTCTAATTATGCAAAACGATTCGTGCTCATTAATACCATAGGTCTACCTATGAATGATTATGCTGCCCTTGGAGAACAAGGAACTTCTTTTATATGGTCTCCAGAATCAAATATCACTCTTTATGGTATTACAAATCCCATTACCCACATGATAGATTTTCCCATTGGATTAGGCTCTGATTGGAGTCTGACAGGATCTTTCTCACTCTGGGAAGAAATGCAAACGGCTTATTCGATATCTCAAAAATTAAAATGGAATATTCCACCAAAACGTATCTTTCAGATGGCAACAGCAGGCAAAGAGATTCTTGATCTCCCCATTGGAGAATTAAAAGTGGGTAATTTTGCAGATTTCTTCTTAGTATCCCAAAAAAAGGAACGCCCTGAAAATCCTTATGAATATCTTTTAACTCAGGCTTCTCGAAAACATATTAAGCTTGTGGTTATTAATGGAAAACCCATTTATGGATCATATAGAGCTATAAAACCCACATTGAGCACCCCCCTAGAAAAAATTAATAATTAAGCTGAAATTCTAATCAAAAATTTACAAACAGCTATTTAGATTTTTTTTATTAAACAAGAATATAATTGTATTATCAATAATTTATAGGGTCAGTCTTTTCGTCTTCAGATACTTCTATAAAACTTTATCATTCCCACTAAATTGAATTTGTCCATCGTTCTATCAAATACCCAACAGAGATTTAAACCACCTGTTTTGAATCTCTTGTATTCATGCAACCAATTGTTATTAATATAAAATATAACGTATTTTGAATAAAAGTACTACAACTCTCATCTGTTTAATTATTAATTTTTCTAGGGGGGTGCTCAATGTCGGGTTTAACTCAGTAGAATTAAAATTTAATGAAGCAAGATTTTTATTGAGAATTGGCGGAGAGGGGGGGATTCGAACCCCCGATAGGAATAACCCTACGCCTGATTTCGAATCAGGTACATTCAACCGCTCTGCCACCTCTCCGAAACAGAATTTGAAAGCTTAATGCAATATGGCGGAAGAACTATGGTTTTGTCTACGTATTTTGAAAAAACTCTTTAATTGTTCTGAAGATGTTTCTTCTAAAACCCCTCCAGTTACAATACATTGATGGTTTGTACTCTTATTTTGAAGAATATAAGAAGCTCCACCTTTTTTATCATATGCACCAAAAACAACATGTTTAACACGAGCAAGAGCCATAGCTCCTGCACACATAAAACAAGGTTCTAAATTCACATACACAGTACAATCTTGAAGTCTCCAACGATTCAGTCTTTTAGCTGCTCGACGAAGAGCTATGATTTCAGCATGTGCTGTAGGATCTTGGAGTCTTTCTCTTTGATTATAAGCTTCAGCTATAATGGTTTGATCCTTCCAAAGAATCACACATCCAACTGGCACCTCTCCTTTTTGGAAGGCCTCTTGCCCTTGTTGAATGGCTCGACGCATCCATTGTGAATGGTCAAGAGTCTCTATTGTTTGGATCATAATATTTCCCTGCCGAAGCGCGTAATATTCTATCATGAAGAACATCAGATAAGCTATTTTTAGTTTTAAATCCTTCTGGGCAAAGAATAAAATCAATATTCTCTATTTTTTCTAAATACCTTAGAGCGGAATATATATTTTCAAGAGCTTCCTGATAATTATCGTTTTCACTTAAAGAATAATACTCTAAAGCACTATTTTTAAATTCTTTAAGTGTTTGATTAAAATCCATAATTCCAAATTTTTGATTTTGTAGACTCTTTTTATAGTGTGAATCAATTTCATGGTTTTTAACCATTTTTAAAGGTTTTCGAGGGGAATAATGTTGAATAGATTGACCGGGTAATCTTTGAGTACTCTTTTGAGTCTCACTCCAATGAATTCCTTTTAAAGAGATTTCCGGAATGGAGATCATTCCAGGTCGTATCATTTGAACATCTCCAGACTCTAATATCCTTAGAACTGTAGATTCTATTGAATAAAGACATTTTCCACCTTGAATAATAAATCCTTCTTCTAAAGGAAATTCTTCCTGAACGTCTTCTGCGGTAACAGGACTGATATGACCAAACTGGTTTGCACTGGGTGCTGCTAATGGTCCAAAAAGTTTAAGAACTTCGAGTGCCTCTCTATTGTTAGGAATACGGATCCCAACTTCTCGACTCTGACCTGTAATTTTTAAAGAAAGATGTTTTTGTGCTTTAGCAATAATCGTAAGAGGTCCTGGCCAAAAAGAATTTATCAGTGTCTGAATTATTATTTTTTGGGGTGGAAGAAGATCCCATAGTAAAAAAGCAGCCTCTTTATCTGAGACATGGACAATGAGTGGGTGAGAATTTGGTCTTTTTTTGAGTTCAAAAATTCTCTCCAATCCATCTTCATTGTAGATAGAGGATCCAAGACCATAGACGGTTTCTGTTGGAAAAGACATATATCCAACCTTTTTAAATGAATCTTTAATTAAAGAAACACTATCTCTTGTAAAGTCTATTATTTTCATTTGGTTATATTTTTAATTCTTTGTGGATAACTCATGTTTTTTTGTGGATAACTCCCAATTTCTTGTGGATAACTCGCCTTTTTTTGTGGATAACTCTGTGGATAACTTTTACGTTTTTGTGGATAAAAAAGTTATCCACAGAGTTATCCACAAAGTTATCCACAGAGTTATCCACAAAAAACACCCTATACGAATCAATAAAAACAAATAGTTACAGAGTTTTTAGGAAAGTTATCCACATATCCACAAACATTACTACAACTAAGATAAATATAAAGATCTCTTTTTAATTTAGTAGTAGAGGTCCTGTTGATAAAATTCTGAGCTATGAATTCCTCAACATTGTTTCCTGGATTAAATTGCGATAGCTTTTCAAAATGGATTTAATTTCTACAAACACCGATACGTCTTCCAGGACCAAACAAATTGTCTATCATTTTGAAAAAGAGATTCTTCTAGAAACACTCAGCAACACATTAGCAGCTCAAGGCGATCATGACCTTAATTTTATTCAACTTTCATTGGATAATGATAAGCTTTCATTAACGTCTATTAATCATACTTTATCGATTCAATCAGAATGCCCAATACCCACATCAGTTCCCTGCACGATTAAATTAAGTGCTAGACAACTCTATGATTATATTAAATATCTACCTACAGAAACTATAAATATTACATTCTATCCACCAGAACAAATGCTCATTCAATGTGCTCAAAGTTCAGCTAAATTCCAACTTGTTCAAGACTCTATGGATATGTCTATTATCGTTCCTCACGTAGGGTCTGAGATTCAAATCTTAGCTTCAGCTCTTGAAGGATTTGTAGATAGATTTAGAGATTTTGTTGCTGTGGATGATGCTCGTTTTTTTGCTAATGGAGCTTTTTTTACTTTAGATAAATTTGAAGAAGAACATCATTTAATGGCTGTATCCTGTGATAATTCTAGATTAGCTCAGGTGAGACTATCCTCTCAAGATTTTACAGTTTCTAAAGCTGATTCAGGACATGTTTTGATTCCGCGAAAAACATTGGACGAGATTAAAAGAATTTGTTCCAAATATCCTAAGGAAATGATCAGTTTAAAATGGGATCAAAGTAATCACTTCTTATCGTGCCAACTCAAAAATTACACTTTAGTTTCTAAATGTATTTCTGGAGAATATCCACCTTACTCATCTGCATTCCCTCAAAAAATAAATAAAAGCATTGTTTTACAAAAAAAAGAAATCCTTCAAAGTATTCGAAGAATCCTTTTGTTTTCAGATAAAACTAATGTGATTAACCTTGTATTTGATCAAAACCAAGTGAAAATAGAAAGCTCAATTCCTGGACAAAAGGAGGCATTCGATTATGTTCCTCTAGCAGTCCCTTGCGAAGATCCGTTTATTGTAAAATATAATGGTCATTTGATGACGACTATTTTGAATATGATTCCTACACAGGATGTTGTCTTTTCATGGGAGAGCCCAACTCGTCCAGTTATGATAACATCTACGGAAGAATCATCATTTGATTCTAAATATCTTGTTGTACCCATTCACATTTGAATCGTTGAAAGAACATGGAAAAAAAATACTCTGCTGATAATATTCAGATACTTGAAGGCCTTGAAGCCGTTCGAAAAAGACCCGGGATGTACATTGGAAACACCAGTGCATCAGGGTTACATCACCTAGTTTATGAACTTGTTAATAACAGTATTGATGAATTCCTTGCTGGGTATGGAGATAAAATATTTGTTACCATTCATAGAGATGGTGGCGTGAGTGTTAGCGATAACGCTCGAGGTATTCCCGTAGGGATGCATCCCACAGGTAAAACAGCTTTAGAAGTTGTTATGACGGTCCTTCATGCCGGTGGTAAATTTGATAATAATGTTTACAAAGTATCTGGTGGACTTCATGGAGTAGGGGCATCTGTTGTTAATGCTTTATCAAGTTATTGTAAGGTAACTGTTTTCCAAAAAAACAAAAAATATACACAAGAGTATGAAAAAGGAATTCCGGTTACAGAGCTTCTTTCTTATAATTCTAAAGAAGATTTAGGAACAGGAACCACAACGTACTTTAAGCCCGATGAAACAATATTTGAAGAAGTTCAGTATCATTTTGAGACACTTAATAATCGTTTACGAGAACTCTCTTTTTTAAATAAAGGTGTTTTAATTACGCTAACGGAAGAGGCAACAGACAAAAAATCTGAGTTTAAATTCGAAGGAGGCCTTTTATCATTTGTTGAATACCTCAACAGAAATAAAACACCGCTTCATCCATCTCCTATTGGCTTTGAATATGAAAAAGATGGTTGCCAGGTAGAGTTAGCTCTTCAATGGAACGACTCTTATCATGAGCTTGTACTCTCTTATGCAAATAGTATCAGCACCGCAGAAGGGGGAACTCACGTTACAGGATTTAGATCAGCTTTAACCAGATGTGTGAATCAAGTTGCTGAAAATGATAAGAATATTCAATCACTTAAAGAAGGTCTATCTAGTGAAGATATTCGAGAAGGGCTGACAGCCATTCTTCATGTCAAACTCTCAGATCCTCAATTTGAAGGACAAACAAAATCTAAATTAGGTAATTCTCGAATACGGACAATTGTAGAATCAACACTGAATGAAAAGTTATTAGAATACTTTGTTGAACATCCTGATCTTACTAAAAAAATATTACAAAAAATCACAGAATCTGCTCGAGCAAGAATCGCAGCTCGAAAAGCAAGGGAACTCACTCGACGCAAAGGAGCTTTGGATTTTGCAGGGCTTCCTGGAAAAATAGCAGATTGTCAGGAAAGAGATCCTTCTTTATGCGAACTTTTTATTGTTGAGGGAGACTCTGCGGGCGGATCTGCAAAACAAGGTAGAGATCGTAAACATCAAGCCGTTCTTCCTTTACGAGGAAAGATTTTAAACGTTGAAAAAGCTTCTCCGGACAAAATGCTCAATAGCCAAGAAATACGAAATCTTATCCAAGCATTAGGAACTGGAATTGGTAAAACAGATTTTGATGTTCAAAAAATCAGATACCATAAAATTGTTTTGATGACAGATGCGGATATTGATGGTGCCCATATTCGAACGTTACTTTTAACATTCTTCTATAGACAAATGAGAGAAATGATCGAAAAAGGATATCTTTATATTGCTCAACCACCTCTCTATAAATATAAAAAAGGCAAAGTTGAGACTTATTTAAAAGATAATAATGAACTGGAAGCTTTTTTAAAGGCTAATGGCGGAGATGAAGCAAAACAAGGGTCTTATATTCAACGATACAAAGGATTAGGAGAGATGAATGCGGAACAGTTGTGGGAAACAACAATGGATCCCAGTGTACGCACTCTTTATCAAGTAGGAATAGAAGATGCTATTGCTGCTGACGACATATTCTCTATGTTGATGGGGGATGAAGTTCCACCTAGAAGAGAATTCATAGAAACCAACGCATTGAAAGTAAAAAATTTAGACTTATGACAGATAAGATAACCACAGGTATTATTCCTATAGATATTACCCTTGAAATGAAAAACGCTTACTTAGATTACGCTATGAGCGTCATTGTAAGTCGAGCTTTACCAGATGTTAGAGACGGGATGAAACCCGTTCACCGTAGAGTGATTTATGCAATGTATGAACAAAATAATCTTCATAACAGACCATATAAGAAATCAGCTCGTATTGTCGGGGATGTTCTAGGTAAGTATCACCCACACGGTGATACCTCTGTCTATGATGCTCTTGTTCGTTTGGCACAAGATTTTTCCATGCGATATCCACTGATTGATGGTCAAGGAAACTTCGGAAGTATCGATGGCGATAGTCCAGCGGCAATGCGTTATACAGAAGTGAGACTTTCAGCTGTTTCCAGTCATTTGATTCAATCTCTCGATGAAGAAACAGTAGATTTCGCAGAAAACTATGATGGTTCAGAAAGAGAACCCACTGTTCTTCCAACAATATTTCCACAACTTCTTGTTAATGGACAATCAGGTATTGCCGTTGGAATGGCAACTAACATTCCCCCTCATAACTTATCAGAAATCCTCAATGGTCTTGTTGCGTTATTAGAAGATCCAGAAATCACTATTTCTGGTCTTATGGAACATATTACAGGTCCTGATTTCCCTACTTATGGAATGATTTGTGGAACAAAAGGCATTAGAGAAGCTTATGAAACAGGACGTGGTAGCGTTATTATGCGAGGTAGAGCAGAAATAGAAACTGCAAAATCTGGCAAAGAAACTGTTATTATTACAGAATTTCCTTACCAAATTAACAAAGCCGCATGGATCGAAAAACTCGCTGATCTGGTTAAAAACGAAGAAATCACAGGTATTTCTGATCTGAGAGATGAATCTAATAAAGACGGTATTCGTGTTGTTATTGAAATCAAAAAATCAGAAATGGGAGAGGTTGTTCTTAACCATCTTTACAAAAAAACACGTCTTCAAGACACTTTTGGTGTCAACATGGTGTGTATTGTTGATGGAGTGCCTAGAATACTTAACCTTAAGCAATGCCTAGAATATTTTAGAGATCATCGTCTATTAATGATCACTAAAAGAACTCAATACAGGCTTAAGAAAGCAAGTGAGAGACTACATCTTTTAGAAGGAATGAAAATAGCTGTTGAAAATATTGATGATGTTGTTGCTATTATCCGAAAATCTAAGAATTCTGAAGAAGCAAAAGGAGAATTAGGACAAAAATTTTCGTTATCAACCCTTCAAAGCCAAGCTATCTTAGATCTCAGATTAGGAAGATTAACAGCTTTAGAAAGAGAAAAAGTTATAGAAGAGCATGCATCAGTACTGACTCAAATTAAAGAACTTCAAGATATCTTAGGGAATACAGATAGAATCATACAAATTGCTAAAGATGAATTCCTCTTATTGAAAGAAAAATTTGGTGATGGCAGAAGAACTGAGATCACAACAGCAGCTAGCGATGTGCCCATCGAAAGCCTCATTGTTCCTGCAGATAACCTATTATTCTATTCATCCGTTGGTTACATTAAGAGAATCCAAGAAGATGAATTCAGATCACAACTCAGAGCAGGAAAAGGCAAATCTGGAACCCAGCTTAAAGAAAGTGATGTGATTCTTTTCACTTTAAGAGTTCATACACATGATCATCTTTTATTATTTTCTAACTTAGGCAAAGTTTATGCTTTAAGAAGTTATGAAATCCCAGAATCATCTATGATCAGCCGGGGTAAACCTCTGATTCAAATACTTCCCATTCAAGAAACAGAGAAACTCTCTGCTATTGTTGCTGTGAAAGATTTCACTCCTGGAAGATTCCTATTTATGGTAACAGCACAAGGTGTTGTGAAACGTCTAGCATTAGAAGATCTTTCTAATATCAGATCAACAGGAATTCGTTCTATTTCTTTAGATGATGGAGATCATCTGATTGGAGTCATGGAAACCACTGGAGATGATGAAGTTCTTCTTGCTACAGCACAAGGTAAAATGATTCGATTCCATGAAGATGAAGTCAGATGTATGGGACGAAGTGCTCGGGGAGTGATTGGAATCAATCTAGATCCTAAAGATAGAGTGATTGATTCTGAAGTTATTAGAAAAGATCAACAACTTCTTGTAGTTACTGAGAAAGGCTATGGCAAACGTAGCCAATTTGATGAATACAGAGTGACAGGAAGAGCAGGAAAAGGAGTCTACGGAATCCGTGTTTCCCATAAAAACGGATGTGTTACAGGAATTTTATCCGTACTTGATACAATGGATGTGATTTTAACAACAACAACGGGAAGAGTCCTCAGAACATCTATTAAATATATTCCTATTATTGGAAGAGTGACTCAAGGTGTTTGCCTCATGAGAACCACAAAAGAAGAAACAGTGGTATCCATAGCAAAACCTAATGAATACGATAGTACCCCGGTGACATTGCCAGAAGAAAGCCAAGAACAAGAAGAAAACCTTTCTGAGGAAACATGAGATATCTCATCATCACATTACTGATCAGTTTTTGTGGTCATACAAAAAACAAGACATCTTCTCCCTATGGGTTACCTATTTCCATACAAGCACAAGATTCCTCTTTTTGGGTATTAGATGCGGGAACCCACGAGCACCCATCAGGAAAACTTTGGAAATTGCCAGAATCTCCAGAATCTTTAAGTTTAGAAAGCTGGGATCTTCCTAAAGGAGCCATTCACTTCTATAAATCTTCAGAAAAAATCTTTTTAACTTATGATAATCCTTCTAGAATTGTGGTCCTTCCATCAAAAGAATTTCTCGATCATAAAGATATTTCTCCAGTAACAATTCCATTAGGTTTTCAGGATGCACATCCTAAAATCATTTCAGAAAAAGATGGATTTCTGATAGGAGAGATTTACTCATACACTTCTAAATCACAGGTTTTTATTAAAAACCTTAAAAACTTAAATTCAGAAATTTTCTTTTTTCCTAAAGGTTATGGGAATCCTGTTGTCACACAATCTAAAACTTGGATTTTTTCCTCAACCACAGGGCCAACTCATGTTAAAGATGGCCCCCAAAGTTATTTAAACGTCCCTGACCAATCTTTATCCGGACTCTATCAATACAGTAATGAAGATATATTCAAAAACTCTTTAACAAGCTTAAAAGAGCCCATTTCATTAAGAACAGAAAGTTCAGGAGATATTCCACAATATCTAGGAGTAACAGCAGCTTTAGCTAATTCTTTTTCGGAAGATAGCGTTTGGATTATTGGCCAAAAAGGATTTGGAAAATATGATGATGATAAATTCACATCTTTCCAAAATGAAGCTTATTTTACATCTAAAATTGTCCAAGGACCTAACCAAAGCTTAATTTGGAATGATATCACCCCTTCTTATCAAAGGAATCAGGGTGAAAAATCTAAAATAATTATTTGGAAAGATGGTAACTTAAAAGAGTACCCTCTTCCTACAAGAGGTTCAGTATCTTTCGATATGATTGGAGATCAATTGCTTTCTCTATCCTATCTTTTCCAAAAAATAGAGAGATTTAAAGTGACGGCTGAGCAGCTGGATCCAATATAATTGGTATATTAGAATTAACAGAACAAGGGTTTAAACCTTTAGCCAAGATGAGTTCTTTTTTGATTCGTTCAAATTTTCTATTTGATATCTTACTTTCATTTAGCTGATTTTCTAGAAGTCTTTGTTGTCTATAAGCGTCAGCTTCCACAAGAACCGTTGTGACAGGAACAGCATCTAAGATTGTTAAAGGGTTCTTTGCTTTACTCTTACTTTCTTCAAAAAAAGACTTCACATCTCTCAGATCTTTCTCAAAAAGATCTCCTGCAACCAAATGTAGCAATGGAATATGGGAAATAAGATTCATATCTCTAATGACCCCCCCCAACATAAACATAGAAGCTAAAGTAAATCTTTCTCCTCTTAAAAGAGCAACTCCAGAATGAAATCCAATATTTAAAAGAATATTAATTAAAGTACTTTGAGGTAAATTTGAGTGCTTAATAGCAGTTCTGATGTAATCAAAGGGTGCTGTGAGTAATATAGGCGCATAACGAAGGATCTGATGAATATCAGAATCTGAAATAGATCCTTGAGGTGTGACCAATTCTTCTTTATGTTTAATCAGATCATAGCGATAAATACAGTGTCCATCTCCTTGTTTATAAGATTGAGGAACAGAGTAGAGCAAAGAATCATAAGTCTCATTCACATATCTGTTAATACGCGAATTTTCAGGGGATTTTTGCCCACACGAAAGAAGTAAAAAAAGTTGGGATGCTAAAATAAGATAAGATTTTTTCATAACTGAGAAGACCATAACATAAATT